>CEUN01181207.1_pt1 | contig 17399 bp, 16 predicted proteins | sample 361501 | NCBI WGS metagenome assembly CEUN01 (sample SAMEA2622801, study PRJEB7988) | marine metagenome | biome: marine biome (ENVO:00000447); feature: marine epipelagic mixed layer (ENVO:xxxxxxxxx); material: "saline water (ENVO:00002010), including plankton (ENVO:xxxxxxxx)" | depth 120 m | reverse complement strand
CCCGCCTCCATGAGCAGGTCGGCCGCGTGTCCGAGGGCCGGATTGCCCGCGATGCCGCTGGAAAAATCGGAGCCACCGCATTCGACACCCATGATGAGTGAAGAGAGCGGCTGCTCACTGCGTTGAACCCCAGACACCTTCTTGACCATTTGGGCTGCGATGAAAGTGCCACGCTCGATAGTGCGCAACGTGCCGCCGATCTCCTGATAGACCACGCACTCGACGTCCTTGCCGGCTGCGGCGATCGGTTCAGCGAAAATCTCCGCCGACACACCGTGGAGCGTCACCAGGATCACACCGCCGATATTTGGATTCATGGCCATGCCATGGATCGCCTTGAGACGCATCTCATGGTTCAGCCCAATGAGCTTGCGGCCGAAGAGATCGGTGACGAGCTCGGTACCACGCACATTCTCGGCGATTCTGCGAGTGATTCCGTTTACGTTATCCATGAGAGAAATGATGCCGACGATGTTCCGGATACCGGCACTGCCGTTACTGCGCGGAAATCCGTAGAACATTCGCTTCTCCTGTGGAGCGCCAATAGGCTGGAAGGAGCTAGTCTACAACGTTGTGACTATGAACGTGTTGTCCGGTTGCAATTGACGCGGACGCCTTCCCGATAACCTCCCCGTACTTGCGAATGGCATCTCCGTCAGGAATGTCCTGCACGGCGATCTTGTGGCCGCGAGGGATTGGGTCCGCTGATGTGACGGTCAGATCTTCCATCCCCAACTTAACCGTGACCAGCTTGCCCGCATCGATTTCGTGCAGGCAGGTCGCGACATTATCGCTCTGCGAAATCATGATCGCGTCGATACCAGGCGTTTTCGAGTTAGCCATTTCAGGAAGCCAGTTCTGGTTGGTAGAGGTCGTTCCGCCCGCATTCGTCAATGCCGCGAACCAGATGGAGTTCATGGACCGCATTCTTGGGCGAGCCGCCGAGCTCAACGGCGAGCTTCCTATCGTAGTAGGAGCTCGACGGCATATAGCGAATCGTAAGTCCAGCGCGCCGTGACCCCGAATTGTTCGGCGCAGAACCATGAACGGTGTAAACGTCGTGGAATGACATCATGCCGGGCTCGAGCACCACATCGACCGGTACGGCATCGGGCATCTCGTCAGCAGCAACGGTCTGCCGCAAGTTTACGTGGTCTCCTTCGGTAATAACGTGCGTGGACAGGCGACGCTCCTTGTGTGATCCGGGAATGATTCGCATACAGCCGTTCTCCGGCGTCACATGGTCCAATGCGATCCACACCGTACATGATTCGAGTGGCCGCATTGGCCAGTAGCAGCCGTCCTGGTGCCAAGGCACGGCCTTGCTACTTTTACCTTTCTTGCGGAAACACTCGACCGCCCAGACGATGAGGTTCTCGCCGAGTAGCTGCTCGACGCAATCCAGGATCTCCGGAATTCTTGCGAATTCAATCCAGCTTCGGTCAATCTCAACCAGACTGTCCGCGAGGTCGAGCTCCTCGAAATCGGTTCGTTCCGCAAACAGCGCTTCCATCTTCTCCTCGATGGCAGAGATGACGTCGAGGTCCAGTCGGAATGCCGATGTCACCTGACCCGTTTCGTGGTACTGCGCGACTTCTTCAGGGGTGAGCATTGGGTAACTCCCTGCACCGTGAGACGATTAAGATCCGTGCGCCTCACACACTTCGTTTTCAAATGCTTGCAGACGTTTGCGGACTTCGTCTTTGCGTTCTCTTCCAGGAGAAAGACTCTCGTCTGTAATGATGTCGGTCACCCTCCAGCCGACGTCACGTAGAAGATCCCTATCCTCGGCTGGATCGACGAGCGGGGGAATGAAGAACACCGTATCGTTGACGTAGCCCCTAAAGTGAGCTTCACCGCCGTTGCCGGGCTTGGTCCAGTGATGCTGGGTTTCGTCTCGCAATGCGTCGCGGCAGATCTTTCGCCACATCGCGACCCCTTGATCCGAGGTGGCCAGATTCTCCTTGGCGTGCACGGCGATCGCCCGCTGACCTACGAGAACATCCCAGTCACCCGGATAACGGTGACGCTTTTCTCGTGGGCGGGCACCGGTCAGTCCTTCGAGGAAATCCCCACCTTCGACACCAAGCTTCGAAGAATCACCCTTCCCCTTCGGATCCGATTCCTTGTTGAAATATCGCCAGGCGAAGACCGAGCAGCTGTCATCGTCGTGGGGCACATTCCAACGAACGTGAGAGGAGCCTGCAAAGTATTTCTGAGATTCCAGATCCTCGAAAACACTGGCAATCTCGAGGTGGTTGGGCACCATGAAGTGATTGTTGCGGACCCAGACCCTGTCACCGACGCGGCGCGTGGTGATGATGACCATGGTCCGTCCGTTATCGGTGACCCGGTTTTCCACGACCGGCGACTCAGCGCTGAATGCCTTGGGCAGCGACGTTTCCGTAGAGTCCGCGCCTGCACCCTCCATAAGCGCTCGGCTGCCGACGCCATTGTGGAAAACCGAGATATGTGCCTGATCGGCAACATTCTCGTGCACTTGAAGCCAGTTGCAGGGCAGCCAGTTGGAGAACGCGTAGATCTTGTTGTCCGGCACATCGATCGAGTCATAGACGTGAGAATCGGGCTTGAGGTCCGGGGGGCCCATGTAGGCGAAAACCAGACCATGACGTTCAATGGCTGGATAGGCACCGTGGCAGAGTTTGTCCTTGATCGGACTGTCATCGGGCTCTTCGGGCATTTCGAGGATGGTGCCGTCAATGTCGTACCACCAGCCGTGGTAGCAGCAACGGATACCCTTTTCCTGAGGCAAACCGGATTCAAGAGAAGCACCCCGGTGGCTGCAGTGTCGATGCATGACCCCGACGCGGCCGCCAAGATCGCGGAAGGCAACCAAGTCTTCCCCCATGATGCGGATCGGCTGCGGCAGCTCGTCAATCTTTTCAGACAGACAAACCGGTTGCCAGTAGCGCCGCATGAACTCGCCAATGGGGGTCCCAGGATCGGTGCTCGTAAGCTCGGGATCCGGTCCGGGCACTTCGCGCTGGAAGTAGCCTCCGTAGGGCGTGTTCAGCGCGTTTTGGCCAGGGGCGACGCTATCCTTCTTCCGTGCCATCGTGCCGTCCTAACGTCAATGCACTGTTGGATTGGGGAGACCAAGACGTTCAGCCGGTTGCTTGAATCCCCTTTGCAGCATCTCCTCCAATAGCAAGTCGACAACATCTTGTCGGCCGAGATGTTGCGCCGAATCTGCCAACATTTGGGTAAAGATATTGCGTTGGGCGTGACTTCCGCCAATTTGCCACAAGCTTCGCCGCGCCGGGATAAGGACATCCAGGACCCTCTGATGCTCGCCCCGTTGATGCGCGATAGCCCCCTCTGCCGCAGGCAAGACGGCGGTGCGGACACGCGCGGCGTTGTTGGTCTCATCGGTAGTGGCAAAGTCCCGCAGAGCCGCCAGATACTTCTCCACGGCCGCGTCCCGACCGGCAGATGAGAGTGCCGTGGCCACGTGCGCGCTCGACAACGGCGCGGCCTGATTGCCGATGCGGCCCTCGGCAACGTCGGCGACGGGTTCCCAGCGGTCACCGACATCGTGACCGTGCATTCCCAGATGCTTCAGCAGATCGACACAATTCTGAAAGTCGCCGTAATGGCTGGGATTGGCCTTGATCAGCGGCGAGTCCGGATTACGGATGTGCTGATCATAGAGATCCACCACTGTGTCCAATTCGCCGCGTGCGAGATGAAAAAGACTGCGATGCCACCACAAGTGATGGACGAAGTTGTTCAGACCCGACCAGTGGTCCTTGAGACCATCAAGCCAGGCAATGCCGTCTTCGTGGCGACCCTGCATCTCCATGACGTGGGCGACCGTGTGCGCGCCCCAGCCGTTGGTCGGGTCGCGCTCGATCGAATCGCGGCCGTAGCGCTCGGCGTCGGTGTAAAAGCCGTTTTCCTCGTTGCCGAAGGCGCGCAGAGCCTGAAAGTGAGTGAACCCGGCAACGTCGCCAGACCAGGCTGGGGCGGCGCGCTCGATGATATTTCGCATCCAGACACTTTCGCCGATCCAAAACAGCTCCAATTGCGCCAGGCGCTGAGCCAGAAGATCGAGGGGGTAGGCCTGCAGCAAGGTCTCATAATGGCTCACCGCCTCAAGAACCTGCCCGTTGAGCAATGCCGAAAGCGCAGCGATGTACCCTTGCTCGCGCTCGTTCGCGGCTCCGCCTGCCCTCGCCGCGTCCAATTCGGCCCGCGCCTCCGGATAGCGCTGCGGCAATCGGACACCGACGATGAGCAGGCCTTTGATGAGGTGTCCAAGGACGCAGCCAGGGTCTGCCTCTAGCGCAGCGTTGACATGAGCCATCGTGTCGAGTTTCTGGCCGATGAAGCTCTCCGCTGCCAAGCTCAAAGCGTGGGCCGTTTCGGCACTTTCGGTACTGAGCGCGAGTCCCCGATCGTCGTATTGCATATCTCTAACCAGCGAACTGTGCTTCTACGTCCTTGAAGCGGCCTTCGACAAACTCCTGTCGCTCAATTCCGCGATAGGCATCACCTTCGAGCATGACCTCAGTCAGACGTGTACCCACGTCGAACAGGAGTTTTCTGTCTTCCGGCTCGCTCGACCGTTCGGGAATACGCAGCACGGTATCGTGCGTGTAAATCAGGATCGGTCCATCATTCTGTCCGGCGGGCTTCGGCAGTGCGCCGGGGATTTCACCACGTATGGCCCGACGCATCTGACGACGGCGCATTTGGACGCCTTCATCGGTGGCATCGGGGTGTTCCAAACCGTGCCGGGCAATACGACGCTGCCCGACTATGGCTTCCCAGTCACCCGGATTGCGTTGCTGCTCCTCGTAGGTATCCCGCGCCAATTGGGCATCGAAGTCGATTCTGTTGTGGCCGATCATGGGTTCATCACGGTTGCGGTCGGGATCGAGACGTTCGTTCAGGTGGGCCCCGCCAAACATGACGCTGTTCTCATCATCGATGGGCATCATCCAGCGAGTGTTGCCGACACGCAGGAAATAGCTCTCGCTCTTGCCTTGTTCCCATACCGTTCCAGCCTCACCGATGTTGGGACCGATGGCATGTGGCAGATCCGTCAGGTTTTCGGACAGACACACCGGTTGCCAGAATCGCCTTAACTGCTCACCCATCGGCGTGCCCGGACCCGTATGTGTAAGCTCGGGATCCTCGTCCGGAATGTCACGAAGGCAATATCCCGCGTAGCCCTGCGGTTTAGCCCCTTCCTGAACTGTCATTTCGCACTCCCTATTCGGCCGCCTCCAGAAACCCGCCATCGAGCTCGTCGAACCGAGCTCGGATATGTTCTTCGCGGTTGGCACTGGGAACCTCGTCACCTTCCTGCATGATCTGGAACACTTGCTGCCCCAGGGCATGCATCCCCTCCATATCGTCCTTGCCGGGATCTTTTGGCACGGTCATTACGGAGTCCTGGGTGTAGATGTGCAGCTTGTTCTTCCCACTCTCATCGATCTCAAGCGACTTGTGTGGAGGGGTATTGCCGCGCACCATTTCGCGCAGCAACTTGCGGCACATGTATACCCCCGCATCGCCAGAAGCCGGGTTCTCATAGGCATGGATGGCAATCGCACGCTGGCCAACCATGGCCTCGTAGTCACCAGGCGCTCGCTGGCCTTCCTCATAGGTGCGATCACCCACGACACCACCGAGGAAGTCGAGCTTCTCCAGGCCGACGTTTTCTTCAACGCCGAGATGGAGAGGGTCAACCTCGTCGTTGAAATGACGCCAGCCCAGCACGAGCATGTTCTCGTCGTCGACTGGCACGTGCCAGCGAGTCCACACGGTTTGCGAGCGGCGCGAGGTCCGCGCTGAAGGGAATGTGCAGCCGATCTGTAGATAGTTCGGGAAGATGGTCTCGACGATGCGGACCCAGACTGTCTGGTCGTCAGCATTGCGCCGGCAGGCGATGAAGCACATGCCGTTACCACCCCGGGTCGGTTCCCAGACGAGGGCCGGCTGTTCGGTGAAGCCCATAGGCGCCGCGTAATCCATGCCCTCGATCTCTGAATCGTTGACGCCCTGGACCGTCATCATCTGAGGATTGTGCAGCGTGCCCACGTGCAGATGGTCCATGATGTTCTCGTAGACCTGGAGCCAGTTGCACGGACTGAACAGGGACATCGGTACGAGCTTGTTGCCCTCGGGCCGGTGATAAGTGTCAAAGTCGGGAAAGGCCGGCTTCTCGTCGGGCGGCCCCATGTACGCGAACACGAGACCATCGCGCTCGAACGCGGGATAGGCACCGTGATAGACGGTATCGTATATCTTGCTGTCCTTCGGCTCAGCCGGCATTTCCAATATCGTGCCGTCGACGTCATAAACCCAGCCGTGGTAGCAGCAGCGAATACCCTTGGGTTGAATTATGCCGTACTCGAGTGAGGTGCCGCGGTGGCTGCAATGACGCTGCAGCACACCGACCGTTCCCGACCGGTCGCGAAACGCCACCAGATCCTCACCCATTATGCGAATCGCCTTGGGGACATCGGTGAGCTGTTCCGACATGCAGACCGGCTGCCATTGCTTGCGCATGACCTCACCCATTGGCGTGCCCGGATCCGTGCTGGTGAGTTCGGGGTCGTGCGCGGGGATTGAAGTCTTGTGATAGGCGCCGTAAGGCATATGCGCCATCTTGTCCTTGTTCATGTCGATCTCTCTCCCTGAATTACCGTCAAACGCGAGATTAGCGGCTTCACTTGGACGAGTTGAAGGCCTCTCTCGGCATGGGTCCTGGCGACCACCGCATTCACGTCCAATAGGATGATATCCATTCTATTATTCTATTAAAAATGATATTATTTGAAGAATATCATTCATTTATTTCATATTTTTTCACGTCGATGAACCTCCGCCAGCTCCGCACCTTGACCGCCCTGCTCGACCAGCACAGCTTCTCCGCCGCGGGTGAGAGGGTAGGTCTTAGCCAGTCCGCAGTCAGCGTGCAGATGCGTCAACTGGAAGAAGACCTTGGAGCTTCCCTCTTCGACCGCAATTCACGGCCGCCCCAACTTACCGAAACTGGCGAAAATATTGCTCTTTTGGCCCGGGATGTCCTTGGCCAGATTGAACATATTCGAAGCGTCGCCGCAAGCCGGATTGTCGTCGACACCGTTTCCATCGGGTTCATATCAACTGCCCTGCCGACCCTTTTGCCGACCGTGCTTAGCGGGCTGAGAGAGAGATATCCTGATATCGAGATCGCAGTGAAATTCGGGCTTTCGGAGGAATTGGCGTATGCGGTCGCCCGACAGGAACTGGACTTCGCGATTCAGACGGTGCCACGCGAGAACATTCCCGAACTCGTCATTACAGAGATCGCATCGGAGCCTCTCTACGTAATAGGTCCGCTGTCACAGGCGGACGCAACGAGCGATGCCGAACTTGCCCAGCGCATGCCGTTCATCTTCTTCACCAAAGCCGCCTGGCTAGGGCAGCAGATAGCGGCGAGGCTACAGTCTCGCGGCATCGAGGTTGATGAGGGGTTCGAGGTCAATTCGAATGAGGCCGCGGTGCAACTCGTAATCGAAGGTTTCGGTGTCTCCATCGTGCCTCACGGCTTCCTCTCACCACCTCTTTCCGAACAAGTCGTCCGTATTCCGTTCTGCCGGCCCGTCGAGGTCCGAAAGCTTGCCCTCATCAGTCCCATCCAGAGTGGGAAAATCCCCATCACGGAAGCTATCCACGACATCCTCGCTGAAGCGGCTGCGTAATGTCCCGCTATCGTGGCCGTGACTGCGAAGGGCAATTCCTTTACGCCGCCCAACGCGACTGGTAGTCGAATAGCAGGGAGAGATTGCCATGACGGATGGACCGGGCCTCGACCCTGGTGCGGTGGCGCTGCTTGGTCTCGGGGAAGCCGGTTCCGCCATCGCCGCCGGTTTATGCGGCGAAGGCGGTTGGCGCAGCGGCGCTCCTGGGCGAGAAGTCGTGGCCATCGACATCGCGTTGGGCGATGGGCCCAGGGGCAGGGCCATGGCGACCAATGCAGAGAAACCGGATCTTCCAATTGAGCGCAACTTCACGGACGCCTTGTCAGCCTGTGATCTGGTGATATCGGTGGTGACTGGCGAGGAAGCCGCCTCTGCAGTACGCATGGCCGGCAAATGGCTACGCCCCGGCACTCTCTAAGCGGATTTCAACACAATCACTGGCCCTCAAACCATTACCGTAGCCGCTGAACTCGAACCTCACGGTGTCGACTTCGTCGATGTGGCGGTGATGGGTTCCTTCAAGGCGGTCGGTCACCGCATTCCTTTGGTGGTGTCGGGCACTCGTGCGCCCGAGATGGCCGCCTTCGCGGACACCATTGGCGCCCCTGCCAAAATCTTGAGCGACGGCATTGGCGATGCCAGTGCCATCAAGATCCTTCGGTCGATCCTGATGAGGGGTATCGAGGCGCTGTCGGTGGAGTTCCTCGTGGCGGCCCGGCGCCAGGGACTGGTCGATCAGGCGCTCGACAATCTCGACGACGTCGACGCCATAGGACTCGCGGAATTCGTCAAAGTCATGACCATCACCCATCTCGCGCATGCCAAACGGCGCATGGAGGAGATGGAGAAAGCGATCCAGAATTTGGAGGAAACAGGCGTTCCGCCGCTGATGAGCGAGGCCATTCGCCAGTCGCATCAGAGAACCGTCAGTGCGAACCTTGATCCTGGCGAAATCGCTGAGGCCGACCTGAACGAAGCAATACGTATCCTGGACGACCTGGTCGTCGGACCGAAGAGCCCCTGATCCCTTGATAATTCAGCGGCGAGCTGCCCGTCGGCGAGCCGCCTTGAGCGCCCTGTCGAGTTCCGGGAAGTAGCGGACCGTTTCTTCTTCGATGGTATGCCGGATGGTCTGCTTGAATTCCTTGGCGATGTAACGATCTTTCGTATCGTTGTCCCGGTTCATCTCGTCGATGGACGGGGTGGCGGCATTGCCAAGAATAAATTCGCGCAGCCAGCGGATCTGGTACTCGTAGGCCCACAGGTTTGAGTGGGTCACCACGTTGAGCATGCCTATGAAATAAAGCCCCGGCCACTCCGGTGGAATGACCCGTTTCCAGAGGCGAATATGATTATTTGCGCGTGGCACGATGTCCTCGGAAAGGAACGGCAAGTCTATGAGATAGCCGGTGGCGGCGACGAGAACGTCGAACTCGCCCGAGGTTCCGTCGGTGAAGTGAATAGTCTGACCGTCGATCCGTTCGACGCCGTGTTTCACATCGATGCGGCGATAGGCAATGTCGTTGACGACGGTCCCGCTACTGGTGGCGTGGACGCGCTCGGTCACCGGCGGCAAGCCGAGCTTGGTCGGTTCGCCATGGACGCACCAGACGAGAAACTTCACCAATCTCTGACGCAACCAACTCGGCACCCAAGGCTTCATGAAGTAGTCGGTGAGGTCCGTGAAGGCCACGCCGAACACCATCTTCGGTGCGATCCAGACACCGGAACGAGCCACCAGCACACAGCGTTTCGCGTGTACGCAGACGTCACTCGCCACATCGACCGCCGAGTTGCCGATTCCGACGACGCAGATCCGCTTGCCGACCATCGGCTCGGGCTCCTTGTAGTCGTGCGAATGCATGTACGTGCCTTTGAAATCGTCCTGGAACATGGGCACGTGCACGGGCTTGGTCAGATGTCCTGTACAGACGCAGACCGCATCGAAAACGTGCTTCTCATCCTCGACCGTGGTGATTTCCCACTTCGGGTCTTCTTTTCCCGGCTCGAACAGCGGCTTTAGTTCAGCAACCTCCGAGTTGAAGCGAATCCTCTCCATCACACCGAAGTGCTCGGCATAATCCTTAAAGTAGGCGTGCATATCCTCGTGGCTGGGAAATCGCTGCACGTCGTCCTTGAACAGGTAGTCCCGGAAGTTGGTGACGTTCTTAGCCGTGTTGATGTGGAGTGTGCGATAGGCAGACGAACGGCCACTGTCGTTCATGTAACACCACAGCCCACCTACCTGAGTTCCGATCTCGAACACGGTGACGTCGAGTCCGACCTCGATCAGGTGCTTCGCCGCACAGAGACCGGAGGCACCCGCCCCGATGACTCCGATTCTTTGCGCTGGATGCGGGCTCTCAGCGGCGCTATGCGAGGATTGTGGTTCTTGATCGGCTTCAGCGACGGCTGCCGGACTCATGGGATTCCCTTACGATGTCTCTGTTTAGGTTTGGGCAGAAAATAGAGGTTTCGCGTGTTTCTTTGCAACTGGTTCCGGCTACCTTAATTTTGTGCGAGAAATGTGCGGATACGGCGGCCCCTATTCGCGCAGCAGACGTCGCCACAGGTCACGTAATGAAATATCCCATCCCCCATCACCCCGACGCCAACTCATAGCGCCACATTAAGCCGACGGACCTCGGTGGATGAGTTAATTGGTTTCATGACGGCAGGGATCGCGCTGATCGGCAGTCCGGGCCCTAACACATTAAGCCTCGCCGCGACCGGAGCAGCGTTTGGCGCCGTCGCTGGCCTGCGCTACATGAGCGGCATACTCATCGGCATGGTTCTCGTCATGAGCGCCATTTCAACCGGTCTCGGCGGCATACTGCTCGCAATCCCAGGGGTAACGCCTGTCGTTGCGGTCACGGCAGCGACGTACATCCTCTGGCTGGCATACCGAATCGCAACTGCGCCACCGCTCGTGGGGACCGGCAACCGTGACTCTCGTCCTTCGTTTCGGGCGGGCTTGTTCCTGTCCCTGGTCAATCCCAAGGGATATGCGGCGATGGCCGCACTCTATTCCGGTTTTGTCTTGATCGAGACCAACCTCCTGTCCGATGCGGCGGCGAAATTGGCGGTCGTTACGGCGACGATGCTGGTGGTCAATCTCGCCTGGCTGCTGGCGGGGGCTGCCCTGACGCAGGCGTTCCGGCATCCCGCAATCAACCGCGCAATCAATCTGGTGTTTGCGGTGCTTCTTGTGATTTCCGTTGTGTTCGCCCTGTGGATTTAACGCCGTAACGTCGCCCGTTCTCAGTCAGGCAAAGAGCTATCCAAAGCATGCCGCGCGAGTTTCTTCATCAATGTTGGCAGTGCCTGCTGATCGAAGTCGGCCGGTGCGCACCAAAACGCCTCATCAGGCGTAACCAGAGGTACGCGTGCGACCTGGCCGCGAACCACGCGGAACTCGATCTGGAAATGGGTAAATCCGTGGAAGACGACACCAGGTAGCGTCCGCCAACGCGCACCAATCGGCGCATGGCTTCGTGCCGCCCGGAGGGTCCATTCTTTATCCGTCCAAGGTGTCGAGGGAACTTCCGTCATTCCGCCGAGCAAGCCCTCAGAGGGCCTTCTTCGCAACAGGACGCGCCCCTGTGGATCCAGAAGCCAGAAGGCGATGCCGTGACGTAGCGGACGGTCGGGCTTTCGTGCCTTCCGCGGTAGATCTTCTGCACTTCCCTCCTGGCGGGCGACGCAATTTGCAGACCAGGGACACCGACTACAGGCGGGGTTCCTGGGTGTACAAATCGTGGCACCCAGATCCATGAGTGCTTGCACAAAATCTCCAGGCCGTTGTCGAGGCACCAGGGCCCGGTTCAAGTCCTGAATTTGGGATTTTGCCCCGGGTAACGGTTCCTGGACCCCGTAGTACCGGCTGATCACCCGCTCGACATTTCCATCAACCGCAATTTCGGGAGCGTCGAAAGCGATCGCAGCTATAGCGCCTGCCGTGTAGGGGCCTATTCCAGGGAGCGCCTTCAACTCAGGAACCGTGCTGGGGAAACAGCCGCCCGCATTCGCAACCGCACGTGCACATTTGTGGAGATTGCGAGCCCGCGCGTAATAGCCGAGCCCAGCCCAGGCGGAAAGCACGTCAGTCAGATCCGCCGCCGCCAGGTCTTCGATGGTCGGCCAACGTTCAAGGAATTCATGGAAATAGGGTATTATCGTGGTGACGGTCGTCTGTTGGAGCATGATCTCGCTCAGCCAGACCCGGTATGGGTCGGGCGTGGTACCGGGCGATTCGCGCCAAGGCATATGACGGCGGTGCCGGTCATACCACTTCAAGAGTTTGGTTGAGAGATGCAAAACGGCTCCGATGGTGTCCGGTCGATCAAGATAACCACAGCTGAAGACCGATTCCACATGACGGCGGCGACGTTCTCGCCCAAGATGCCGGCATGGCGAAGAAGAGCGAGCGGCGTGGCCTGCAGCGCCTGGGACGCATCATCAACCAGATCACCGATCCGGCAATCCGCAAACGCGGATTCATTCACACCGAAATCATCAATCGGTGGGATGCGATTGTTGGGAAAGAGCTCTCCGATGCCAGCATCCCGCAACGAATATCGCATCCGTCTCGTCACGGTGAGCCTGCCGTTCTTCACGTTTGTGTGGAAAGCGCGCGCGCAACAGAGTTCCAGCATATGACCCCCCTGGTCATCGAGCGGGTCAATACCTATTTCGGTTATCGTGCGATCGGTGCCGTTCGCCTAAGCCAGGATGAGATCAAGAAGGCATCGCCAGGGGCATCCGCTCCCGCCGCAACGCCGGATCTAGAGTTACCGGCAGCGCTGGGGGATCGGATCGCTGAAACCCGCGATCCAGCTTTGCGGGAAGCCTTGAAGGCTCTTGGCAAGCGCCTCCATAGCTCCTGAGCAGGGCCGTTCCCGGCAAACAATCCGCACACTACGTTGTCTTGTGGAGGTTTCTATGAATTCCTATAATCGTACTATATGTAGTGGTGTGGAGAGTAGATTGACGCTAATCAGAGTATCGTGCCTCGCGGTTTTCATACTCGTTGTGGCGCTGACCACAGGTGCGGTCGCGCCGGCTTCCGCCGCACCCGCACCCGCAGATATGGAAATGGCGCTAGGCCGGGATGATGCCCCGGTCACCATCATCGAATACGCTTCGATGTCGTGCCCTCACTGCGCAAAATTCCACGAGCAGACGTTGCCGATGCTCAAGGAAAAATACATCGATACGGGTAAGGTGCGCCTGGTGTTCCGCGAGTTTCCGCTTGAGCGAACGGCATACTGGGCTACGATCATGGCCCGTTGCGCCGGCGAGAAGCGCTATTTCGCCTTCGTCGACGTTTTTTTCAAGAAGCAGCAGAACTGGTACTCCGCAGAGGATCCATTTCAGGCCTTGCTCAAGATCGCTCGGCTTGGCGGTCTGAGCGCGAGCGCAGTCAAAGCCTGTTCCGAAGACCAGGCACTGGGCGACGGCATTCTCCAGACCCGCCTCGAAGGCGAGCAACAGCATGACGTGACCTCCACTCCGAGTTTCGTAATCGACGGAAAAACCTACCGCGGGGCACTTACGCTCGAGGAGATCGAGAAAATCATCATCCCACTGCTTCCATAAGGCTGAATAGGACCAGCTTCCGTGCACTTTAATCGTTTGCGGCTGTCGGGTTTCAAATCGTTCGTCGACGCCGTCGAACTGATCATCGAACCGGGCATGACGGGAATTGTCGGACCCAACGGCTGTGGCAAGTCGAATCTCATCGAAGCCTTGCGCTGGGTGATGGGAGAGACCTCAGCCAAGAAGATGCGCGGCAGCGGCATGGACGACGTTATCTTCAGCGGCACCACCGGTCGCCCCGCCCGCAATATTGCAGAGGTTGTACTTCAGCTGGACAACGCCGACCGCGGTGCACCGGCGCAATTCAACGATAACGATGAAATCGAAATCCTTCGCCGGATCGAACGCGACTCCGGTTCCGACTACCGGATCAACGGAGCCGATGTGCGTGCCCGTGATGTCCAGCGCCTCTTCGCCGATCTCGCTACCGGTGCCCACGCCACGGCGCTGGTAAGTCAGGGCGAGATCGGCGGGGTGATCAATGCCAAACCGGAGCAAAGGCGTGTGCTGCTGGAAGAAGCCGCCGGGATCACAGGACTGCACTCTAGAAGACACGAAGCAGAACTGCGGTTGCGCGCGGCGGAAACCAATCTCGAACGGCTGGATGACGTCATGCAAAACATGGACGTTCAGCTGCGAGGGCTCAAACGACAGGCGCGACAGGCGACTCGGTACAAGAACCTGTCGGGTCATATCCGCAAGGCGCAGGCACTGCTCCTCTACTTGCGCTGGACGGCGGCCGAAGACAGCTGGCACGAGGCTCGACGTCGCCTGACCGAAGCGGATGCGCAGGTGACCGAACTCACCCGTGGCGCCGCGCGGGCGCGGGCGGACGAAGCCGGAAAAGTGGAGACTCTGCCGCCACTGCGGCAAAATGAAGCAGAGTCCGCCGCACGCATTCATCGGCTGACCCTGGCGCAGGAACGTCTCGACGAAGAAGAGCGGCAGGCCCTTGCCCTTGCCGAGCAACTTGAGATGCGGCTGCAGCAGATTCGGAACGATGCCGCCCGCGAGACCGAGCATGCTCAGGACTCCACTGCCCGCCTGGAGTCACTTGCACTCGAACAGAAAGAGATAGGTGCCCTTCAGGCCACTCAACAGGAAGTTGTGGCGCAGACCGAGGAGCGCGCTGCGATGGCTGGGCAGATTCTCGACAAGCGCGAACGCGAACTCGAACTGGAAACCGATCGAATTGCCAGTGAAGCCGCACGCCGCGAACGCCTCGGTGCGGAAGCCGCAGAGCTGGGACAGCGCCTCGAACAAGCCGCACGCCGCATTGAGGATCTGGATGGCGAACGCAGATCCCTGATAACCATTTCAGGCGAAGACATCCCCAGCGACGATTCTGATGCTGAACTTGACCAGTTACGTCGGGCAGTGGCCGCAGCGCGCAGTGAGACCGACGCCGCCGAATCGGCAAGATCCGAGGCGCATGCCGTCGAAGTCGCCGCGCGAGATGTATTGCAGAAGGCGGAAGGAGAATTGGCACGGTCCCGTGCGGAAGCGGACGCCCTCAAGGACCTGTTGTCAGTCAATGAAGACGACCTGTGGCCTCCGCTGATCGACTCAATAAGTGTCGATGCCGGATTTGAAGCCGCCCTGGGCGCCGCTCTCGGCGATGATCTGGCAGTTTCCAGTGATGACGGAGCCCCAGCTCACTGGCGCGACCTTCCGCCGCTGGAGTCGGCGCCGCCTCTGCCGACAGGAGCCGCTCCACTGTCGCAGCATGTGAAGGCCCCGGGAGCCCTGAATCGTCGCATGGCACAGATCGGTGTCGTTGACGATCAGGCCTCAGGAGACCGCTTGCGCGGTAGTCTTCAACCGGGACAACGTCTCGTCACACTCGACGGCGCCCTTTGGCGCTGGGACGGCTATACCGTCCGGTCCGGCGCCGCAACAACCGCAACGACCCGGCTCAACCAACGCAACCGCTTAAAAGTCCTTCAAGACGAAGTCGGTGAACGTACGAAGACCGTCAACGAAGCCCGCCAGGCGTTCGCGGCTGCGCAGGCCTCGGAATCTCAAGCTGTCGCCGAGGACAACGACGCAAGGACCCGCCTGAGAGACACACTCGAAGAATTGCGCGCCTGCGAAGAAAGGCGCTCGGCGCTCACCGAAGAGCGTGCCCGACGTGAATCCCGACTGGCAGCCATTGACGAAACCGTCACAGCCCTGGAGGCAGAGGGCGAATCCATGCGCTTGCGCCAAACCGCTGTCGCCGAGGGATTATCTACGCTCAGCGATCCGGAGAACGACCGTACTGGTCTGGCGGCACTGCGAACGGACGTCGCCAGCCTTCGTCAAGAAGCGACTGATGCTGCTTCGGAGAGACGTCGTGTCGAAGAAGAGGCCGTGACACGGGTGAAGCGCCTGACAGCCATTGCTGAAGAGAACGTCTACTGGCAGCAACGGCTTGACTCGGCGTCATCTCAGTTGGAGCAGCTCGCGACGCGCGAAGCTGAAGCCGGTGTCGAGCTCGAAGAGGCCAAGGCACGACCGCAAGCCCTGTCGGAGCAGCGTTCGAGACTGCTTGAGAAGTTGGCGGACGCGGAATCCGAACGCCGGCAAGCCGCAGATGTACTAGCCCAGGCGGAAGCGGAACTGGCTGAACTTGCGCAGGTCTCGAAGGACGCTCAAGCCACCTTGGCAGAGGCACGCGAAGAACGGGTGCGGATGGAAGGTCTGGTTTCACAAACCGACCAGCTCAAGTCCGATATCTCGAGATCCATGAGCGAGGCGCTTGAATGCACGCCAGCCGAGATCGCGTCAGTTGCAGAAATCACTGAAGATCAGGACTTGCCAGATGTTGAATCTGTCGAGGCCCGGCTCGAGCGACTGAAGCGTGAGCGGGAAAACATGGGCCCGGTAAACCTGAGAGCCGATGCGGAAGCGGAAGAACTCTCCGAGCAGCTGGACATGATGCAGAGCGAACGCGAGGACCTGGAAGCCGCAATTGCCCGTCTGCGTCAAGGGATCTCAAGTCTCAATCGTGAAGGCCGAGAGCGCATGCTGACAGCCTTCAAGACCGTGGACGGACACTTTGGCGAACTGTTCAAACGTCTGTTTGCCGGCGGCGAGGCACGCCTGTCGCTGGTGGATTCCGACGATCCGCTCGAAGCCGGCCTTGAAATTCTCGCCAGCCCACCTGGAAAGCGGCTGCAGGTCATGTCTTTGCTTTCTGGCGGCGAACAGGCACTCACGGCTCTAGCCCTCCTGTTTGCCGTATTCTTGACCAATCCCGCTCCTGTTTGCGTACTCGACGAGGTCGATGCACCGCTCGACGACGCCAATGTCGGGCGATTCCTCGACCTGGTGGAGGAGATCGCCGGCGATACGGCCACGCGCTTCCTCATCATCACGCATAACCCGCTGAGCATGGCGCGCATGGACCGCCTGTTTGGCGTGACGATGGCTGAACGTGGCATCAGCCAACTCGTGTCTGTTGATCTGGCCCAAGCGGAAGATCTGAGAGCTACCGCCTATCCACGGAAGCCCTATAATTAGTATTTTAATTTCAACAAGTTAGATGATATTTGGGGGCGCTTGACAGGCCCCCACCCACTCCCTATTGTTCGCGCGGCTTTTACGTGATTCCGCTTTTGCGGCAGGACGCGGGACGGGACAGGAGCCGGCACATGGGCGATCCGCCCGAACGCGGCGATAACGTTCGCAACAGTGAAGAGGATTCGTCTCTCGACGACCTCGAAAGCCGGCTCAAACGGGCGCGCAGCGCTCACACCGTCGACCCGCATCCGAGTGTACCGCAGAGCGGTTTGGCCACAGCCCTCCGACTGGCGGCGGAAATGGTTTCCGCGCTTATTGTCGGTGGCGCGATCGGATGGTTTCTCGATCGTTGGCTGGGCACCAAGCCGTGGTTGTTGTTGGTTTTTTTGTTGCTCGGAGCCATTGCCGGCATGTTGAACGCCTACCGCGCTGCCATGAGAATGTCTGCCGAGCATGAGTCAAATTCGCGCGATGACTGAGCGCACAATGTATTTTGGTCCCCTGGACACTCTGTTCCCGTGGCCCATTGAAAGTCGGCCGTGAAAGAACAAAGCCCACTGACCCAATTCGAGATCAAAC
>CEUN01182313.1_pt1 | contig 17413 bp, 14 predicted proteins | sample 361501 | NCBI WGS metagenome assembly CEUN01 (sample SAMEA2622801, study PRJEB7988) | marine metagenome | biome: marine biome (ENVO:00000447); feature: marine epipelagic mixed layer (ENVO:xxxxxxxxx); material: "saline water (ENVO:00002010), including plankton (ENVO:xxxxxxxx)" | depth 120 m | reverse complement strand
GGGTCGCAGGCACACAGCCGATGAAGCAAAAGACGCGTTCACCACACTCCGAGCCGCGGGATTTACCAACCAATCAATCGACCTGATTTACGGTCTTCCCTACCAGACGGCGCAACAGTGGTCGGACACTCTGGAGAATGCAATCGGTCTGGAACCCGAGCATATTTCGCTCTATTCGTTGCAAATCGAACAAGGCACTCCACTCGCCGTGGATGTACAGAGTGGCAAATACCCGCTGCCGGACGATGACCTTGCGGCAGATATGTACGAGGAAGCGCAACGCTCACTCGGAGAGAACGGATTCGATCAATACGAAATTTCGAACTGGTCAAGACCCGGAATGGAGTCGCGGCATAACCTGATCTACTGGAGAAACGAACCGTACCTGGGTGTGGGTCCAGGAGCGCACTCGTGGCTTGGCGGTAAACGATTCTCAAACTTGAGATCACCAAGGCGCTACACGACAGTGGTTGGTTCCGCGTATGAACTCCAGACCGTAGATCCGGTCGGTCCAATGACGCTACCCAATGGACCCGTGGAGCAAGTAGACCACACAACACCTGCGGTTGATCTTGCTGAGACTATGATGATGGGTATGCGCCTCAACTCGGGAGTTTCGCGAGATAGATTTACGAAACGATTCGGGGAGTCATTCGAAAGTACTTTCCCTGACGAGATTAAGCGACTCAGTAATCTTGGGCTGATCAGTGTCACGAACGAATCTTTGTTGCTTAGCGATCGTGGTCGACTGCTGGGCAACGAAGTTTTCGCTGAGTTCGTGTGCGATCTCGAAGAATAATATTCCTGCGGATCGCTTGATTGACAGCCGCTTTCTCGGCGAGCGCATCTAAAATCACATGCGGGACTCATCACATCAGCAATCGGCTTCACAGAAGTCGAACTGCGTAGCGACAGGAAGACCAACAGAGAATTGTTTGTTGTAGGTACAGCAGGTCACGTAGATCACGGTAAATCGACGCTGATTCAAGCTCTTACGGGGATTGATCCAGATCGCCTTCGCGAAGAAAAAAACCGGGGTATGACTATTGAACTCGGTTTCGCATGGCTCACTCTGCCTTCAGGTCTGGAAATAAGCATCGTTGATGTACCCGGCCACGAGCGATTCATCAAAAATATGCTCATGGGTGCTGGTGGTGTCGATCTAGCCCTTTTGATTGTCGCCGCAGATGAAGGCGTCATGCCGCAAACCCGTGAGCATTTATCGATCCTGGATCTTCTAGGGAGAGAGACAGGGATCGTCGTGATGACGAAAGTCGATCTTGTTGATCAAGACTGGTTGGATCTCGTGACTCTTGACGTTCACGAAACACTGGAAGGAACGACCCTTGAAAACGCTAAAGTGATCGCCGTCTCAGCTGAAAAGGGAGACGGACTCGACGAGCTCAGAGCTGCCCTCGACAAACTTCTCGGTGATCTCCCTGACCACAACAGATCAGGCAATCCACGATTGCCGGTTGATCGCTCATTCACCATCACAGGTTTCGGTGCCGTGGTTACGGGGACCCTGGCTGACGGATCGCTCAAAGTTGGTCAGGAAGTCGAGGTATTGCCTGCCGGTCACCGAGCGCGAATCCGAAGTTTGCAGGTACATGAGGAATCGCATGACCAGGTTGCACCCGGGACTCGCCTCGCCGTAAATCTTAGTGGTATCGATCACACCGAAATAAACCGTGGTGATTTGATTACCAGTGTGAACTGGCTATCGTCTTCAACCGCATTCGATGCATCATTCCGGGCGATTTCCGATGCCCCACGACCGGTTCGTCACAATCACAAGGTCACTTTGTTCGTAGGAACCCGAGAAGTTCCTGCGACAATAAGAGTTCTCGAAAAAGACCACATCCTGCCGGGCGAATCTGGATGGATCCAGGTTCGTACCACGGAACAGGTTCCGGTTATTAGAGGCGAATCATTCGTTGTACGCGACACCGAAAACACTCTTGGGGGTGGTGAGGTTCTCGTCCCGAATGCGCCACGACGTAAACGGAACAGCCGTGATGTGATTTCACAGTTAGAAACGATCCATAGCGGGTCGAATGTAGACGTTACGTTCAACGCTTTATCCGGAATAGAACCGGCTACGGTTCAGCAATTATCTGAGGCAACGGGTGAAAATATCGCCGAGACCGAGGAGGCGATCACGGCTCTGGTAACTGAAGGGCGGATCAGGCGTCTCGGTGATGATTCGAAACTCTTCATCTCTACAGCGGGATGGCAATCGGTATCAGACAACACCAGCACTGCACTGCTGAAGTTCCACAAGGCCTTCCCACTCCGACAGGGCATCCCACTTCAGGATCTGAGAGGTCAGTTGAAACTTAAATCGGTGCAATTCTCTGCGGTTATCGAAGAGTTGAGAGATGATGGTCTGGTTGTGACAGACGACGGAACGGTTCGAGTTCCCGAACACATACCTTTGCTTACATCGGAGCAAGAAGTCGAGGCAAAAGACTATCTGAAGTTGATATCAACAGACCGTTTCAGTCCGTCGACTGAAAAGCCTTTAAACATAGAAATTTTGCAATTTCTGTCTGAGCGCGGAGATGTCGTTCGGGTAAACGGGGACATCGTCTACCCAACAGATGCCTACGATGAAATGGAGTCGAAAATCCTCGAAATTGGCTCAGGTGGAACCGAGGTCACCATTACCCGTGTCCGCGAACTGTTCGGCACCAGTCGTAAGTACACACTGGCCGTTCTAGAGCATATGGACTCGAAGGGACTAACGAGGCGAACGGGCGATTCTAGGTTCGTGAGGTAGCTCGATATGCGTTCGCATATTTCGCACACCAAAATTTGACCAGCCAGAAGGTAAGGATTCGGTGTAGGTCATCGGGAAAATATAAAGGTATTAGCCAAACTCGCAGAGGTAAGAGTAATTACCGAACGTCGCTAACCTAGACGACCCATGTTCAACCAGCGCAGGTTGGATATTTGTCGGAACCGTCTCAGAATTCGAAAGCGCTTCCCTCAACACTCGTCCCTGCACATGATCAGGAACGTGCAAACCCAGCAAAGTCAGGATTGTCGGGAGCACATCGATGTTTCCGCTGGGCAGATAAGAGTTCACTCCGGATTTAAACGATGGGCCGTGAGCGATCAACGTGTTATGCATTTCCGCTGAGCTACCTCCCCCATGCGACCCGACACCAACTTGCCCACCTGCGGCGGCTCCAGAAGCGACGTTCGGAGATGCTTTGCCGGTTAAGGACGATCGAAGAGTTACCGCAATGTCGGGCGATCGAGTCCCAACCAGTCCAAGCGATTCCAGGGAGGTGAATTCTTCTGATCGAACTTGATCAATGTCTGTCGCAATGGCGCCGACCCAGGGCTGATCTACCAGCCACTCGATCAATCTGGTTCCCACACCTGTTTTTTCGTTAGGGATGTATAGCAGGACCGAGCCGCCGTTTTCGGCGATTATGATCTCTGGAGACTGCGACTTCCCCGCAACAGCAAATCCGGCGTCAGCAAGCTTCGCTGGGACGTCAATTACTTCATCAATAGTGGAGTAGCCGTGGTCCGAAACAATAAACGTGTCTGGAGTGACATCGTCTCTGCAAATTGCCTCCAACAATCGCCGAAGTTGACCATCTGCAAGTGTGTACATTTCTTGCGCCTCAGCGCTATCGACACCAAAGGCATGCTGAGAAGTGTCGGGCTCAGGGAACCACACCATTAGTACGTCAGGATTCTGTTCCAACGCGTACTCCATGGCTACATCCGCGGTTCTAATCACCAGCTCGGCAGCGGGGGCGTTCTTTGGAGGCCACTTGCCAAATCGTTCCTCAATGATGCCGTGATGTTCCGGTGGATTTGTAAATTCAGGATGCATCACAAGGTGTCCATGTTTATCAGCGTTTGGATGTTGGACGAATGCGTTCCCACTTGTGCCACCGATGGCCGACGCCCATTTCAGATTTTCAGAGCCAATCAATTCACCCAGCGTTGGGACAAACAACAGATTCCCATCGGTTTGATGGTTGATTTCAGAAAGTTGAGGTACAAGTGCGTCGACAACTTCTTCTGCGTCTATATCGGTGAACACCGATTTGTTCGCCGTTATGCCGTGAGTGCCCGGGTTCACTCCTGTCACCAGGCTGGCAGAGTTCGTCCGTGTAACCGTCGGAAACACGCAATGATTGTGAAGAAATCGAACGCCTTGATCGGCAAGTCGGTTCACGTTCGGCATTCTCTCGGGTGAGATCTGTGATGGTTGTAAGCCGTCAAACGCAACAATCAGAATTCGTACCACTATCCAAGTCCCATTTCGTCAATTTCTAAGTCGGAAAATCCGAAGTAATGCGCCACTTCGTGCCTGACGGTAGTCACGATCTGGTCCTGAAGCTCGTCGATATCGCGAGCCGCTCTTTCGATAGGAGTTTGGAATATCGTTATTAAATCAGGCAGAGTCGGCATATAGCTGCCTCGTTCAGGCAACGGGACGCCTTCGTAAAGTCCGTATAGAACGTCGTGCTGACTCAATCCGTTATCAGTAAGCTGACTTGGCGTCGGTTCATCAGCAACAATAATGCTCACGTTGTCCATATTCAAGCGGAAGTCTTCAGGCAGCGACATCACGGCTTCTCTAACGAGACCCTCAAAATGTTCGCGGCTGATTTCCAAAGCAAAATTACCTGGCGCCTACCTGCGATCGAATCGCTTTGAGTCGATCGACATTGGGCTTATCAGGTCCGCTTTTGCCCGTGCCGGGAACTTCGAGATAGAACGGCACGTCCTTGAAAACGTTGTGAGACATGATGGTCTGGAAGCCTTCGGTTCCAATCAAGCCTTCGCCAATATTGTCGTGCCGGTCAACCGATGAGCCGAGTTCTCGCATTGAATCGTTTGCGTGCACAGACTTCAGAAGATCAATACCGATCTCCTTGTCGAATTCGTCGATAGCTGCGTTCAGCGTATCGATGGCGGCGATGTTGTAACCAGCTGCCCAGACGTGCTGTGTATCGAGGCAGACTGCGACTCTGTCGTGGCCAATGGCTTTAACGAGAGTGCCAAGCTCCTCGAATGACGAACCAATGTGATCGCCAGCACCCGCGCTGGTTTCCAACATGAGAAGTGAATCACCTGGTTCGTTGTCGAGAATCTTTCGAACCGACGCAGCGAACTGATCGACAATCGCATCAAAGCCCTGACCGCGATGGCTCGCTGGGTGGAAAATCACCCCAAGTGCGCCCAGCTTGTTGGCGGCAGCGATATCTGACTGGAGGGCGGTTTCCGATTTCGCTAGCAATTCCGGATCGCTACTGCCTAGGGCAACGAGATATTTGCCGTGCAGGACGGTCGGTCCCATCCCTGTGCGTTCTATTTCCGCGTGATATTTCTCGGCAACCTTGTCGTCGATTGGTTTTGCCGACCACATCCGGGGCGAAGACGCGAATATCTGGAAACACTCCGCTCCGATTTCTTCGGCTCGTGCCACAGCCTTATTCACTCCGCCGGATGCGGAAACATGCGCACCAATCAGCATTAAAATTCGTTCCTTCTCTGCTCCCTCAGACACGCCCGACTACCACGCCCGCTTCCGGGGCATGTTAGTCCAACAATTGCAAAGGTGTGACTTCTAAATTGTTGTGTTAGGAGTTCGTGGCTGCTGCTTTTCGCCAGGGCAGGAACGATCGTTGTTCCCAAAGCACCAGAACCTGGGCTGCTACAAAGATTGAGCTGTAGGTTCCGATCACAACACCGAGCAGCAACACGATCAAGAAATCCCTAAGGGTTGCTCCACCGAACAGCAGCATTGCGAGAATCACCGTGACTGTAGTGATACTTGTACCAAGTGATCGGGTAACCGACTCATTGATCGACAGGTTCACTGTGCTTCGGAAATCGCGTCCCGGGGCAAGTGTGACGTTCTCACGAATTCGGTCGAAAATAACGATGGTGTCATTCACCGAGTAACCGATAACCGTGAGGATACCCACGATGAAAATCGCGTTCACTTCAGCGTTGATTGCAATTCCCAACACTGCGAACAATCCAAGCACGATCAACACGTCGTGACCCAGAGCAACCACGGCTGCGAAGGCGTACTTGTAGGAGTTGGGCACAGAACGGAACGCGTACATGATGTAGAGCATCACGAAAATCGCTGCGACGATAACCGCAGTGATTGCATTTCGAACCGTATCTTCCGCAACAGATGAACCGACAGTAGACGTGTCTAGCACGCGAGCTCCGCTGTCAATCTTCAATACTTCCTCTTTCACATCATCCAGACCGGAAACGCCAAGATCGTCGGTTCGGATGAAGAACTGGTCATCACCAAGCGCCTGCACGATCGCCTCGGGGTGACCAGAGTCGAACAAAGCGTCGGTTACTTCGCCGGTGTCTACGTTACTGTCAGAGAACTGATAGGTAACAGTCGTTCCAGAAGTGAAGTCGATTCCGAGGTTGAGTCCTTCGGTTACCAGTACAACGATTGATAGAGCGGCGAGCACTGCCGAAATTGTCAGAAAAATTCTGCTCTTTGCGACGATATCCATTAGGAGTTACCTCCAGTCGCTGACTCACCCTGATCTCTCACCGGAACAAACAGGTTCGAGTTATCCCCGAGACCGGTCGAGGCGAGCAACCTGAGCAGCAGTCGGCTGGCGAAGAATGCGGTGAACATGCTCAACAACACACCAATAGCGAGTGTTAGGGCGAATCCCTGCATCACGCTGGTGCTGAATCGGTCACCAAACCAGAAGAGAACTACGGCAACAATGATTGTCGACATGTTTCCATCTCTGATCGATGGCCAGGCACGATCAAATCCAGCCGTAATTGCCGCAAGTAAGCTTCGACCAGATCGAATCTCTTCCTTTGTCCTCTCTGCTATGAGAACGTTTGCGTCGACCGCAAAACCGAGCGAAAGGATGACAGCCGCTGCACCTGAAAGGGTCAGCGTGACCGGGATCATCTTGAACACACCAAGCAACATGATCGTGTAAGCGACCAGTGCGATCGATGCAACCAGACCCGGAACTTTGTAGTAAGCGATCATGAAAATCAGCAGCAAAATCAGTCCAATACCACCGGCAAACAGACTCTTCTGGAGCGAGTCTTTACCCAGTACGGCGTCGACGTTGCGTTCCTGGATGAGTTCAAGCCCAACCGGAAGTGCACCAGATCGCAACTGAATGGCAATTGTTCGTACCCGCTCGGTTGTGAAATCGCCACCTTCAATAATGGCGCGTCCACCGGAAATTCCTGATTGGGCGCTGGGAGCGACCAACTCTTCGTTGTCGAGATAAATCGCCAGACGGTCGTTCTGTCTAGCAACTCGGTCAGTAGCGTTAAAGAACGCCTCAGCACCATCATCGTTGAAAACAAGAGTTACGATTGGCCTAGGGATAGCTCCCTGAGAAACGTCAGGGAAGGCGTCATCAAGGTCCGACGCGTCGATTTCGGTAGCCGACTCAGAGAAGTAGAACGGGTTAGTACATCGTTCGACAGCCCACTCCGCCTCGCTCAAACCACCCGGTGGCCAAGGGATATCTTCCGACGGAGCGATGATGTCTCCACACTCTCGGTACCGGAATTCCAACTGCGCCGTCTTACCAATAAGGTTTTTGGCTTCCTGAACACCACCACCAACTGTCCATTGGGTCAGTGTCCCCTGGCTTGCAGCGATCTGGATGTCGCCAAGCTCACGAAGCGCAGCGAAGATTCGCTGATCTTCACCGAGAACCGGGTTGCCATCCCCATCTGTCGTGGAAATATCGAGGCCGTACAGAAGGATTGAATACAGACCCTCCGCGCCTTCTACTTGCGAAACGTCAGCATCGGATCGCCCGACAGATGCAAATGCTCCCTGAACGTCTTCCAGGGTTGGCAGAGTAGCAACGTCCTCGGTCGGCACTGGATCTACGGCGGTGTCATCACCAATCACGGGCGGATTGACCTGTGGAAGGACATATCCGACCTGAAGCGCAACTGGGTATTTAGCAATGATTGCGTCGCGCCACGCTTCGGTCTCACTCTCAACAACTACGTTGCCGTCGACATCGCGAACTTCGCCCTGGATGTCATCTAGGATAATTGTTAGCGAGCCGTTCTCATTCTGGGATACGTTGGCGTCCCCGCGCCCTAGCTCGGTCCGGAAGAAATCTTCGAGGGTGTCGGCACTTATAGTGTCATCACCGAAATTCACGGTGATAGAGGAGCCTGTTTGACCAGGTATTTGAACAAGCACTCTGTCTGCAACTGAGTCGACTCCGCCCCCCAGCAGCTGCACGCTAGCCTCGCTCACACCGAACTCGTTCACACGGCGATCGATGATGTTGCGAACACCTTCCATGTCTTCCCGAGTAGGCTCTCTGCCATCTTCGGGGACAACGCTGTAAACGAGGTGCGTTCCGCCCTCTAGGTCGAGTCCCAGGGTCAAGCCTAGTGGGCTATCTCCGCCACGGCTAAACCCAAGGACACTAACTTCGGAAATTGCCAATACAACAATCGAAGTGACAACCAGTATTGCGACGAGGATTAATCCTCTGAACCTACTCAATGGCTATGACTCTTACGCGAAACGCGCCGCCAAGGCGGCGTGTCTAGGTGTTTTACATCGAATATCTGACAACTCTTTGTCAGCACCGATACATTGCTAGAACGATCTCCCGGTAACGCAATCGTCAGAACGAAGAACGCTACCGATCAAAACAAATATTTGCCTGAAACTAAGCGGATTTGTCCGCCACCTTGTTTCAGGCAAGGAAAAAGTATAGCACCGGGGCAGTGCAAATTCCCTTGTGATTTGAGTTCGAATTTCTAACTAATACGAACCCAATCCGCCACCCGTTTCACCGGCTGTTTACCTCGTTTGTTTCCCCGACTTTCACAAAGGCCTACTACCGGGGTTGCAGCTAGTGCTTGTGTTCAGGATCGAGCATTACCCCACCGTTTAGTTCGGGGTCGTCGGACTCGACTCTTGTAAGATCATCATCTACCGGTGGGTCAACCACATAACCGGCACGACGCAAATCGTATTGCATTTGGTTTACTGTCGATTCGGAATAAAGATCGCTGAATTTTATGGTGCTGTGCACAACTTCAATATCAGCTTCGGTCGGCGTCTCGCCCTCGTCGCTGTGGTCGGCATATACCTCTAGTTCGACGTCGTGCTGGTGAGTTTCGCCTTCTTCAATGTGGGTCCCGGCCGCGGCAAGCCGTTCGTGCTCTAGTAAGTGATCGACATAGAGAATCCCGTTCAAGTGATCGACTTCGTGTTCGAGAGCCTGCGCGAACAGATCCTCTTTCGTGACCTTCATCTTTGATCCGTTTTCGTCGAGCCAACGCGCTTTGACCGTCACGGATCGTTTGACCATACCTTCATACCCCGGGAATGACAGGCAGCCTTCAAGCACTTCTCGCTCACCGAAGGTTTCACGGATTTCCGGGTTGATCAGGATGATCGCGTCTTCGTCACCAGGCATGTGAAGGGTGATCACACGTTGCAACGCGCCCACCTGATTGGCAGCCAGTCCCACACCACTCGCCGCATCCATGGTTTCGACCATGTCGTAGGCAAGCTCTCGCACCTTGTCATCGACACGCTTCACCACCCGACACTTCTTACGAAGTATTGGATCGGGGAAAACTCTTATTTGACGAATTGACACAGTTATTGCTGATTAGGGTTCAGCTGTTTGGATCAGACAGGATCGATATCGACAGTCCAGTGTGCACCCGGGTGCACTAACTCTAGAAGTCTCTCAGGATGAGAACCTTTGAGCAATATTTGCCACCTGTACATATTCCGAATCTTGAGTGGGTATCTGGGCGTAGGGCCAATTACTTCAACGCCCGTTTCACCATGCGATTCTCTTGCTTCGCTGAGAGTTTTCGCGAGCCGTGCGGCCTCGAATTTCGCAGATTCAGCGTCGACCGCGTAGTGAGACAGGCGAATCAACTGCGTGAATGGTGGATTCGCCTGTGACGCCCGGAGACGGATTTCTGTGTGATAGAAAAGTTCGTAGTCCTGGTCGGCAGCTGCAACTATTGCGTAATGTTCCGGGTTAAATGTTTGGATAACTGCCCTACCGTCCCAAGCTCCTCTTCCACTTCTACCCACAACCTGAGCTAGGACCTGAAAAGCGCGTTCTCCCCTGCGGAAGTCGGGAACCGCCAACCCTGTGTCTGCCGAAATGACGCCCACAAGTGTGACTCGCGGAATATCCAGTCCTTTGGCAACCATTTGAGTACCGACAAGCACGCTCGCTTCGCCATCTACAAAATCGTCCATAATTCTTTGGTGATCAGTTGCGGTGCGGGCACTATCTGAGTCCCATCGAATAACTTCAACACCAGGGAAATACTGTCGAACCGTTTCAGCCGCCGTCTGTGTACCCGGTGCCGATCGTCTCATTTGCTTACCACCGCAAGTTGGGCATTTCGATCCTGCACCCACGCTGTAGTTACAGTAATGACAAACGAGCTTCCCGCGGGTTTCCTGGTTCCCGTCAGAATCAAGATGAAACGTGAGCGCATTATCACAGCGCCGACACTGACGCACAACGCCACACTCCATACACTGGACGAACGAGGCCGAACCGCGTCGGTTGAGGAAAAGAATTACCTTCCCGTCAGCGTCTAGAGCTATTCGGATTGAGTCGATCAGGCGCCGACTGAGCATTTCGAAATGGCCGTCAGAACGCTCCTGGCGCATGTCGACTATTTCAACTTTCGCCATTGTCGGATGGTTGAAACTACCCGCAGATTGCGTAGCACTTTCGCGCCCAACTCGCTCGGGTAGATCAAGCAATCGATACAACCCCGATTCCGCTGCTCGGTAGGTGGTAACATCCGGGGTAGCGCTTCCTAGAACGAGAGTAGCTCCGGTCTCTTTAGAGATTCGCTCGGCGACAGTACGGGCGTGGTACCGAGGGTTTAGATCGCTCTGCTTGTAGGTCCACTCGTGTTCTTCATCAATAACGATTAGTCCAGGATTTTGAATGGGAGCAAAGACCGCCCCTCGTGAACCAAGCACTATCGGAAATTCGCCGTTTTTGATTCTCCACCACTGGTCATAGCGTTGCCCCAAGGTCAACCCAGAATTGAGGATTCCAACTTTGCCCGGAAAACGAGATGCAATTCTTCGAAGTGTTTGCGGTGTAAGAGCGATTTCAGGCACCAGGAAAATTGCTTGTTTTCCGGCCGCTATGCATGCCTCGATTACTTGCAGGTAAACCTCGGTTTTTCCTGAACCCGTGACGCCATGCAACAAGAACTGTCGGTCGTTCGGATTACTGGATGGCTTGGCGGCAAGCACCTGTGTGACGATCTCGTGGATTGCCAACTTCTGTTTATCGGTTGGCGAATGAGCGAACTCTTGCTGGAAGAAGTAATCTGCGAGGGGGTCACGGTCTCGCCTGATCTTCCGGATCTTCAATACGCCTGAATCAAACGCCCACTTGGCCGCAGCAACGCCGAACTGATCGTTGAGAACCGACTTGGACGGTGCAAAGTTCCCTAGTTGGAACCAGCGCAGCAGATCGGCTCGCCTTGAAGAACGTCCCTCCGAATATTCGTTTATTAGCGATTGAACTTCGGAGTTATCAGCCTGCAGTTCGATTCTGTTCGTGTAAACCGCCGACACCCGCGGTCGTTCCCAGGCAGATTCTGCCACGACTATCTTTTGGCGGATCAGTCGATCGACGATAGCGCCGCCACCAACACCAAGACGTCTTGCAATCCTCGATTTCGGAACTCGTTCATTGGCGACGACGTAGTTGATCGCCTGAAGTTCACTCCGGTTCAGATCTCGGTCGACCACGCCGGGAGACAGCCAGGTCCGTAGGCGCGATGACGCTCCCGGTGGTAAAAGCAACGAGCACGCTGTGAACAGGGTCGTTCGGTAATACTCAGCAACCCATTTGGCGACCCGGATCAGGTGTTCAGCAATAAATGGCCCATCGACCGTTCTTGCCGTGATTGGTCTGATCTTGTCGATTTCTGTTTCCGGTGCGTCGACAAGTTCGAAGACTACCCCCTGGACGGTTCGTGGTCCGAACGGGACCCAGACAAGATCGCCGACGGTAACGCTCTGTGACTCCGAAACGTCGTCTGGAACCGAGTATGTAAACGTGCGCGACCTGTCGTCGGGAAAATCAACGGCAACTTCAGCGAATTGCAACTAACGATCGCTCCAAACGGGGTCAGGGGAAGAACGTTGGTGACTCTGGCGAGCCAACTGTCACTTGGAACCTGCCATTATCGGTGCTGATTCGAACCGGTCAAACTCACACAAGCACCTAAAGCAAAACCCTCTCGCTGAAACTAACGAGAGGGTTTTAATAAATTCCGATGCCGCAATCGGCATCAGTGTCCGACTATCGGCGTTCCTTGATTCGAGCTTTTTTGCCGGTGAGACCACGGAGGTAGTACAGACGGGAACGTCGAACCTTACCCTGTCGGGTCACCTTCACCGACTCAACGTTTGGTGAGTGGAACGGTATGATTCGTTCAACACCAACACCGTAAGAAACTCGGCGCACCATGAATGTGTCTCCCGGGAGAGGAGCCTTAGCGATTCGGTGCTTGCCAGAAATTACGTTGCCCTGGAACGCCTGAACACGCTGTCGGTCACCTTCAACAATTCGAAGGTTCACAGTTACGGTGTCACCGGGCTGGAATTCATCAATGTGTTCCAGCGGCTTTCGCTCGATCAGCGCTGCGGCATCCATGTCAAATATCTTTCGTCGCGAAAAGACGCCCAGAGGCGCCGATGTGTTTCAAGTCAGAAACTTAATTCTATAACCGGTATTGCACCAGCAGCAACACCGATAACCCCCTATTTCCGCCAGCATAGTGCTGCGAGCAACTAAGGTTGTGGAAAACTACTCGGAATCGGGCCAGCCGATCAATAGATCGGGACGACGATCCTCCGTCCGCTTTAGCGCTTGAGTACGCCGCCAGACTTCGATCTTTGCATGATCACCACTGAGTAAAACTTCGGGAACAGAGAGATCCATGAACGTCTTGGGGCGTGTGTAGACCGGACCCTCCAGCAGCAAATCTGACCCAGATGCGAACGAATCGTGTTGTGCAGATTCGTCGTCTCCCAAAACACCAGGGATAAGACGAGTAACTGCATCGGTCAGTGCAATTGCGGGAATTTCCCCACCCGTCATCACAAAGTCGCCGATGGATATTTCTTCATCCACGCGTAGTTCGATGAACCGCTCGTCAACTCCCTCGTAGTGACCGCATACGAGAACTATCGACTCCATTTCTGACAATTCTTGTACACGTCGATGAGTTAACGGTGAACCCTGCGCCGACATCAGGATCGTGTGTGGCTTGGTGTCACTTTCCGATGTCGAGCAGGCGCGCTTAGAAACCGAATCTACCGCATCGACCAGTGGTTGCGCTTTGAGAACCATCCCGGCACCGCCACCAAATGGCGGCTGGTCCACGGTTCCACGCTCGTCTTTAGCAAAGTCACGAAGTTGAATCAATTCAATAGCAACCTGGTCGTTCTGACGCGCCCGACCAACAATGCTGGCGCCCAGCGGCCCTTCGAACATCTCCGGAAATAGTGTGATTATCGAAATTTTCATCGATTTCTCAAGTTGTTTTGGCTTCCGATCAAGAACGCTCGACTAAACAGGGTGCTCACCAGAGTGGCGATCTTGAAGCACTTCTACTGCATGCTCGATCACTGGCAGTACAACCCTGAGATTATCCCGAACACCGCCAGTACTACCCGGCAGGTTGATTATCAACGTCGGTCCTCGTGCACCAACTACGTTTCTCGAAATCATCGCCATAGGTGTTACTTTTAGCGATTCAGCTCGCATTGCTTCTGCCATACCGGGTATTTCGAGATCGATTAGCTCGCGGGTTACTTCGGGCATCACATCTCGCGAGGAAAGACCGGTTCCTCCGGTGGTCAAAACAATGTCGACGTCCTCGGAATCACACCAGTTTAGAATCTGTTGACCAAGCTGATCGACGTCATCAGGAAGCATCACGCGGTCTACCAGCGAGTGACCTGCGCCGTCCATGATTTCGACGACTGCATCCCCGCTCGTATCGACGCGTTTCCCTGCCGCTCCGGTGTCGCTGCTGGTTAGTACTGCGTAACTGACTATTTCGGATTCTCCAACTCGGCGCACACGGTAACGGTACACCACAAGTCGCCTGAGTACGAACGTACCAACAAACTGGTGCTTGCACATACCGTACGAACGTACGAACTCGAATTATCGGATGCTAGCACGCCGCTTAGTACGTCCGTCACATCGATTTTCTGTAAAAAGTGAGCGCGAAACGTGTTGTCGCATAAAGTGGTGATATGGCATAATTTGTCGCTAATTGGGGTAATTTGGGGCATTTCGAAAGAGATCCGTTCTCCCGCCCCAGAAGATTTTCTGGAGTAACTCCGCAACCGATGATTTTCGCCGGCGAATACGAGCACCGAATCGACCCGCAAGGACGAGTCGCTATTCCTGCTCGATTCAAAATGGCATTTGTTGACGGCATTGTTCTCGGACGGGCTTACGACAACTGTGTTGTCGTTTACACCCCAGAAGAATGGGAACGCGCTGCAAGCGATATTGCCCAACAGCCAGCAACGTCTGCCAGAGCACGCCGACTCGCCCGACTCACCTTTTCAGGAGCTTTCTCTGGAACTCTCGACCGGAGCGGACGCGTAGTCGTACCCTTGCAGCTTCGTGAGTATGCCGGGTTGGGTGAAGACGCCGTCATCGTAGGCACCGGCAGGTTTATCGAAATTTGGTCGGCAGCTGCATGGGCGGAAGAACGTCGAACACTCGACTCCGACGCCAGCGATATTGCTGAAGCGGTGCCACCGTCGACTCGGGCACCAGAGCAAACTCAAATCGTTGTTCGACAGTTCGAACCGGAGACTGACGGGTGATTCTGATGGGCCTTGAACTCCACCATGAACCGGTGATGATGCCTGAATGTATGCGGGCATTGAACGTCGTTCCTGGTGGACGGTATATCGACGGAACTCTCGGAGAAGGTGGACACTCGAAAACGATTCTTCAGGCAGCAGACCCTGGTGGTCAGGTTATGGGTCTTGACGCTGACGCCGAGGCAATCTCGGTTGCGACAGATCGACTTGCCGACTTTGGCGGCGCTTTCCGAGCCGTGAATGTCAACTTCAGAGATGTTCGTGCCACCGCTCTTCAGTATGACTTTGTACCAGTACATGGCGTGTTGTTCGACCTTGGTGTTTCTTCACTCCAATTGGATCGTGAATCCCGAGGTTTCAGCTTCCGTCGAGCAGATCCGCTCGACATGCGTTTCAGCTTCGATCAGCAAATCACTGCTTCCGGCATTATTAACGGATACGCCGAATCTGAACTCGCCGACATCATTTTCCATCTTGGTGAAGACCGTGCAGCGCGCCGTATTGCGCGCGAAATCGTCAGGAATCGACCTATCGTCACCTCGCTCGATCTCGCCGATCTAATTGAACGAGTGAACCCGCGACGGGGCAAGAAGACTCATCCGGCGACTCGCACCTTCCAGGCGATTCGAATCGCGGTAAATGACGAGCTTTCGGCATTGGAAACAGCTCTCGAACAAGCAGTATCGCTTCTTGGTCACGGCGGACGACTCGCTGTTATCTCCTACCACTCACTTGAAGACCGGATCGTGAAGAACTTTATTCGTAAGCAGGCATCCGACTGCATCTGCCCGCCGGGTACACCCGTGTGCCGGTGCGACCACCTAGCAACGGTAAAAGTAATCACCCGTCGTCCTCTGGTGCCGACCGACTCAGAGATCGACTCGAACCCGCGCGCCCGCAGCGCCAAGTTAAGAGTGGCGGAACGGATATGAGAAACAACGTCTTTTACATCAACGCTGCCTGCCTCCAAACAAGGTCGACGGCATATCCGAAATCAGGAACGGAAACGGAAACGGCAATCGCAGCCGAACCACCAGATACGAACCGTTGATACCAACCTAACGACCAGTCCATCTAACACCCCACGCAGGAGAGCATCACCATGCATGACGAATACAGAGTAGCTATAGACATTGGAACCACCAAGGTTTGCACCATCATCACCCGCAAGAGAGCGGATCATCGAGTGGAAGTTACTGGACTCAGTCTCGTTCCATGCAACGGTATGAGCAAAGGCATGGTTGCAGATTCCGCTGCCGTTACATCTGCGACCCGCGAGTCGGTCGAATCAGCAGCTGTTGACGCTGGCGTAGAAGTCTCCAGCGTTTATGCCGGACTGACCGGAAGCCATGTTGAATCAAAGAACCGCTGGGCCAACGTTCCACGAACCGATGGCATGCGAGCAGTGACAGATCGAGATCTTACTGCGGCTAAAAAAGCAGCTGGCGCAATCGATCTTAGTGACGACCGCCGCTTGCTCCACGTAATCCCCAGGAGTTACGCCCTCGACGGCCTCCACGGCGTTCGGAACCCTTTGGGCATGCACACTGGTGAGTTGCATGTTGAAAGCCATGTCATTACAGGATCTGTTTCGAAAATCACAGAACTCCACAACGCCGTTTCGGACGCCGGGGTGAGAGTCTCTTCAATGGTCGTCGAACCGGTCGCAACTGCGGACGCCGTTCTGACCGCCGACGAACGTGAAGAGGGTGCGGTATTGATAGACGTTGGTGGCGGAACCTCCGACATTGCTGTTTACCACGATGGCGCAGTTGCGCACACAGCGGTAATCCCTGTTGGTGGATACCAGTTCACCAATGACTTGAGCATCGCATTCTCGATCGACTTTGACTCTGCTGAACAACTCAAAGTTGAACACGGCACTGCCGCTCCCGAGCTCGCGGGAATGAAGGAAGATATCACTCTTTATCCACACACAATGGAACAGTCGCTCACGATTACCAAACGGGAAGTTGGACAAGTCCTAAAGGAACGAACCTCTGAACTGTTCCGAATGATTCTTCTCAAACTCGAAGAACCACACCTCGCTGACATCCCGACTGATCGAATCGTGTTCACGGGTGGCGGTGCAAAACTTGAGGGCTTCCTCAACATCGCCAAATTCATCTTCCAGCGAAAAGTTCGACTCGCCACTCCGCGTGGAATCGACGGTATGCCGGAAGGAACAAACGATCCTGCCTACTCTGCAGCTGCCGGAATTGCTCTCTGGGGCATTCGCAACTTGCCAAAAGAAAACCATGTAGGCGACCGCAAGTCATCATACGTATTTGAAGAGACGGTAATCGGTATTTCTTCATCGAATGGAGCCCTGTCGCGAATCCGTGGCTGGTTGCCTAAACGAGAAAAGGAGACTGCGGGCGCGTAGTAAATGAACCACGCAAAGGACCGCAACTCGGGCGCTAACAAAACTCACAACGCCGCTTAAAGAAGCGTCGCACACACCCCAACATCCGCGGTCGGTAACTCGGTCAAACCCGGAGAACCGTCCCC
>CEUN01177534.1_pt1 | contig 17448 bp, 12 predicted proteins | sample 361501 | NCBI WGS metagenome assembly CEUN01 (sample SAMEA2622801, study PRJEB7988) | marine metagenome | biome: marine biome (ENVO:00000447); feature: marine epipelagic mixed layer (ENVO:xxxxxxxxx); material: "saline water (ENVO:00002010), including plankton (ENVO:xxxxxxxx)" | depth 120 m | reverse complement strand
ACCGGTGGCATCGCTGAAGCGTGCGGCATCGTTGGTGCGGCCGGAGGCGACCGCTCCATATCCGGTTGCAGAGGCATCGCGGGCGCGGCTGGTTCAGCCGAAACAGCTTCCGGCGGTTCCTGGGGCGTGGACTCGCTTGTGACTTCCAAATCCGCAGGCGCGTTGGCGCGCATGCCAGGCACCGTACCGGGCGCAATCACATCGCGAATCGCGTCTGCGTCTGCCGCGGCGATGACGGCTGGCGCTTCCGGCATCATCGGCATGGAGTCCTCGGTATCGCCATGGATATTTTCTGCACGCGCGTCATCATCATCCGCAGACGGCATCTGCGGTGCGATATCGCTCAGGGTTTCGTCCTTCCTATCCGGCTCATCTGACAATCCTCCAAACGTGTCGTCCATGAAGCTCGCGATGGCGGCGTCCTCGTCGTGCTCTTCATTGTCCTCGGGCACGACAAAAGACGGCGCGACAGCAGCCTCAGGTTCAGGTTCTGTTTCCAGATGGGCAACAGTTGCGGCCCCGGTAGCGGGTACCTCCACACCGTCGTCCCGCGTAAGGACATCTGCCTGGTCGACTTCGTCAACCGCTTCAGGTTCGGCATCGGCCAACAATTCGAAGTCCACCGTGCTGTCCGCAGCCGCGGCGGCAGCCTCGATGTCCTCCACATTCACTTCTCCGGTGCTGGAACTGGCCGACAGGTCAAATTCCTGTGCAAGTTCCGCCGCCTCACCCATCCCGAACAGTTCCTCCTCGCGAAAGATGGCCGTTGGCTCGTCCCCAACCTGCGTTGCCGCAGTTGGAACATCGGGCGCGAACGCTGTCGCCAAATCTTCGGCAACGCGGTCCGATATCGCCTGTTCCGAATGTAAGTCATCCGCACGAGATGGCGTTACCCCAGCCTCGCCTTCCGGAAGCGCAAAGTCCTCGTCGTTCAACAACGAGGTGTTGCTGTTGGGCACGTACTCTTCGTCGGAGTCTTCGTAGTAACTGGCGATATCTTCGCCTTCCGCATCCGACAGCACACTGGTCGCCACGTTAGCTTGCGGGTCAGCGACTCCATCATCGTCCAGATAACTGGAGAACAAGCCTCCTTCGCGCGCCTCGGATGCCGCCCCGTGAATGACGCCTGGACCAACGGCCGTGGGGTCGTCGTTCCTGACCGTTGGGGGTGGGCTGGACCAATCATCCTCATCCAGGTAGCTCGCAATCAAGCCACCTTCCTGATGTTGAGGTTTAGCGGCATCTTTCTCATGCGACGCCTCGAACCCTGGCGCCACGGTGATGGAGACCGGCACCTCGGTGGCATCCGGCTCGACATATTCTTCATCGTCGACCAGCCCGGCGATCATGCCGCCACTTTGACCATCCGGCGGCTCGGATGTAACTACCATCAGATTAGTGACGTCGGCATCACCCTCGCGACCGGTCATCTGCGTCGCTTCAGCTTGATTGTGCGCAGGCAGAATGAAGGTTAGCTCCACACTTTCAATGCAGAACACATCGCCGTTGTTCAGGGCCGTTGGGGCATGAATCCGGACTCCGTTGACGATTGTGCCGTTGACACTGCCGAGGTCGGATATCCAGAAAAAGCCATCGTGGAATTCGATACGTGCGTGGCGGCGACCCACGGTCTTGAGCGGCAAGATCACGCCTTGCACACCCGGCACCGTATTCTGCTTGGAGCATCCGAGGACGACGACGTCTTCAGTCAGTTGTATCTCCGCGCGCCCGGTGATGACGGTCGCATCACGCAATAGTGCATTCGGTCTAACGCTGCCGACGGCTGACGGTTCAAGCTTGGAATCGCCAGACAATGGCGCTGTTTCGCGTCGGCTTTTGACCACCAGCACGACGATGGCGATTACCGTGATCAGCGCAACCACGCCGACGGCAGCGGAAACCATTTTCCAGACGCGGCCCGAACTCGCCCGTTGGGCCTGTTCTGGCTGCCAACCGTCGCCACTTGAGCTCTGCGCCTGCGGCGTGGTCCGTGTCACCAACGGACTCGAGCACGCTGGCGTGTCCCGGAGTCGTCAAAATAGCCCACAGGACCAGAAGCGTAGTCAGCCATGTGATAACGCAGATGCCCGGCAAAGAAGCACGCGACCGTTCGGCGACACTGGTTTGCGCCGTGCGTCCTTCCGATAGCAAGCGAGCGTCCATCTAATGCGCCTATTGCGAAATCTCGATGCGGGCACGATGCAGCCTTCCGCGAATAATGCCACCACTCCCAAGGTTACCGCTCTAGCTTAACGTAACAACGCCCAAATTGCTGATCGCGAGACCGGCGCCAAGCTGACTTCAGACCTCGATTGCGTCTACCTCCACAGGCGGTCCGGATTTAGCGCGCCGACGTCAACCTGCGCCGCGCTGAAGCTCTGTGGCAACGTACCGCCGAGGATGTTCGCAGCGCACAACATCGACATACCCGGCGCTGTCTGAATACCGTATCCACCCTGGCCTACCAACCAGTAGAAACCGTCCGCATCCGGCGCAAAACCATTCACCAGCTGATGGTCCGGCGCAAACGTCCTGAGCCCTGCCCAGCTGTGGCGGATACGTTTGACCTCCCAACCGCATGCCGCTTGTGCGCGGTCGATGCCAAGCGCAAGGTCAAAGTCCTCAGGATAGGCGTCACAAGGCTCGCTTGGCGTCTCATCCGCCGGCGAGATCAGCAGCCACTGGTGCTCAGGTTTGCAGTACCAGTCTCCCGCAACACCCGCCACCAGAGGCCAGTCTGGTTGCACGGGGTCAGACGGCTGCAGCTCCACGATGGCAACCGATCGCCTGAGGGGCTGCAATCCAAGCGGACTCACCCCCGCCATGCTTGCGACAATGTCACCCCAGGCGCCAGCCGCGTTGACGATGGTGGGAGCGCTGAATGTCTCCGTGCCCACATGCAGGTGCCAGACACCGTCGCGCCGCGCGATCTGGTCGACTCGGCATTCGCACACGACGGCACCGCCACGTTGGCGCAACAGCCGAAGGAAACCTTGATGCAGACGGTCTACATCAATGTCCATGGCGCCGGGTTCGTGGCCAATGGCAGCCGTATCGCCTCGGGCGAGCGGCGGATAAAGTGCCACTCCCTCCTCCCGGGTCAGCCGGCGCATACCTTGCGCATCCGCCAGCTCCCCATCAAGCAATCCAAGTTGAGTTGGATTCGCCACATACAACAGGCCGCGCGGCGTCACCACCGGGCCATCAGTAAAACCATCGGGCGGGTGCATCAGAAAATCGCGGCTGGCACGATTCATGTCGCGCACCGACGCAGCGCCGTAATTCTCGATGAAGGTCGCGGCAGACCGTCCCGTCGTGTGGTAGCCGGGGCGCTCTTCCGCCTCGAGTAACAATACGGATGCAGACTCAGCCAACAAGGCCCCTGCCCCTGCCCCGGCCATGCCGGCCCCAATTACGATGACGTCATGCATCCTCGTCGCCTTTCGCGTTTCGGTCATTCACAAGTTGCGTTAGCCTAACCCACACCTGCAAAGCACTGTACACAATCTGTGGAAACAACCATGTCCGAATCGGCTTTGATTGTTGGCGTTGGCGATGGCTTGAGCGCATCACTCGCACGCTTGTTCCGCTCCGAAGGCATGCGGGTCATGTTGGCGGCGCGCAATACGGAGAAACTGACCGCATTAGCCGAGCACACGGAAGCCGCCACGGTTGCGTGTGATGCCGCCGACCCGGCCTCGGTCGAAGCCATGTTTGCGGAAGCTGACGCCACCATCGGCACGCCGGACGTTGTGGTGTTCAACCCAAGCGCCCGGGTACGCGGCCCGGTTACCGAAATTGACCAGGCGGGTGTGCGCAACGCACTGCTGGTCACCTGCTACGGCGGCTTCCTGGTCACCCAACTCGCCGCACAACGCATGCTGCCGCGCGGCAGTGGGTCGATTCTCTTGACCGGCGCATCCGCCAGCGTCAAAGGCTTCGCCAACTCATCGTCGTTTGCGATGGGCAAATTTGGACTGCGCGGGCTGGCGCAGGCAACGGCGCGCGAACTGGCTCCGCGGGGCATCCATGTCGCGCATTTTGTCATCGACGGCGGCATCCGCGACGGCGACGCGCGCCGGGCGGTGATGAGCGCCTGTCACCACACGCTATCGCCGAGAGTTATCTGCACGTCCACAAGCAGCATCGCAGCGCATGGACCTGGGAGATTGAACTGCGACCCTGGGTCGAAAAGTTCTAACGCAGACGCATCAGGTCCCGACCTTCAGCGGTGAGACCAGCCCTCGCAGCGTTGCCAATACGCTGAGCGGCGTCAGCATGCCAGTTCGCGGATTGGCCTCGCTCGGGACATTCTCGATCTTCATTTCAAACCGTACAGATGGCGCGTCAACACGAATGGTGTGCGTGTTCCGCGTCACTGTGGGGTCGGCCCAGACTTGCAGCCTCGTCTTGTCCGCCCCGATACCAGCGAGACTCAATGCAGCCGCAACATTGACGTTGGCCGGAAAGCCAATGGCGCCGTCCCGCGCCGAACCTTCAAACACCAGAAGTGGTTCGCTTAAGTTCGAGACGTCGATATTGTTTTTCACCAGATGTGGCGCGCCCGCGAGCCCGTTGGGAGGCTTACGCGTCACCATCGTCACGCTGTTGATGCCGCCTTCAGCCGCACCACGCACGGCGTCCAGTCCCAGCAACGCGCCGGTTGGCACGACGATCCGCGCCCCCGTCTGACGCGCTTGTTCGACAAGATGCTCGCGTGACAGCAGTTGCCCAACCGACGATGGGACAAAAATACGCCCTTCCGAGATCGCAGGTTCCGCGATGTCGTCAAAAGCTGATGACGGCGCCGCTTCGACAACAACATCTGCATGAGCTGCCAGTTCCCGCGTGGTCACCACGCGCGGCGCACACTTCAGGTCCGCCACCTGGGCGCGCGCCTTGTTCTGGTCGCGTGACGCCACAGCAGACAATTTCAGCCCCTCCACGCCAGCGTCCAAGGCATGCGCGAGGTCCATGCCAATGGCTCCCAGTCCACCGATAGCGACACGTAGTTCAGTTGCGTTCAAACTATTGCTCCCACAAACCGGGCACGCACCATTCGTGCCCTCAGCCAATATTCAGTTAAACCATTCATCAGTAACCGGTGATTCAGAGACCGATGATTAAAGCGCTCACCCTGGACGCGGCCGGCACGCTCATTTACCCGCGCGAAAACGTTGGTAGCAGCTATTGTCGCATCGCCGCGGAATTTGGCGCACTACTTGATGCGAGCGCACTTGCGCAAGCCTTCAAGTCAGTTTTTGCGGACATGCCGCCCATGGCCTGTGATGCCAGCGATGCTGCCGACCTGGACGCGCAGGAGCGAGACTGGTGGAGACACCTTGTGCGGCAGGTAACCAACCGGGCCGGTGGCATCAAAGCTTTTGACGCATATTTTGACCGGCTATACGCCTATTTTGCGCAGCCGAATGCCTGGGTGCTCTATGACGAGGTACTGCCGCTTCTCCAGACGCTACGCGCACGCGGCATCAGCAGCGCTGTTGTCTCCAACTTCGACTCAAGGCTCTTACCGATTCTGCAGGGGTTGGGGGTTAGCGAACTCGTAGGTGGGGTGGTCTACTCAACCGCGGCCAACTCTGCCAAGCCTGACGCGGGTATTTTCAGGCAGGCGACTGCGCTGCTCGACTTGCCTGCGGCGCACTGCCTGCATCTCGGTGACCATCCGGTCGCCGACTATCAAGGCGCCAGGGCAGCCGGATTGCAGGCTCTGCTGGTGCATCGCGGAGCGCCAGATCAGATGCCAGCCACAGACTGCATCACCAACCTGAGCGAGGCGTTGGCGCGCTTTCAAAACTGACCCGCATACCAGAGGATGTCCATGAGAATTGCTGTTGCAGGCGCCGGCCCAGGAGGTTTGTACAGCGCACTGTTGCTGCGCCGGGCGTTACCGGATGCGGACGTCACCGTCTTTGAGCAAGGACCGGCGGACCAAACCTACGGTTGGGGGGTCGTATTTTCGGGTCGTGCTCTGGACTTCCTGGAAACCCGCACCGCCGAACTGTACACGGATCTGCTGCGCGAACTTGAGCGTTGGGAAGAACTGCACATTGTGCATGCCGGCACCAACATCGCGATCGATGGCAGTACCTTCAGCGCGATCGCGCGTCTCACGTTATTGCAGACGCTACAACGACATGCGCGCGAGGCAGGCGTCACGCTGAAATATTCACAACCCGTAGAGTCGTTGGACAACCTCGCCGGATTCGACCTGGTGATTGTGGCCAACGGCATCAATAGTACACACCGTACGGAACTGGCCACCCAGCTTTCACCTATGCGCCAGCAGTGCACCAACCGCTACGCGTGGTACGGTACAAGCCAGCTTTTCCCCGCATTGTCGTTGATTTTTGTCACCAACAAAGACGGCGCGTTTGTCGCCCACACGTATCGATACAGTCCTTCGATGAGTACCTTCATCGTCGAGTGTGATGCCGCCACTTTCGCCCGAGCTGGCCTTGAGGACATGAGCGATCAAGCCTGCCTGCGATATTGCGAAGAGATATTTGCGGGTGCACTGGGCGGACATTCATTACGGTCCAACAATTCACATTGGCTTCGCTTCCCAATCATCAGCTGCGAGCGTTGGGTGCACAACAACGTTGTGTTCATCGGAGACGCCTGTCGCAGCGTGCACTTCTCGATTGGCTCCGGGACGCGCTCGGCTCTCGAAGACGCCATGGCTCTCGCGGATGCCGTCGCGCATGCGCCAGACGATGTGAGCGCGGCACTCACGGCGTATGAAAACAGCCGCCGCCAATCCGCGGGGCGCATCGACCAGTTAGCCCGCCAGTCGCTCGAGTGGTACGAAGACTTTGCCAACAAGATGCACCTTAAACCGGCGGCGCTTGCGATGGACTACATGCAACGAGGCAACGAGTTGGACCTCGCGCGCCTCGCACTGAAAGCCCCCAGGTTCATGGCGGCCTATGCGGCGGAGCAAGCGGCCTCCTGAGTGGCACAGGCCCGATCTCATGCACACTTTTACGGCACACCAGGCCTTTAGAGAAAAACTGAAGGCTATCCAACGTCCGTATGTACTACGTCGACTGTTTGCCAATGCGAAGGCCACATCGTCGCTGACGCCATCTGGTTTCCAGAGAGTTTCCGCTGACTTCTCGGCCGGCGACACCTACTGTGAACTGGTACATTCCCATGCGGACGCACCGCTAACGTTATTCAGTACGGCACTCACGCTGGAACCGATCCACGGCGCGGATTCGTTCGCAGTGCACGGCCTCGGTTAGGCTAGCGTCAGCCGGATTGAGCCGTTGTTGGAGCTGCCATCAGCACGCGCGCGCGGCACGCTGGCCGCTGATGGAACCACAATCACAACTTGGGTTCGGGGGCGGCGCCTTTCCTCCACCAACAAAGCCGCGCGTTCCATATGGACGGCCGTGGCGAGACGGGCCGCCCGGAAACTATCGCAGCAGCTGCGATTCGTGCGTAACTCAGCCGCTGCGGCATATTTCCCGGACTTTCACATGTGGCCACTTCTGGGATTGTTTCGGTCACCGCTCGGCGCGACAGAACCTAGCTGGGGTGCGCAACTAACGATGCAACGCGTCTCGCTGAGAGTGTTGCAGAGCTCCATCTGGCGGTCGCGGACCTGACGACGGAGGTACAGGGTTCGATCCCGCTGCGACAGGAAGATAGCGACTCACGCTACTTCCGCTCGATTGAGCGGCTGACGAGACTGGCGCAGACCCATCGTGGGTTTGAAGACCTTACGGAATCGTTGATTGCTGCACTAACCACGGCGCATGGCCGCATGAACAAGTGTTCACTGGTGACGGCACTATCTACACACGGCCTCCGGGACATCGACATCTCGGGAGGGCGCGCGGTTTTGCGGCAGTTGTGGGGCCTGAGACTGACGGAAATGGAAAACATCGCCGCAGCGTTTGCACACGACCTATCGGTGCGCGGCGAGGCGAGTTACTCCGGAGTCTCCCCAGAGGAGAGCATCGAGCGGTTTACTGAACAGCTTTCAGGCGCAGGTTATCCACTGGATGCATTTGCAATGCGTGTATTCAGAGCACACCAGCTGATACGCACGGCACACATCTGGTCGAGCGCCGTTCACCCGTATGGCGATGAAAAGGCGCGCCACTACCTGCTGGAAGCCGACCGACTACTGGCCCGTTAGGACGCCTGGCATGCTGGACACCAGTAGGTGCGACGTGCGTCTTTGCCCAGCAGTGCTGAAGCCACGATGGTCTGACAGCGCAGACATGGCCTGCCTGCGCGGTCGTACACCCAGAGTCTGGCCGCGCGGCGGTCGCCTCCTGAGTCACGTGTACGGCGCCGGCCTGGCCCGACGTTGGCTTGCAGCCAGACGTTTGCCTGCGCATAAAAACGACGCAGCTCAGCGTCATCGATGTCGCCGAGGCGACAGGTCACCGGCTTGCCTTCGACAAACAACAACTCGCTCTTGAAGACGTTGCCGATGCCGGAGGCGACCTGTTGATTCAACAGCACGTCCATCATCAATGCATCCGGCGCCAGTGTGCCGCGCACACGTTGGACCACATCATCCAGGTCGCATTGACGTGTCAGATCTGGCCCCACGCGGAGTGCAAAGTCACGCCGGCGTAACTGGTCACCGTCCGGCTCGAATACGCCAACGTCCTTTGCATTCGTACAGACAAACGCGTAGTCCCGGTTGCTCAAGATCAGGTGAGCCCGGTGCCTGGTTGCCGCTGTGACTTTATACAGTGGATAGGTTCGCCAGCGGCCACGCATACCCAGATGAGATTGCACAGTGTGGCCAGAATCAAGTTCGATTAGCAGGCGTTTACCAAGCGAGTGTACCTCTCGCACAACACAATCTTCGCGGCGCCAGCGGAACGGCCGTAGCACTTCAATCGCCCGCAGCGTATCGCCCGCGAGCACCGTATTCAGTTGCTGCGCGAGTGTTGCGATGGTGTCGCCTTCGGGCATGCGTAACTACGTCCCCTGAAGGGGTCGGCCTGGTTTCACCCGGCGGTACCTTCAAGCGCGGGACTGCGTGCCCTCGACATACCTCGGTAGTCGCGCACAAAGCCAACGTTTGCCAAAACGTCCGCAAACGCTGATTCGCGTGCGTCCACACCGTTAACCGTCTGCACTACAAGCAGCCTGTTCTTGCGACCAATGTCACTGCGCGACAGCGCGTGCAACGCCGCGCCCAAGCGCTCGTCCGTCGCTTCATTGATCGGGGTCCACAACGTCCGCGACGAAGCGGTGTAATAGAACACCAGGCTCGCGTCGACCAACCCCACCCAGGCCCCACTGACGCGCCGAAGCTTGGCACCACCTTGAATAGTTGGCCAGCGCAAGACGGCACCAAAAGGATTAGCAGGGTCGCTGGCCGCCAGCACGCGAACGTGCATGGACGGGCGCAGGCCCATTTCCGCTTCTTCGCGCAGTCTGTCGACTACGCCCGGCAGAGCAAACTGTGCACCCGATAACCCTTCTACAAAAAACCCACGCCTTACCCGGCCGCTTTCCTCCATACGTTTCAACACCGGGTAAACCCGTTTGAAACCGTCTGGCACCTCTGCGGCCAGCGCCATCTCGCGGGTGACGATGCCGTAGCGGGCCAACAATATCTGCGTCCATTCGACGGCCGCTTCCGTCGCGAGGCCAGCATCCGTCGTCGCGGATAACGGCAGCGCACTCCAGCGGCCACCACTCAAGCCCTGTACCAACGATGGACGGCGCGATCCCATTCGCGCGCCAGTGCGACCAAAACCCGACCGGGCCCGGCCACCTTTGCCGCCGCTGCGCGCCCCGTAGTGGCGCAATGGTGCCAGTGTGTCGTTGGTGACGAGTCCGTCGCGCACAAGTAAACGCAGGGCTACATTCACATCCGCGCTGGCTGTCCCCGGAAGCCTTAGTTCCAGCTCGGTCTGAAAACATGCGCCGTGTTCGCGCAGTTGCGCCAACACGGCAACGGCGGTCGCGTAGTCAGGGTCTCCTGTGCTGTCTGGGTCGGAACCCTCGTTAGTCGCCATCTCTCCATCAGCGAATTCGCCACCAGACACGTATGTCTCAGCTGGCTCAGGTAACAACAGCGGTACATGCTCACGCAGGTAAAACGCGACCTTCAGGTCTTTGGCGCCGCTCGCGCCCGCCCCTACCCATACAACGCCGCCGCTTGCGCACAAGCGCTCAAGGTCGTCGAGACGAAAACCCGGTATGCGCGCAGGCAAAACCGCGTCATGCCACACACGCCACGGCAGCGAGACGCCTTCCAGTTGCTCGATGACCTCGGCAACCCGCTCAATACCGGCCGGGCCGCGTTCGCCAATGCCGTGCCAGGAAGGCAGGAAACGCGCGAGGTTGCTTGCGTCAACTGGAGCCACCTGGGCTCTCAGCTTCGCCAATGTCGCGCGCTTCAACCGGCGCAATATGTCGACATCGCACCACTCGGGCGCACCCGCGCGCGGCGAAATCTCACCGTGTACCAATTGCCCGGAGGTCACCGCCAACGCCAGCGGTGCCTCGAGTTGAGCACCGCGCAGGTCAAAACGTGCGGCGATCTCGCGCAGCGTGAACGGGCCGCGAGTGCGGGCGTAACGTAGCGTCAGTACACTGAGCGCGTTCTCGACCGGCGCCAACAACCCTTCGGACAGGCCTGCGGGCGGCACCACGCCAAGCGCGTCCCGGTACAACCCAAGGTCCTGCACCGCAAGCCACCGTGCTTCACCCGCGATCCGCACTTCCAATGCGCGCGCCTCGCGACGCAGCTGCTCGAGCCACGACTCAACCTGGACGAGCTCGGCAGCCGCACGGTCGCAAAGTTCCTGCAAACTGAGGTCGCCAAGGCGCTGCAACACAAGCTCGAGTTCATCGGCGTCAGTCGCCTGTCGCGAGGCAGTCAGGCATTGCGCATGCTCATGCACTTCGACGAGCACGTCTGGATCGATCAGGTCGCGCAGCGCTGCCTGCCCCACCAGCTCCGCCAACAGTTCACGGTCCAGGCTCAGGGCCTGGGCTTTGCGCTCCGCCAGCGGGGCGTCCTGCTCGTACAAGTACGCGGCGACGTACGAAAACACCAATGACTTGGCAAACGGCGAAGCACGCGACGTCTCGGCCTCGTGCACGCGTATCTGTCCGCTGTGGACCTTGCGGAGCACGTCGCGCAACGCGTCCAGATCAAACTGGTCGGCCAGGGCCTCGCGGTAACACTCCAGCATGATCGGAAAATCACCAAACTGGCGCACCTTGGCCATCAGCTCGGCACTCTTCATACGCTGAGCCCACAAGGGTTTGCGCTGCGTCGGCGTGCGGCGCGGCAACAGCAGCGCACGTGCGGCACTCTCGCGAAACAGCCCTGCAAACATAGCCGTGTTGGGGAGTTGTTCAACCAACAGTGTTTCGACATCTTCCGGCTCGGGGAAAAAGTCGTCCATGTCGGGGAGTTCTTCGGCATCCGCAAAACGCAGCACGATGCCATCGTCCGCATACATTACCTGTATTTCAAAGCCGGCCCGCGAACCGAGGCGTCGTTCCAGGGCCATGGCCCAAGGCGCATGAACACGAGCCCCCATTGGGGTCAGAATGCACACACGCCAGTCGCCCAGCTCGTCCGGAAACTTCTCCACCACAATGGTGCGGTCGGTGGGTACCGCCCCTGTGTGTTGCTGCTGCTCCTGCAGATAATCAAGCAGGTTGCCTGCCGCGTACTGGCTGGCAATCGCTTCGTTCGCAATTTTGTCCGCTGCGGCATCGCGCGACATCGCCAGCAGCTCGCGCGAGGTCTGGCCGATGGCAAGCCCAAGCTCCGGGTCACGGCCAGGCCCATCCCCATGCCAAAACGGCAACTTGCCTGGCTCGCCAGGCGCCGGTGAAACAATGACACGATCGCGGGTAATTTCCTCGATGCGCCAACTGGTAGCGCCTAACGCGAACACTTCGCCGGCGCGCGATTCAAAGACCATCTCCTCGTCCAGCTCGCCAACTTTTGGGCCGTCCGGTCCAACATGAACGGTATAGAGCCCGCGGTCTGGAATCGTGCCAACGTTGGTGCGCACAACCATCGCGGACCCACGCCGCGCAGAGAGCGTGTCGTTTGCCCTGTCCCAAGCCAGGCGGGGCCTGAGTTCCACCTGTCCCACAGTCGCGTATCTGCCGCACAACATCTCCAGGACCGAGTCCAGACCGGCATCACTCAAATCGTTGTACGGTGCCGCGCTACGCACGGTGCGCGCAATGTCAGCGCGCGACATCGGCGCAACACAACACATCGCCACAATCTGCTGCGCCAGGACATCCAGCGGATTGCGCGGCAAGGAAATAGCCTCAAGTGTGGCACTACGCATACGCCCCGCAACCACCATCGCTTCCAGCAAGTCACCACGATGTTTGGGATAGATGCGACCAACGCTCGCTGCACCCACCTGATGACCTGCGCGCCCAACGCGTTGCAGACCGCGAGCAACAGAGCCTGGTGATTCAACCAGTACCACAAGTTCAACGGCACCCATATCGATGCCCAGTTCCATGGTACTGGTCGCCACGATCGCGCGAATCTCACCTTGCTTGAGTCCTTCCTCTATCGCGCGACGTTGCGCATGAGACACGCTGCCGTGATGTGCCCAGACCAGTTCCTCTTCCGCCAGCTCGTTCAACTGCTGCGACAGCCGTTCTGCAAGCCCGCGACTGTTTACAAACACGATGGTGCTGCGCGAACCGCGAATCTCTTCCAGCAGCGCCGGTACCACGACGCTCCAGATGCCCCGCTCCCTTGGCATCGTTGCACCATCGGGATTGCTGAGTTCCGCCAGCAGTGTGGACGGCCGCTCACGCGGACGTTCAGCGACGCGGTGCATCTCGGGAACTGGCACGACGACGGCCAGATCCAGGTTTGGCGGTGTCGTGGTATCAATGACATCAACGAAGCGCTGGCCACACAGGAAGTGCGCCGCCACCTCTTGCGGCGAGACGGTTGCGGATAACCCGATCCGCTGTGGCGTGACGTCTGTCAATTGTTCAAGACGTTCGAGGCTCAGGCTCAGGTGCGCCCCCCGCTTGGTGCTTGCCAACGCATGCACCTCATCGACGATAACTGTGTGCACTGACTGAAAATGCACTGCCGCTTTTGACCCAAGCAGCAGGTACAAGGATTCTGGCGTTGTCACCAGAATTTCGCCCGGGTCGCGCGCCTGCCGTCGGCGTTCGTTTTGCGGCGTGTCGCCTGTGCGCACATCGACGCGCGGCAACGTGATGTCTTCATCCAGTCGCTCGGCGCTCCGCTGGATACCAACGAGGGGAGCCGTCAGGTTGCGCTCGATGTCGTAGACCAACGCCTTCAATGGCGATACGTATACAACCTGAATACCGACTTGAGCTTGCGCGCCATCGCTGACGACGCGGTTGATAGCCCATAAAAATGCTGCGAGCGTCTTGCCGCTGCCAGTGGGTGCCAACAGGAGCGCATTACGGCCATCGGCGATCGCCGGCCAGCCGGATGCCTGCACATCCGTTGGTGCAGGGAAGGCCCGCTCGAACCAGTGCCGTACGGGCGCCGAGAACGGTGCGAGCGGTGTATCGGTCGCCACGCCGCGACTCAAATCGGCGCGGTCAGGCTGACAGGAGCGTACTCAGGCGCTGACGACCTCAAGACCGCGTGGACAGCTGACACCGGTACCACCAAGCCCACAATAGCCCCAAGGCTGTTTCGCCAGGTACTGCTGGTGATAGTCCTCGGCAAAGTAGAACGTTGGCGCCGGCAGGATTTCCGTCGTGATGGCACCGTAGCCAGCGCGCGACAACGCTTTTTGGTAAGCACGTCGGCTCTCTTCAGCGAGCGTCTGCTGTTCTTGTCCATAGGTGTAGATTCCAGAGCGATACTGCGTACCAATATCGTTGCCCTGACGCATGCCTTGGGTTGGATTGTGCGCTTCCCAGAACAACGACAGGAGGTCCTGATAAGAGACGGTGTCCGCGTCAAAGAGTGCCAGCACGACTTCATTGTGCCCCGTCAGCCCGGAACAGACCTCTTCATAACCGGGATTCGGGGTATAGCCGGCGGCATAACCAACCGCCGTCAAGTAGACGCCAGGCGTCTCCCAGAACTTGCGCTCAGCACCCCAGAAACAGCCGAGCCCGAACATCGCATGGCGCAGATGCTCCGGGTACGGCGGCAGCATCGGATTGCCGTTCACAAAATGTGTTGACGGTACCGGCATGGCGCTGTCGCGCCCGGGCAGTGCATCTTCGGGACGGGGCATTTCGATGGTTCTGGCCATGTTGCATAGACTCTGGCTGCTCGGGCGGCCTGTCGGCCCGCCTCAGATCCTTCTATACAAAACACAGCCTGGGGGTCTAAAGCAAGCCCGGGCACTCATGTCCAGGCCTTGGGGATCAGGATCGCTTCTGGTTTTCGGTTTCGACCGCCAATGCAAACATGTAACCCACGCCACGGACGGTTTTGATAAGGGTCGGGCGTCGCGGGTCATCTTCGATCTTACGTCGCAGCTTGACGATCGCTGTATCGACCGCACGGTCGTAAGGCGACCATGTCCTGCCAGCCACTTCCTCCAGCAGATGTTCGCGCGACATGACGCGATGCGGATTGCGCGCGAGCACAGCCATCAGGTCAAATTCAAGCGTGGTCAGCGCCACAAGACCATCACGTTCATGGCGCAACTCGCGCCCGTCCAGATTCAGCTGAAAACTGCCAAACCGCAAAGTGGCGCCGCCCACGACCTCAGTCCCATTGCGGCTGGCCGAGCGTCTGAGTACAGAGCGTATTCGTGCCAACAATTCGCGTTCATCAAAAGGCTTCGATATGTAGTCGTCCGCGCCAAGCTCCAAGCCGACGACACGCTCTACGCTGCCCTCTTTTCCGGTCAGGATAATGATGCCAATTTCGGATGTCTGTCGCAGCTCGCGCGTGAGCGTCAAGCCATCGTCACCGGGCATTGTCAGGTCGAGGATGACCAGATCGAATGTAGAGTTGGACATACATTCGCGCATCTCATCACCGTTCTGCGCGACGCTGACCTCAAAGCTTTCGCGTTCGAGATAGCGTTTGAGGAAACGACCTATCTGCGGATCGTCATCCACAACCAGCAGATTTCGTCGCGTTGTCGCACTGTCAGCCACTCGGGCTTCCCTCAAACCGAAAAAACGTAGATCGTCCAGGCAAACCGCTGCATGGAAGCTGAATGCTCTCTTCCAGACGCATGATCTTGCTACCCGTCTACACCAAGGCCAGCAGCAACATGCCCGAATATTAGCACCACTTTGGTGCTTTAAATTCGCCTTTTGTGTATATCGAGATGATTACGCATCGCCGGCCATTGGCAATACCAGTTGAACATCCAGGCCCTCAGAGCTCGCGTGATTCCGCACAAACCCGCCCAGGTTCCTCGTCAGGGCACACACTTGCGCCAACCCCAGTCCTAGCCGGTGGCCTGGCCGGTCGACGCTGACATAAGCGTTAACCACGTCGGCCCAGACAGCGCTCTCATGCAAACCGGGCCCGTCGTCCCGACAACCACACAGGACCCAATCATTTCCGCCGTTGTCGGCACCTTCCGCGTACACCTCAATCTTGCCGCCGCGGGGCGAGGCATCGCGCGCGTTGGCAATCAAATTCCACAACGCGGTGGCAAACGCGCCACGCGGCGCCCGGACATGTAGTCCGGCGCCTTCAACACGCACTATCAACTCGATTGCCGGCGGCAGCAGCTCGCGGGCAAATGCGGCCGCTGCCCGGACCGCTTCAGCAACATCGACAACCTCGAGCGGTGCATGGTCCGACTCGGGCGCAACCACCTGCAGCGTGCGGGTAAAATGGCGCGCGCGCTCGCACGCAACAATTGCCTCTTCAAGCATTTCACGTTGCTCCGTGCCGGGCGGAAAATCATCTGCGAGCAAAGCGGTATTGCCACCGACGATTGTCACCAGATTGTTGATTTCGTGCGCCGCTGCCAGCGCAACGCGACTGACCATCAAGTCTCGCGCGGTAGCTGTGCTGGACAGCAAGCGCGACAGCTGAGCCAGCCGCAGCGTCAGTCTTACCGCGGACTCTTCACCGTCGTGTAGCTCGAACCAGACAGGCTGCACCACGTTGGTGCCAGTGTTCAACCATTCGCGCTCCAACTGCGGGTCGTCTGTGACGACGCAAAGTGTGTTCGCCGGCACCGGGCCAGCCGGGCACAACGCCCGCAGTCGTTCACAGATATCCGCGCGCGCCATGCCGGATGGAGCGAGCCAGATGGACATGCTTACGGCTGCGTTAGCCGGCACAGCGTCACACGTGCGGATGAGCCACGCCGCCGTCGGCTCGTCCCAGGGTTGAACAATACACTCGCCCTGCGCCGAGGGCCCGGCCGCTTGCAGACAGAAGACGCCTGGCCTGCTGATAGTTAGCGTTCCCAGTCGCGGCGTCGGAATGCGTTCGCGGGATAAGTACCGAGGATCTTCATCTTCGCTGAGAAGTACTGCAGTTCATCCAGCGCCATATCAACATGCCGGTCGGAGGGATGGCCTTCAATCTCGGCATAGAACTGTGCAACCGTGAAGCTGGCGTCAGTGATATAACTTTCGAGCTTTGTGATGTTGATACCGTTAGTGGCGAATCCGCCGAGGCTCTTGTACAACGCGGCCGGCACACTGCGGACCTGGAAGACCAGGCTGGTCATGCAGGGCCCTGAGCTTGGGTCCGGTTCAACGCGTTGGCGCGACATGACCACCATGCGCGTGGTGTTGCCGATACGGTCTTCGATGCGCGAACGTAACACCTTCAGTCCATAAATCTCGCCAGCCAGTTGCGACGCAATAGCCGCCGTTGTCTGGTCGCCACTTTCAGCAAGTTGTTTCGCGGCGCCAGCGGTATCGGCACTTTGCACCGGTTTCAGGTCCAACTCAGCGATCAGGTGACGGCACTGGCTCAATGCCTGCACATGACTGGTCACATTCTCGATGGTCTCGAGCGTCGCCCCTTCAACAGCCAGTAATTGGTGCTGCACGGACTGAAAGTGCTCGTCGATAATGTAAAGTCCGGAATCCGGTAGCAGGTGATGTATGTCTGCCACCCTGCCGCCAACCGAGTTCTCGATCGGGATCATGGCAAGGCGCGCGCGCCCATCAGCAACCGCGGCAAACGCGTCTTCAAAACTCTCGCAAGCTACAGGGTCCATGTCGGGATAGGCTTCCACGCACGCCTTGTGCGAGTACGCGCCGGGTACACCTTGATAGGCGATCTTGTTGTCAGCACTCATGGGTTTTGGTCCAGATAAGTTTGCGAATAGTCATCAACCAAGAGCAGGACTTAAGCCTGCCTGTTTACACCGCCTTGACGAAATCTCGGATGGAGTATCCGAGCATGTCCAGCGGTGTGCGCTCGATCGGGTGGCCGGCGCGCGGAAACACGATCATCTCTCCGTTCGGCAGCGCGCGACTGAGCTTCATGCAGGCATCAACCGACGTCAG
>CEUN01000371.1_pt1 | contig 17491 bp, 9 predicted proteins | sample 361501 | NCBI WGS metagenome assembly CEUN01 (sample SAMEA2622801, study PRJEB7988) | marine metagenome | biome: marine biome (ENVO:00000447); feature: marine epipelagic mixed layer (ENVO:xxxxxxxxx); material: "saline water (ENVO:00002010), including plankton (ENVO:xxxxxxxx)" | depth 120 m | reverse complement strand
TGGACTTGATAAACCGCGCCATCGAAAGGGCAAAGTCTGAGGAGCGGTCCTGGCCGCCCATTCAATTCCTTTGGGAGGGACACCCGTTATTACAATGGTTCGCCGAGCAAGCTGACACGTTCTTCCCCGACCATAGTGCACCTGTCGCCTCTCTTGCTGGCAAGCTCAGTTCCGATGAGGTGGTGCTTATCCTCCATGGTGCAATACCAAACGCGAAGGGTGCACCGGTGGTGGACAGTTGGTTGGCTGTATCCGTTAGACAGGGGAACATCGAAACAGAAGAGATTAACGATTTTATCGAGCGTGTGGGCCTCGATCGCGATATACCGTCGAAGCCAGTTGATAATCCGGAACAGTATCGAAGTGCCGTGCGCCAGGCTGTCGATCACTTTCAAACCCTATTAGTGACGCTTCGCAAGAAGCGCGCAGCCCTAGTAGAGAAAAGTTTAGAGGAGGTGCTTGATCGTCTCTCAAGTCTGGAGGAACGGTATTTTTCACAACTCGATATTAAGTTCGAATCGGTCGAGGGTGAAACCTTGCTGCGAAGACGCGGCCGGGAAATGCGTTTAGAAAAACAGAGGAAAGAGATAAGCCAGTTATTTGATGATTGGTCACAGTGGTTCGAAGAGACACGGCGCATGGTCGATGATCCGAATCCTTACGTCGATGTACGTGCAGTTTTTGTGGGGTAGACGATGGATTTAACAGGCATTGAAAACGAAGCAGAGTTTTTTCCTGCGGGCACCTTATCAGACGTTTTAGAAGTTGAGCTTCAAGATATTTCGGCCCGATGGTCGCGTGAGCTCGACGGGGCTAATCCAGTCACCCGATTAAGTGGCTCAGCGGATACTTATCTCCGTCTTTATCGACAGCTGCTAAACACTAGTGATAAGAACCTCCGAAACGAACTGTATAGTCAAAGCATGGCGCTGATATCAACTGCCCTCGGCTATGACGTTAAGCGCTCCAGCGAAACGCTTGCGCTTGACGAAGGGTCACTAGCCCGTGTGATAAACAAAACTTTCAACGCGGACGGCAAACAGGCGCTTTGGATAATAGAAACACCAGTCCCTGCGTCCGGCGATGAGCAGGCGGACCCGCTGGGGCAGGCCTTTGATCGCGAGCAGTATGACAGCGATGAGCAGGAGCATGCCGAGCTTGAAAAAACAATAGAAGAGTTATTGGCTGACGGCGTTTTTGGTTTGCCTGACGCACCACGCTATGTGCTGGTAGCAGGGGCTTCCCAATGGGTGTTAATCGATCAACGCAAATGGCCAGCGCGTTCTGTTTTGAGGTTTGACCTGCAGGAGATCTTCTCACGTCAAGACAGGGATACCTTCCGAGTGACGGCTTGCCTTGTCGCGTGCGAGGCACGAGTCCCCGCCACTGGGATCCCAATCGCGGATCGGCTCGAGGAAGAGGCCCAGCGTAATGCCAATGCGGTGACTAAATCGCTCAAGCGCACCGTGCGAGATGCGATCGAGATTCTTGGCCAGGAAGTGCTTGATGTGACAGGCGGGAAGTTTCCAGCCGGGCCTAAAAGAGGTGTTTGGATTGACGGCCCAACACTTTCACTCGAGTGTCTGCGCTACATGTACCGGCTGCTTTTCCTGCTGTATGCAGAATCGAATCCGCGCCTGCGAATTCTTGACTTGAAAGATCCTCTCTACGCCAGTGGTTACTCAATGGAGGCACTTCGAGATTTGGAATCGGTGCGCCTGCGCACGCCACAAGAGAAAAATGGTTCGTATCTTTGGGACAGTCTGCAACAGGTGCTGACGCTTCTTTACTCGGGCGAAAATCATGTACTCAAACTACCGGCTGTAAAGGTTTCGTTACTCGACCCTGAAAGTACACCGTTACTTAACTCGGTCTCTCTTCGTAACGAGGCAGTACAGAAAATAATTCGCCTGCTCTCATTACGCGCATCGACAAAAAATACAGGCCGTATTTCTTATTCCAAACTCGGCATCGGTCAGTTAGGTGCGGTTTATGAGACGCTTATCTCCTTCACAGGTACTGTTGCTAAAGAGGATATGATCGAGCTTAAAGGCGACAGTAAAGACCGTGCTGCCGTTGAAGTTGATCCTGAAGAAGATGCTGATGTATCGAATGACCGCGATCTACTTGAGAATGAAGAGGCAGAAAGCCGTGTCGATCCAGTCGATTTACTGGCACCGACCTACTTTGTTCCCCGCCGACGTATCAGTGAATTCAATCCGGAAGCGGTCGTTTTTGAAGGTACGCAGGCCAAGATCTATCCCAAAGGCTCGTTTACCTACCGCCTAGCAGGCCGTGACCGTGAAAAGACAGCGGCCTACTACACGCCTGAACTGCTAGCACGATTGTTAGTAAAACACCTGCTGATGGAGCGTTGTAAGGATCTAACAGCAGACGAGATTCTTGAACTCAAGATTCTAGAGCCTGCAATGGGTTCTGCGGCATTCCTAGTTGAAACCACCAACCAACTTGCAGACCTCTATCTGGAGCGCAAGCAAGCTGAAGTCGGTCGCGTTATACCTCAAGAAGACATCATTCTTGAGAAACAGAAAGTACGGTCATACATCGCTGATCGAAATTGTTTTGGTGTTGACCTTAACCCTACGGCCGTAGAGCTGGGTGCAATCTCACTTTGGCTTAATGGTCTTCACAAGAGTGAATTCTCGCCTTGGTTTGGTGATCAGCTTCATGCGGGGAACTCCCTAATCGGCGCTCGCCGGGCTGTGTATCCAGCTTCCCAGTTAAAAGGTAGGGGTGGAGATCTCTGGCTGAAACATCCACCCAAAGAGACTGGTTGGAAAGAAGAACGGCCAGAAAATACCGTCTATCAATGGTTGCTACCCGCTGACGACATGGCTGCCTTTGAAAAAGACAAATCAATCTCCGCTTTTGCGGGAGAGCACCAAGAACGAATCAAAGCCTGGAGAAAGGCTGGTTTCTACAAGCCCCTTGAACAGCACGAAATCAACCTCGTTCAGCGCCTCACCAAGGTTGCGGATGAGCTGTTTGAAATCGTTGCGAGCGAACTGGCTCGTACACGTGATGCTGCGAACGATGAGATCACTCTTTGGCCTGAGCATAAAATGCCAGGAGCCAAGGGGGTTGGATATCAAAAGAAAGAGATCCTCAAACAGCGCCTACTGGGTGAGGATCATGCGCAGAACACACTCCCATTCAAACGCCTCAAAACGGCAATGGATGCTTGGTGTGCACTGTGGTTATGGCCGATAGAGCAAGCCGACAAGTTGCCATCACGCAGAGAGTTCTTGGAGGGTATGCGTATTCTTCTGGAGGGCGGTTTCTCGGCAGATGGATCATTGAGTGCCGGCGCTGAAGATGACTTTGCGACCCCTATGGCCGATATGTTTGAGCCGAAAGTTGCTGAAGACTCCCCCAAATACAATATGGGGCTCTTCCAAGAAACCAATGTTGAAGCATTTATCGAAGAGTACGAATGGCTGCAAGTAGCTATAAGTTTGGCCGAGGAAGCGAGGTTCGTCCACTACGACCTAATCTTTGCAGACATTCTCAAAGAGCGAGGTGGATTCGATCTTATTGTGGGGAACCCACCATGGGCGAAACCAAATTGGAATGAGGGGCAAGTCCTAGCGGATTTAGATCCTTTATATGCTGGATTATCAGCCTCTGATGCAAAAAAAGCGCTCCCAAATGCTTTGGAGAAAGCTCGTGCTACATCAGACTTTTTGCATGAGTACTCGTTGACACGTGGTGGTATGGAGGTGACCTCATCGTCGGTGATGAATCCTTACATTGGAGGAGGATCTAATAACCTATACCGCTGTTTTATGGATATTTCGTTCAGGTTAACTGCTCTAGAAGGTTTTGCAGCTCTGATTCATCAAGATGGCCATTTAGGAGACCCGAAAGCTGGTAATATAAGAAAAAATTGGTATGGACGTATCGTAAAGCATTTTCATTTTAAAAACGTTATTACAAAGAAAATGTTTTCAGAAGTCGCGCACTTCACGGAGTTTTCTCTAAATATTTATCGAGGGTCACACGTAGAAAGAATTAGTTTTGACCAGTTCACTGATGCTTATCTTCCTCAACAAATCGAAGATTCCTATTCCTCAAGTAGTTACAGTCCTGTTGGCGCGAAAAAAAATCCGAACGGTGACTGGAATATCGAAGGGCATCAAGATCGTATTGTTCACATTGATCATGAGGCATTGAGCATTATTCACTCGTTGGCAGAGGAAGAAAGTGTCTCTGTAGAAAATACTCGGTTCATCCAGCCTTTTTCCAAATCAACTTTGGAGGTTTTTAGTCGCTTATCAAATTTTCCGAAAGTGGGTCAAATATTGGTGGACAAAAATGGTGATCCAGTGTGGCAGATGTCAGCACATTGGCACGAGACTGGGGCCCAGAATGATGGCACGATTAGACGTGAAACTGCATTTAAAAGTGTTGATGAAATGGTGATACAAGGACCGCATTTTCACGTTGCAAATGCGTTCTATAAAACCCCTCGCAGAAACTGTAAATCCAAGGGTGATTATGATGTCATTGATTTGACTAACGTTCCCGATGATTACTTACCAAGAACGAACTTTGGACCCGCAGTAGATAAAGGTGAATACCGTCGAAGAATGTCCAAGTCCCTTTGGGATAAAACCAAAAGTCATGGAGATTTCTATCGAGTGGCTTTTAGGAGCATGATCAATCTAAATAGCGAACGCTCACTGATTGCATCGTTAATACCACCTAATGTACTTCACATCAACAACACGGAAAGTGTCGCTATAAAGGACAGCTATCAACTGCTACAGTTTTTGTGTGTGGTAACTAGTTTGCCGTTAGACTTTTTAATGAAAGCCTCTGGGAGAGGTGGCCTTTTCAAATCAGTCGTAGCAGGTTTTCCTCTATGCAAACTTTCAAAACACGCTGTGTTGAGAGGTCTTTTATTATCTAGTCTAACTAGCCATTATAAAAAGCTTTGGGATGAACTTTATTCTGAGCTCCCATGTTTGAATTGGAGTATTGATTCTCCGGTTTTAGAAAGCATCAACGCTAACGCTGCTTGGGGAGCAAATCAAAGCTTAAGAACAGAATTTTCTAGGCGCCTAGCGCTCGTCGAAATAGATGTTCTTGTGTCAATGGCATTTAATCTTAGCCCTAGTCAACTTATTGAGCTCTACAGATTATATTTCCCAGTCTTGCAAGAAAATGAAGCCGGAACCTGGTATGACCAAAACGGCCGAATAGCTTGGACATGCTCGAAGGGTTTACCGGGAGTGGGTTACTTGAATGAAAAGGGGAAAAGCCCTAGTCGAAAAGAGTGGGAATCCATTCTCGAATCAAATCCTTCCGAGCTTGTTTGCACAGCTATTGAAGACGCAATGCCAGATGGCCCCAAGACAGTCGAACGCCGTTTTGTTGGACCATTCTTCAAGTGTGACCGCATCGAAGACTATAAGAGAGCCTGGGCGCATTTCGAGAAACTTGAGCAAGAGGGTGCTGCATGAACCCTATCCTGCTTGGTCGCCATGTCGAACAAGGCTTACGAGAGCTCGTTCATTCAACACTAAATACCACAAGCTCAGGTTTTGAGGGTGCGGTAGAAAGGTTCTTAAACAATCCCAGCCACTTTATGAAAGGGCCATGGATAACCGTCGATCTGCCTTTCAAAAATATTGAAGATACTAATGGAAATTGGACACAACCCTTCCCGCAGATCCCGTTACAATTCGCGCCCTATATCCATCAGGCAAAAGCCTTTCAGCGCTTAACAGCAGAAAAGCCTCTATCCACTCTCGTAGCGACGGGTACCGGCTCCGGTAAAACCGAGGCCTATCTCTGGCCGATTCTAGATTATTGCCGTCAGCACAGTGATAAGCCGGGTATCAAAGCGATTTTGATCTATCCCATGAACGCTTTGGCGACTGACCAGGCGCGTCGTGTTGCAACCGCGATCACTAGTAACCCAGCCCTTGATGGTATTCGAGCAGGTATTTACGCCGATGCGGAACCACGGCATGCCAGTGATGTGGTTACCCCGGATTTATTGATTACACGTCGTGAAACGTTACGACAGAATCCGCCGGATATTCTTTTAACCAACTACAAGATGTTGGATTACCTTTTACTGCGCGGTGATGACCTGCCTCTGTGGTCACAGAATGGCAAAGAGACGCTTCGCTTCCTTGTAGTGGATGAGATGCATACCTTTGATGGGGCGCAGGGCTCTGACTTAGCACTGCTTATTCGCCGCGTCAAACACCGTGTAGACATGCCGAAAGATCACCTTGTCTGTGTCGGCTCTTCAGCGACCTTGGGCTCGGGCGACGATGCGGTACAAGATCTGATTACCTATGCGGAAACAATTTTTGGTGAGCGCTTTCTCGGTGATGCGGTGGTTCGCGAAACGCGCGTATCGGCCAGCGATGCGCTAAAAATGGTCGAGTACTTTGATACGCCAGACCCTGAGGCGGTGCTAGATGCGCTGAAGACAGCCGAAAACGGCTCGCAGATTGAAGCCGCCAAAATTCTGGCAGCCTGCTTGTTTAACGATCAAGATGACCCGGACCTTGCGCCACTTTATATATCTTCGCCGGACAGCCCAGAATTTCGATTAACCCTTGGCCGCCTAATTAAAGAACATTGGGTTGGGCAGCGACTCATCGAAACTATCGATCAGCACGCGGGCCCGATTAATATGGATGACCTGAGCGCATCGCTGGCTCAAGCAAAGCCGCTTCGAAATTGGAGCGACGAGGCGGTGCATGGCCTAGCTGAGCTTACAGTTTCTTTAATCAGTTGGGCGCGGAGCGGTCAGCCAGAAGCCCTAAGACCGCTTTTTAGTCTTCGCATCCAGGTTTGGCTGCGCGAAATGGCTCGCATGGTTGCGAGCTTGCCTCACTTTGAAGACGCGCGACTAGCACCCAGTGAGCTGCACCATGCAGATGATTTGGACGCTGTGCAGTTAGAAGAAAAACTGCCCATCGTGAACTGTCAGCGCTGCGGCTCAACGGCGCATATCGGTCGTGAGAACGTAGGGTCAGCTTCTTATCACGCGCCGCTAGATGTTATTTATGAAGAGTTTTTCGATGGTTCAAGCGCTGATAAGTTGCGACTGTTCTACACCGACAAACTTTCACTACGGGCTAAAAAAGCCGCCAACCAACTGGTTTTTCCTGGGCTGATGAACCCGGATACCCTGGAATTTGAACGCGATGAGCGCCAGCTTGATCGCACAGACGGCAAGATCCCTGTATGGATGTATATGCCTGCTACTGATGGTCGGGTAGATCGTACCTGCCCCGCCTGTGGTAATGCGCAAGGGCTCGTTCTCTTCGGCCTTCGTTCGACTCGAATGACAGCAGCGGTGAGCTCAATCCTATTCACCTCCGAACAGAACGAAGAAAACGTGATTAATAAACCTCGGTTTTTACTCTTCTCAGATTCAGTTCAAGACGCTGCCCAGCGAGGCGCCGTTACTGAGGTGCGTAACACTCAGTCAGTTATTCAAAAGGCATTGTACGGCGCGCTAACCAATGAAGACGCCGGCGATCAAACCGTTAATTCACTTTTTTCGGCTCTGCCCGAAACATTACATGCAGAAATGGGGGCCGATCAATTTACGGCTCTTTTTATACCGCGTGATCTGACTTGGCGGCGAGCGTATCAAGAATTGGTCAACGCCGATAAAACGATTGAGTCTCGCAAACTTACGCGTGGTGTAGAGTGGCGTTTAGGCTGGTCAATATTCGAGGATCTCACCTACAAATCACACCTGCTAAGCTCATTGGAAGGACACGGGATAGCCAGTGCAGATATCGCGATCGAACAACTGAGTGAAACTACGAAGAATTTTGGTAGGCAGCTAAAAAATGAATTTTCGGATATCGAGGATATTGACTTAGCACAGCTGTGCCAGTTTATTTTTGGTGTACTGCGGCGACTTCGTAAACAAGGCTCGGTAGCACACCCTTATCTTGTAAGAGCCATTGAAAAATCCCATCTTGATGGCCGGTTAGGCGGTTTTGCGGCGGGGCTAACCTTAGGCCTAGAGCGGGTGATGCCAACATTAAGTCCGAGAAATGGCCTGGCCCCCAGACCCATATCCCTTCGTCGAGGATTGACGCATTTCGACAATCTAAACAGTGATGCATTAACCAATTGGTTTAGAGACTGGCTCTTTCGTTCATTGTTTCGTGACGAACTTTCGTTCGCGCACCCGCGCGATATTTATCAAATACTGTTTGACCGCTTAGTAAGTGATGGTTGGCTATTGGGGATCTCGCGAGAGGGTGATGAAGATACTCGTCCTCGCGGTTATTTACTCGATTCCCAGCAAATTAACGTTAGTACTGATGTCTCACAATTTGCCTGTGACTGCTGTAATCGACGAGAAGTGGTATTGAGTGAGAATGCGCCTTGGGTAGATGGAATGAAATGTTCGCGTCTAGCGTGCGAGGGAGTTTTGCGACCCGCAGATAGCGTGCCTAAAAACGCGCTTTTAAGAACATTGAACAGCGATCGTACGCACCGTGTAGTGGCACGCGAGCACACGGGCCTATTGGATGCGGATACGCGCCTGGCGATAGAAAAAGGCTTTATAGAAAGTGGGACGTCTTGGGCGCCAAATTTGATTTCGGCCACGCCCACACTTGAGATGGGTATCGATATTGGTGACCTGTCTACGCTGCTACTGTGTTCAGTGCCGCCGGAAGAAGCCAACTATGTTCAGCGTATGGGTAGATCGGGACGTCGGGACGGGAATGCACTCAATTTAGTATTAGCCAATGCCCGCGCGCATGATTTGCAATTCTGGGAAGATCCATCACCAATGCTGAAGGGCGAGGTAAGAGCCCCGGGTGTGTATATCGCGGCAGAGTCGGTGCTAGTTCGCCAGGTAACGGCATTTACGCTGGATGCTTATGTCGTAGCTTCAAAAATAAAAGGTGATTTAGGTAAAGTAAGCGACGTACGGAAGCGCCGCGAGGCTGGACACACTGCCGGGTTCCCGGTGGATTGGTTGACCTTCACAACGTCTGAAGGCGAAGCTCTGGCAAATGCATTTATAGGGCTATTGCCTGATGATGTTCAAGCGCAAACTAATCTTGTCGAGCGGCTTAAAAACTTTGTTGTCTCTGACGAGCCCAAATCAATGCGTTGGAGTGTTCTTCAAGCCTTTGATGATGCTGACATCGAACGAGCGCGCCTGGCGGATAAGCGTGAAGAGCTCACGAGAGAAAAGCGTAAGCTAAAAGCGCGCGAAGCCGAGTTTACTCCAGAGGAATTTAAGAAACTTGAAGATGCCATAGAGCAGGATCGAAAAGAAATTAATCGACTCATTCGCAAGGGTATTGATGATGTGCCTGTTATTAAATTTCTCACCGACCGTGGCCGGCTTCCCAACTACGCATTCCCTGAAGAGGGCGTAAAGCTCACCCAACTACTATCTCGTCGAGAAGGCAATGCTGCACCTGATGAGGACAATTTGTTCTCCGTTGAGTACCAACGACCCGCTAGCTCAGCACTCAGTGAGTTTGCGCTGGGGCAGACGTTCTATGCGAACGGGAGGCAGGTCGAGATCTCGCGGCTTGATATGTCATCGGAAGATTTAACCCATTGGCGGTTCTGCCCAACCTGTTCCCATGTTGAGAATACAACGGTTACCGACAACCACAGCGAATGCCCTCGCTGCGGTGATGATATGTGGGCCGATAGTGGTTCCGTTCACGAGGTCGTTGAGCTGAAGTCGGTGCTAGCAATAAGCTCTGAGGAGAGAGCGACAATTCGCGACACGGATCAACGCACGCTGGTGCAGTTTGACCGTTCGATGGTCCCGCAATACGAAGCGGCTGATATCTCAGCAGCATGGTTGTCCGATGATGAAAAAGCCAGTACGCCGTTTGGGTATGAGTTGATCTCGCGATGCACCTTCCGTGACTTTAATTTCGGTGAGCGCGCTGATGGTCCCCTTGGACCTCGAATCGCCGGTATTTCTCGATCATCGACCCCATTCCGAATCTGTCGTTACTGCGGAACGCAGCAGTCCTCTTTTCTTCCTGCAGATCAAATTGGTGAACATCCACCTTCCTGTAATGTCATCAAGAACAGTTTGGAGCAGCAGTCTGACTGGCTAAGTCACGCTTTCTTAATGCGAAGTTTTGAAACTGAAGCCATTCGCGTGATTATCCCCGTTGCAGGCGAGGTAAATTATGATGAGATTAAGAGCTTCGTAGCGGCTATTAATCTTGGTATGCGTCGCTATTTTGCCGGTCGCGTTGATCATATTCGCTCGGCGGTCGTGGAAGCTCAAATAGATGGACTGTCGACCGTAAGAAGTCTATTTCTCTACGACGCGGTCCCTGGCGGTAGCGGCTACCTCGGCCAGCTAGCCGATAACCCAGGAGCAATGAAAGCCGTTATTAAGAGTGCTTTTGAGGCACTCGATATCTGTCCTTGCTCGCATGAAGATAAGACTGGTTGTTACCGGTGTGTGAAATCTTACCGATCTCAGTTTGGACCAGGTGAGCCTGACCGAGATTTAGCGCGTTCGATGATGGAGAGCGTCCTAGATCAATGGGATTCTTTGAGTAAATCGACAACAACGCTCGATGACAACCTATCCAACAGCCTAATTCGAAGCGAGTTAGAGTCGCTGTTTTTAGGGGCTCTGAAAAAAGCATTCGGCGATAACTCGCTCACTCCAAAAGTCGTGGGCGATGGCTCGCGTGGATTTGTACTTTCGACTGGCGAGGATAATCCTATTTGGACAATTGAGCCACAGGTGCAATTGAAAAATCGCTTCAAGAAGATGCCGCACAAAGTGGTAGACTTCTTGATGACACCCATAGACCATTCTGCATCCAAGCCGATTGTAATAGAGACTGACGGTATTAAGTATCATGCCGATTCTGTGACCAAAGATATTCTCGATCGTATGGAAATGATTCGTTCAGAAGAGGTAACGGTTTGGTCCCTGACATGGTACGACTTACAGCCAAAATCTACTAAGCCCTTCAGTAATCCGTTAGCTTCAGAAGCCATGAAACCCGAGTCTATCGGATCACTCGGCAGAGTGCTATCGCATTTCAAAGCTCACGAGGCTCGCATAAAACAGGCTCAAACAGCCGGCTCATTTGAATTGTTGAAAGAGACGCTCCAGTCTGCGCATACTTTTGACGTGGCAAACGGAATCCTACTTCGTGGGATTGTTGGACAAGGCCACCCAGCAGAAACAGTTCAATTATTTGATGAGCTCAGAACTGAAAATGCTGACTGGATTAAGGCCAACCCGCTGGCGCAAACTGCCCATGGATCCAAGCTAGATCTGTGTCTGTCGCTTGAGCGTGTTCAGCCATCTGAGTTTGAGCAGGTTTTCGATGATATTCGAGTGTTGATTAGATTCAACCATCCGCCCGTGCAGAATGAAGCAGAAATTACCGAAGAGTTTGTTGAGGCTTTTCGAGGCCTCTGGCGATCTATCAACCTTCTGCAGACAATCAACGGACTGCACATTGAGTTCCCCGGGTTGGATACCTTAGACACGCCGATGCCCAACACTGGCCACCCTAACGATACTGAGGTTGATAATGCATGGTCCGAGGTGCGCGCAGAGGTCTTAGAAGAATACTACTCTCTAATAGATGCTCTAATAGCGGCTCAAGTTGAAGTACCAGATGCTATAGGAGAAGAGATCATGGATGGAAATCGAGTGCTTGGTGGTGCAGAGATTGGTTGGACCTCCCGAGGATTATGGGTCACTGATGATGATACGATACAGAAAGAAAATATAGTTATTTGGGATTTAGCTGCTGAGACACTTCCGGCGGTTGTCGCAGACATTATTTCGCGTTTAGAAAACACAAAGGGAAATAATTTATGAACACTGCATCAGCAAAACGTGTTTCGTACGACCAAGGCTGTTTGAAATCCGTGCGAAAATTGCCTGATCATGTATCAGGTAAGTTCCTAGATGTGATGTCCCGGTATATGGATAACCCTTCGGGAAATGGGCTTAACCTTGAATCCGTAGAAGCAAGTAAGGACAAGTCCCTTAAATCATTACGCCTTGATCAAAATTACCGGGCAATCGCTTTCGAAACCGCAACGGATATTATGTTCGTGCACGTGAATGCTCATGATAAGGCATATCGTTGGGCGGAAGGGCGACGCGTAAAACTCGATAACGCTTCAAACAGAATTCGTATCGTTGAAGAGATTGAACAAGCTCAAGAGTCGCTTGATGTTGATGACTCACCATCTCGACTGTTTGCTGCTTTCAAAGACAAAAAGCTTAAGTCTCTTGGTGCGGCAGACGAAGCGATTGCTATAGCACGTACTTTTGAATCAGAAGAGGAATTGGAGGCGTCAGAAGATCGCTTCGACCCGCTAAGCTTTCAAGTACTTTATGCGCTTGCTGCCGGATATAGCGAAGAAGAAGTTTACTCAATTGTTGGAGAAGAAATTGATAATACTGGAAATACTAGTGATAAAACTTTCGAGGAATTACTTACTACCGAAGAAAGCCGGCAGACAATCTTCACACCAGAGAGCATCGATCAGCTCCGTCGATTCTTTGATGGCGAACTCGAAGGATGGCGTGTCTGGCTTCACCCTGCGCAACGCAAGCTCGCGTACAAAGAGTATAACGGCCCTGCAATGGTTCGCGGCGGTGCTGGCACAGGTAAGACTGTTGTAGCAATGCATAGAGCAAAATATATTGCCGATCAACTAGCGGCTGACCCGCAGAAGCAAGGTCAAAAGGTTCTGGTTACAACCTTTACCACTACGCTTGCCAAAGATATTAAAGAAAATATGAAAACCTTATGCCCGGAGCATGTGTCCGGATCAACGCCGCGAATTGAAGTTATCAACCTAGATCGCTGGGCGAGCCAGTACTTAAAGAAGAAACAGTTCGATAGGCGAGTTGTAACTACCGATGAAGATGAGAAACAGATCGCGGATTTGTGGTTAGAAGTATTCGATACCTGCACACTTCCTGATCGGTTGACTGAGGCATTCGTTAAAGCAGAGTGGGAGCAGATTATCCAAGCCAAAGGGCTTAATGACTTAAACTCATATCTAAAAGTTTCTCGTGCTGGCCGAGGCACACCATTAAATCGAGCTAAGCGCAAAGATCTCTGGAATATCTTTGCCTTGTATCGTGCAAAATTGCTGCAGAGCGGTTTGGTTGAGCGAGATGATGTTTATCGTGAAGCGGTTCCGTTGCTTCTAAGTGAGCCTGGTAAGCAGGGTTATGCGACGGTAATTGTCGATGAAGCCCAAGATATGGGAGAGCAGGCGTTCAAGCTTATAAGAACACTTATACCCGAATCTTTAAATGGTGATAAAAACTCAATTTTCATAGTGGGCGATGCACATCAACGAATTTATAACCGTCGTACCAGTATGTCAGCATGTGGCATTAATATTGTTGGACGGTCACGTAAACTTAGGTTGAACTATCGAACGACTCACGAGATACGTGCTTGGGCAGTATCAATTTTGAGTGGCGTGCGTGTCGATGATTTGAACGATGGAGAAGATACCCTAGAGGGATATGCCAGCATTAAGCAAGGCATCGCACCACAACTGAGCGGTTACGATTCCGATGAGAAGGAGCTGAACGCTCTTGCACAGTGGGTTAGTGAGTTGCCAAGTGACAAAATTCGCGATTCTGAAATTGGAGTACTCGCCTTTACCAACAAAGAGTTGAAGCTGATTAAGGAGCAATTTTCCAAAGCCGGTATCGAATCATTAAAACTAACGAGTGATAAGGCTGACGACCAAAAAGATGCTGGAGTGCGATTATGCACTATGCACCGCGCGAAGGGGCTTGAATTTAAGGCAGTCGCTATTCCGTTTATCTCTTCGGTTAAATTTCCGCCAAAATGGCGGCTGGACAAAGCGATCGATGAAGCTGATAAGGAGGATATGAAAGTTCAATTCAAATCATTGCTGCATGTGGCTGCGACGCGAGCAAAGGCTTTTTTAAGAGTGTCTTGGTCAGGAGAGCCCTCAAAATTTATCAAATCTTGATTAATGTATAATTCGCAGCCGAGGCTCGAAGTACCTCTAAAATTGAGCACGCTTACTCTACATCTGCATAAGCATAGATATTTAGTGAAAACGCTGTGAGCCAATCGGCAGTAACTATCACCTCAGGGTCAAAACTTTCTGCGATTAAAACTATTTTTATTTCAGTGTTTAATTCATTCGAATTGACTATACCGAGCAGCTCCTCGTAATCAGCAACTTTTTGATGGTTAATATGCTGGATAATGGTTTCTTTATCCCATTTCGAGACCATTGCCGCATACGAAATCGCTTGAAGTAATTGTAATTTATTTTTCTCTCGTTTTAATTCAATAACTATGAGCGACGATTCCTCGGCATCATAAGCTAATAAATCTAAACTATTTTGAGTCGAATTATCTGGAGTTATTTCTTGACCAATAAGAAATGCAGAGGGCAGTCCTATTTCATTCTTAAATTCTTCACAGGAGGTCACTATCGCTTTTTGTAAATCGTATCGCTCAAGTATTTTATTTTCTTTAAGAGAACTTTTCTCTGCCGATGAAAAAGAAGAATCCTTTTTATTAAACCTAAGCATACCTTCTCTCTAGATTAAGCCTTGACAGTTTTTTCAGAAAGAGGTTCTAAAGCTTCCTTGGGGGGACTTCATAATTTTTCAGGGCATCATAGAATTCAAACACAAATGGTTTGTCTTCAAATCTCTCTTTCACCGGAGTTTCTATAAGCGCTGCTTGGCCTTTGTAATACTCGACTATCTTAAAAGATATAATGGTGACGAAAATGCCAACTAAAATTCCTAAAATTACGCTTGGAATCTCTGGTGTCCACTCGACTGTTCGGGTCTCCAGAGCCGTCAAGTTACGGTTATCGTTGTACCTAGCAAAATCTTGCATTTGTATTTCCTGTTAATTTAATTATCTGCGCTTGTTTCCACAATCAATACCAATGTTTTCTTCGATCTCAGGCTCTCCTTTCTCCTCAATGAGACGCCGGACTTTTTCTTTTAGATAACGCAACTGGCTATTTTGCAAACTAAAATTATGCGACAAGATCATTCTATATCTCTGCCTCGTCGATTTCTTTTAGTGCTCTAAAGGCCTCGGGATGACTCTGCAGTGCGGCAAGCCTAAACCATTTCTTTGCTTTCCGAGGATTCTTTGTCAAACCGTCTCCCAATAAATAGGAAAAACCCAAGTTCATTTGCGCTTGACGATAACCGAGCTCAGCAGACTGCTTCCACCAATAGTTAGCCTTGTCGATATCTTTCTGCGTTCCATTACCATTGTAATAGCAGGCACCCAGGTTGCACATTCCGTGGGAATCAAACACCGCTGACTGACTGAACCAGTTGTAAGCAGCGGTCTGATTTTGGCGAAGACCTTCACCGCTACGGTAAGCGTTGCCAATTCTATTCTGCGCTTCTGACTAACCTTGCATTGCGGCCTTCATTAAGAGGTCTATTGCTTTTTCAAGATCAACTTCCACGCCATGGCCATACTGATAAGCAAAGCCCAGTGCATGCTGCGCATCTTTGTCGTCTTTGTCAGCGGCTAGTTCGTAATAGTGAATCGCTTTCTTGACGTCTTTTCCCGGTTTACCCCACCAATACATCTCCCCTAGTTCAAACAAAGCTTGCTCGGAACCATGGGATGCAGCTTCCTCAAAACATTCTCTGGCTTTTTCCAGACTCTTACCCTCACCTTCGCCCTTAAGATAATAAAGTCCTTTCTTATACGCGACCTCTGGATTGACTTGTTTAGTCATTTATTCAGGCCAGGCAAGATATTTGGTTCGCGTGAATATTAGGTTTGAAGATCCAATATGGCCGACACTGTCCTGGCGATATTTCAATCTACGCCATGCTTTTTTTAAAGAACTCCAACGCCGAAAATCATAGTCCCAGACAATTTTCTTTACGGTTGTCTCTCGCCGACTTTCCGCTAATTCTCGCTTGATCTCTTCCATTTTTCTTTGGTCACGTGCTCGTTCTTGCGCAGTGAAATAGCCTCTTCTAGGTGTAACGAAGCCAAAACCGTCTGCAGATCCCACGGTGTAATGGCCAAACTCATTCAATATCATTTGCAACTCGTTTTCCGGGTATTCAGTTTGAGTAAAACCAAAGTGTGTAAAGTGCAGTATCTTGCTTCCAATTTCACTCGCTGCATCCAGCAAGTCATTAATCAAGAACCTGACCTTTTCTTTCTCTCTGGTCTTTGGCACCAAAATTAATGTTGGTTCTACTTGAGTCACAATGGCGACTTCATTTCGAGCATTACACTCCTCTGACGCTTTGTGAATAAATTTGGAATCCCAACCGAAATACCTAGCTATAGCCGTTAAGGGTGTAAAACCCCCTGTATTTGCTGTTGCAGAGATGGTGTCAGTCTCATAGCAAGGGTGGAAAAATATTTTATGGCCCATGTGGGTCTCATCAAACTGATGTGTTACTTCTCTAAATTCGATTTTCATTAATTGGCTCGCTTAAACTCAGAACCCTAGAAAAGTTCCCATTGATTAATTAATTCGACTGCCTGGATATATTGAGACAGATCTAGGACTCGTGAGTTCCAAAAATGATTACTTTTTCTTAGGATATTTTAGGTCTTTTAGAATAAACCTTATCAAACAATGCTTCTAGCCTTGGATTCACTCCTCTCAACCCGTCTATTACTCGAGCCGCCCAGTCGAAATATTCTTGCTTACGCTCAACCGACCATCCCAAAGGCGGTGAAGAAGAAATATCCCGCAAATTACTTATTTTATCGGCTAATTTAACGAGCTTTGCCTGGTCTGAGATATGAGGCGCATGAGAAACCTGTGCTTCTTTTCGCTGCAGTTTATCAAGAGTCTTATCATCTGTTACTTCAAGTACGATGGCGGCAATTTTCTCACCAAAATCTTTTGTTAGCTCTTCCTCTGTAGTTTCCGTATCTTCAATTGTGTCGTGAAGAAGCGCTGCGCAAATAACCTCCCCATCATCAATGCCACACTCAACTGCCAATACATTGGCTAGTGCTAGAGGATGATTAATGTATGGCGTTTTTGCGCTGTCTTTCCTGCGCTGCGTCTTATGCTTTAAAGAAGCAAAGTGCGCTGCTTTAATTATCATACTGTGATTCGTTTCCATTAAATTTGCTCCGATTTTTACAATTTACATAAGCAGCGCGTACTTGGTGATCATACGAATATTAAATAAAAAGCGGCAGCAATAAGGACCAGCCAAAAGACAGCCATAAAACCGAACCGAAGCAGACTTGTGAAAATACCTATAGTCATAGGCAGCCATATTGGTATTGTTAAGACTAGAAAAATTATCGCAGCAATTTCTAACATACACGGCCTGGCAAAAGGATTGCTGTGATTAGTTTGCTCACATCTAATTGCCAAAAAGACTGCCGCCAAATAAACTACCGCTACTGTTGTCTTTTTTCAGACCTCCGTTGGTGAATATTGTGTCGCCGATCTTCGTCGCTGAGGAACC
>CEUN01094714.1_pt1 | contig 17524 bp, 19 predicted proteins | sample 361501 | NCBI WGS metagenome assembly CEUN01 (sample SAMEA2622801, study PRJEB7988) | marine metagenome | biome: marine biome (ENVO:00000447); feature: marine epipelagic mixed layer (ENVO:xxxxxxxxx); material: "saline water (ENVO:00002010), including plankton (ENVO:xxxxxxxx)" | depth 120 m | reverse complement strand
TACTGGTTAAGAAACGCCGGAACCCTGGCCTACAATCCAATAATGTACCCTTTGTGGTACTGGGTGCTGCCATACTCTGGTTTGGCTGGTTCGGATTTAATGCTGGATCTGCATTGGCAGCAGATACCTATGCAGCAAACGCATTTCTCGTCACAAATGTAGCCGCAGCTACTGCAGCATTAACATGGGGCCTTATTTCCATGTTTAAAACTGGCAAAATGGGAGCGGTAGGCGTAGCTACAGGCGCGGTAGCAGGATTAGTTGCCATCACCCCAGCCGCAGGTGCAGTAGGCGTGATGGGGGCTCTCGCCATTGGCTTTGGAGCAGGACTGATCTGCTTTTTCGCAGTCGAAATAATACATAAAACAGGATTAGATGACGCCTTAGACGTCTTTGCCGTTCATGGTATAGGAGGTATCTGGGGCTGTCTTGCTACCGGTATTTTCACTGTGTCAGCATTAGCTGGAGCAGAAGGGTTAATTGAAGGTAGTATAGAACAACTAGTTATACAAGCAATCAGCTTGATAGGTACTCTTCTGTACTCAGGAATTCTAACTTTCGTTATCCTATTTGTTTTGGACAAAATCCCAGGGTTAGGCCTACGTGAGTCTGAGACAAGCGAAGATCAAGGTCTGGACTTAGCATCGCACGGTGAACAAGCGTTCGTTAACGACGGTGCCAATTAGGATCCGTGGCATTCATACAGTTTTTCCCATATGTGGAACTAAGCATTCCACATATGGGGGCTGTTTTACTGAAATAATTACGATCAAAAAACCAGAAGTTATTACATAAATGTTTCTTAAATGTTGCATCCATGTTACATGATATGTACAGTTGAGTATGCTACATCGCTAGAACAAGTTAGAAAAACGGAGACTGACCATGTTAAAAATTGAGGCGATTTTTCGACCAGAAAGGGTAACAGCTGTCACCGAAGCTCTGGTTGAAGCCGGAGTGACAGGGTTCCATTACCAAAACGTCACCGGCCAAGGCCAACAAAAAGGAATAGAAGTTGTCACAGGCAGAGGCGGACACGCTACTACAAGGGCTTCATCCTCCAAAACCTTACTAGTAACAGTAATTGATAACTCCAAAAAAGATACGGTTATAGATGCGATAGTATCAGCTGCAAGAAGTGGAGAAATCGGCGATGGCAAAATCTTTGTAAGTGAAGTGTCAGACACAATAAGGGTAAGGACAGGGGAGTCAGGAGATTCTGCTATATAAATTCCCACCGACACCATTATGTTAGTAAGTTCTTGAAGATGAGGCGGAGTCTGGGTATCATCTAAGTATGCCTACAAATGTACCTCCTCAGTATAGAGAAGCAGAACAAAGATTCCGGGACGCTGAGACAGTCCAAGCCAAAATTGCAGCATTACAAGAAATGCTGCAAATAATGCCTAAACATAAAGGCACTGACCATTTAAAAGCTCAGCTTAGATCTCGGCTGTCTAAACTGATGTCCGACTTGGAAACAGCTACAGGCGGTAAAGGTGGTCGGACAGAACCATTTTCAATTCCTAAAGATGGTGCTGGTAGAGTAACCCTAATAGGTCCTACAAACGTTGGCAAGTCACTAATTTTATCTAATGCCACTGGTGCAAAAACCAAAATAGGTGCCTATGCATTAAGCACTCAAGAACCAGTACCTGGTATGTATCCCTTCAATGATATTTACTTCCAAATGGTGGATACGCCCCCAATCAATAACATTGCCACACAAAGTCGTTTATACGGTCTACTGAGAACAAGTGATGTGTTTATATTTGTATCTGACCTAACAAATAACCCAATAGAACAAACTCATCAGAGTTTCCAAGAATTGAAAGAATGGGGCTTCAAGTTAGCGGGAAAGACGATAGATACAGATATAGAAGATCGGCAAGTCCATAAACCGACTTTAATTCTCTGTAACAAAGCCGATATCCCTGACGCTCTTGATCAATATGAAATAATGGAACAAGAATTCAGCTCAACCTTCCCTGTGATAATGGCTAGTGCAGAAGAAAATGTTGGACTTGACGAGTTAGGACACCACATTTTCGAAGCCCTAAATATCATAAGAGTTTACACAAAATCTCCAAGAGAAAAACTTAATAATTTCGAAAAAAAAGAACCCGTTGTATTGCCTATTGGAAGTACGGTAGCTGAGGCTGCCCAACAGGTGCACAAAGACCTCAGCCGTAGCTTAAAATACGGGGTACTATGGGGAGAATCTGGAAAATTTGATGGACAAAGGGTAGGGCGTAACCATGTCATGACAGACGGAGACATCATAGAAATCCACATTTAAACCAAAAACTACTAATCAATAATTTTTTAGAGCCTTGGACACCTTTGACGGAGACATAGGCAAGTCGTTCAACCTAACTCCAACTGCATCATATATTGCATTGGCCAGGGCGGCCATAGGGGGAATTAAGCAAGCTTCCCCAACTCCCCTTAAACCAAAAGGATGTCCTGGATTAGCCACCTCAACCAACACGGTATCAATCATTGGCAAATCTAGGGAAACAGGCATTCTGTAATCTAAAAAGCTAGCGTTATCCATCCGTCCGTCTTCAGAAAACACATACTCTTCGTTTAACGCCCATCCGATTCCCTGTACCGCACCACCCTGCAACTGTCCTTCAACATAACTAGGGTGTATCGCCTTCCCAACATCCTGTATTGACGTATACCTCAAAACATCCACTTTACCCGTTTCTCTATCAACTTCAACGTCTACAATATGTACTGCAAAAGCGTTACCAACTCCTCCAGGATTGACTGTAGCCCTACCAACAATGGGTCCGCCAGTACTATTCAATTGGCTTGCCAATTCACTGAAAGTGAACCTCAATTCTGGATCACTAATATGTGAAATGTTTCCATCTGCGTACTCAACCTCATCGATCTCAACGTCCCATATCATCGCCGCACGTAGACGCATTTGATCCTGAATATCCTTTGCCGCTTCAACACAGGCTATTCCAGTCTTGAATGTAACACCACTACCACCAGCACCAGAACTATATCCAATTGAATCAGTTGTTCCTATAGACGGAGATACATCATTTACATCTAATCCAAGTATATCTGCCACTTGCATAGCCATAGCCGTCCTGCTTCCGCCTATATCAGGTGACCCTTCTACCAATGAGACTGACCCATCTGCATTAACACTTGCAACTGCACTTGCAGGTCCACTACCGTTAAACCATGCACCAGACGCTACTCCTCTACCGACACAGTTTCCAGTTAATTCTGAAATATAATGTTCGTGGTTTTTAGCCGCTTCAAGAGTCTCAATGAGTCCTATCTTTCTGTAAATAGGCCCATTTGCAGGCTGACGACTTCCTTCACTGGCCGCATTAATTAGTCTAAATTCAATTGGATCAATATCGAGTTTCTCAGCCAATTCATCCACTACAGATTCTATCGCGAAAGCAGAGGCTGGAGATCCTGGGGCTCTGTATGCAGAAGATTTTTGAACATTTGTTACTACATCTAGGCCCTCCAAGTATGCGTTAGGAATGACATATGGCCCGATCATAGTCCTGGTGCCACCCGCTACAGGAGACCCTGGAAAAGCACCGGCATCATAAATCAATTTAGCTTTTATGGCCCGTAACTTACCGTCTTTAGTCGCACCCATTTTTATGTCAATAGATGTTGCTGACGTAGGACCCGTTCCCATAAATACTTCAGCTCGACTCATGGTTATCTTAACCGGCAGACCAGACTTTTTTGACAAAACAGCTGCAACTGGTTCTAGATATACTCCGCCCATACCTTTGCCCCCGAATCCACCACCAATTTCAAGGGGGACCACTGTGACATCACCTACCGGTATATCCAATATCGCTGAAATATGATCCCTAAAAGCAAAAAGTTGTTGAGTACTACACCAAACTGTGAGCCTGGCATCGGAATTCCAAAATGCCGTAGTTGCCTGAGGCTCAATATAACCTTGATGTACAGCCTTTGTTTTGAAAGACTTGCTTATTATTAGGTCAGATTCTAAAAAAGCAGCCTCTACATCTCCTTCTTCCATAACTATTTTCAAAGCTAGATTACTATCACTTGCATCTTCATCATCACCCCATCCACCTACTCTGAAAAGGGCACTAGATTGTGTAAGTAATCTATCATGAAGAATAGGAGCATCAGGTTTAAGAGCATCATCTACATTAAGAACTGCCCGCAAAATTTCATACTCCACTTCAATTAATCCCAATGCTTCTTCAGCAATATTTGGATCATTAGCTGCCACGGCTGCAACCGCATGGCCCACATACAATACCTTTTCTCTTGCCATAACATTACGGGAATAAAATCCGTAGTTAACTGCCGCACCTTCCTCTAAATCTGCTATTTCCGCAGAAACGTCTGGTAAATCCGTACCAGTTACTACAGATATAACTCCAGGTAATGCCAATGCTTTTGTCACATCAATAGACTTTACGCGAGCATGTGCGTACGGGCTTCTGAGTATTTTGCCGTGCAGATAACCGGTAGGATGGGAATCAGCACTGTATTTAGCCCGACCAGTGACCTTATCAGCGCCATCATGCCTAATCGGTCTTGTACCTACAACTTCAAATTCCTTCTCACTCAGTACAATATTGGAACCAGATTCAGTCATAATCTCAACACCCCCAGTATAATCAAATCGCTATAGGGCAAATCTATCACAATGGGAGTAAAACTTGAACACATTCTCTCTTAAATAATGTTCAATAAACTAGCGTGTATCATTTGGTGGCGACCCCGACCAGATTCGAACTGGCGATCTCAGCCTTGACAGGGCCGTATGTTAAACCGCTACACCACGGGGCCACGTTACAAAAATTTTAAGTACTGCAGTCGCACTAGTCAACAAGCTGTATTTCTAGCCAACTCTAACTAGCAGAATATCCAGCAGCTTCAAGCGCAGAGTCAAGTTTGGATGGACTATAACCAACTATTTTCTCCTCACCGATGACAGTGACAGGAGTGCTCCTATATCCCATAGAAACTAAATCCTTTAACGAGTCTCTATCGGTAGAAACATTATGTTCGGTATATTCAAACCCTTTCCGTGAAAGATACACTTTCACCATGTGACAAGGGCCTCAACCTTTCGAGGTAAAAACCTTTATTACATCGCTCATCTAGATCTCCTATTTGCTTTATTCCGCACCTTTGATGGTAGGAAAGCTAACGACCACGGATAATTGTACATCAATTGGAATCCTGTTGCTCCTCAGACTCCCTACGTTTTTGATTAAATTCTTTCTTACCTCCGGTATTTTCAAACAACTCCGTTCCTAACGGTACAGCCTCGTCGATAGTCTGGTTAAAATCTTCTCCTGCTTCATACTTGCGAAGAAACTCTTCGCTAACAAAAAACATTCATATGCAAAACCCATCTCTCTCAATGTCTTCATGATGTCTCTCACAAGGACAAATTTTCTTACGATCCTCAACTGGATCGCCACTTAAAGGCATTCATGGACAATATCTATAACCCTCAATACGATGATTTTGCGCTAATCCTATCTGAACTTCTTCAACAACTTCTTTTTCAGGGAAAAATTCATATGGCCCACGGTCCACGTATCTCTCAGAGAACTTGATCGTCTTTTCTAACGCTTCGTCCTCACTCATCTCTCTAGGCATATTTAGCTCCATTTATAAGTCGAGGTATATCAATAAATTCAATCTCTACTAAAACCTTTCATCATTTTACTATGCGTCTCACAATCCATCATCTTAAATGCCCTTTCTTGACGCTCCAATCTCTCAACCAAAGACGGAATGGCAGCGATTATTTCATGGTCATCTTTATCATCGGAAATCTCCACACTCAGCAAAGCCGAAGTTTCACAAACACAACTTGCAGCAAAAAATATCTTTCTAAAGCCTGGATTAGCTGAAAAATCCATCTTAAACCCTGACATAGGGCGCAGTGTTACATCTTCTGAAAATTCATCTACTATAAGCTTTTGAATCTGTGTATTATCCATAACTAAGTATAACCATAAAACAAATACGCACGACAAATATTTTGCATTTGCCCAATATTTAGTAAGTAGGAGCAAGCTCATGAAATACGAAAAATATTCGACCAACACAACATGGGAAGAGTTGGCAGGATTTAGTAGAGCCGTCAAAGTAAACAATACTGTATACACTTCCGGAACAACAGTAACTGAAATTGATTTGAAAAATGGAATAACTAGCGTGAAAGCCCAATCCCTAAGATGTCTGGAAATTATCGAGTCTGCCCTAAAATCATTTAACGCTACAAAAGAAGATATTATTTATACCCGAATATATATCGATGACGATAATGACTGGGAACAAGCCGCAATGTCTCATAAGAGTTTTTTTGGAAATCTATGTCCAGCAAACACGTTAGTGAAGGCCGGGATTATTGGCGATGGGTTGAAAGTAGAAATAGAAGCTATAGCGGTTATTGGAGATTAAAATTGAAATTCAGTATACGTTTAAATAATGACCTATCCATAACAGAATATAGGAATATAGCCATACAAGCAGATTCCCTGGGCTTTGACCAATTGTGGATAAGCAACGACTTATTTCTCCGAAGTGCACCAGTCATTTTGTCAGACTTAGCCAGTAAAACCAAAAATATCAGGCTGGGAACTTGCATATTAAACCCGTACACAATCCACCCCGCGGAAATAGCGATGCTGGCTGCGACGCTGTCCGAGATCACGAATGGACGTTTCAACTTAGGTATATCCTGTGGTGCATCTGAATTTCTAGATTGGGTCGGAATTCCACACATAAAGCCAAAAACGCACTTAGAAGAATCTGTCAAAATCATTAAATCTCTTTTGACAGGAGAAAAAATCAGAAATTATGGAGATTTCTTCGATTTCAAACCCGAAGCTTACATGCGATTTAAAGATAGTCATCACATACCCATTTACATAGGTGGAGTAGGACCGAACATACAATCACTCGCAGGAGAAATAGCTGACGGACTACTTCCTTTACTTCTACCTCCTGAAACATATGTTAATGCCAAAGAAAATGTGTCCAAGGGACTCAAATTGGCCAAAAGAACCCATTCAAACTTTGACCTAGTTGGTTCCATTTGGGTATCAGCATCAACAGACATCAACCAGGCGAGAGATGCTCTGGGAGAAAAAATCGCTTATTTCGGTAACGCTATGCCACAAGAAATATTAGATAAAATTAAAGTGCCTAGAGAGGCATTCAAACCTATCTCACATGCACTTAATCACAAGCACGACAAAAAGCTAGCATTATCACTTGTAACTGATAATATGCTAAAAGTAGGAATTACAGGTACCGAATTCGACATAAGGGAAAAACTCGAGCCTCTTATACATATGGGGGCCGATCATATAAGCTTTGGCCCCCCATTAGGGCCTAACCCCGAAGAGTCTTTGAACGTTCTAGCAAATGTAAAAAACCACTTTACAATAAATCCGAATACCTAAGGGTTTCTCTCATATACTTGAACCCTATGCCTGTTGCTTTCTGTAACGAGAATACGGCCTTTTTGGTCAATTTTGATGGAAGTAGGTCCCCAAAAGTATTTTTCTATATGAGCCGATTCTTCATGTGGATCACCTCCGAACATATCTGGATCCGGCTCAAGATTTGATCTTGATCTAGGCTCTGCTTCTTCAACATTGCTATCAAGAAATTCCTGGGCCCATTTAGAAACAGTAGATTCACCTCTATACTTAGCTATAAAATCGCCATCTTTGGATAAAACCTGTATTCTCTCGTTTGCCCAGTCTGCAACATAAATATATCCGTCCACGTCAACCGCTACACTAGACGGATTACGAAACTGACCATTTCCGGTGCCCCGTTTACCAAAACTCTTTACAAATTCACCTTCCTCATTGAATTTGCATACACGATCATTTCCCCAATCTGCTACATATATACATCTATCCGGGGCGAACGTAAGTCCCCATGGCCTGTTTAGCAAGTTTTGCTCAATCTCAAATGAAGCCTGGTGAATTCCATCTTTAGAAAATCTAAGTATCCTATTATTTATGCTATCGCTGACATAGAGATTATCTTCTGGATCAAATGCTATACCAGAAGGCCTATCAAACTGCCCCTCCTTTGACCCATGAACTCCCCAATTTGATATTGCATTTCCATCCGCTGAATAAACATTTATCCTTTGTGTTTGTTCGTCACTCAAATAAATGTTGCCCGCGGAATCCGCAGCCATTCCTGCCGGCCATCTAAACTCTCCTAATCCCTCACCAAATTCCCCATATACACCATAATATTCACTTTCTATGTCATACATGGTAATTCTCAAATTACTGGAAGCATTCACCCAAGCTCTGCTAACGGTATGCATACGACCGTCTTTCCCGACTGTGGTGTCAACAGGGAACATGAACCCTCTACCTTCCATCACACAAATTCCGATACTGTGGCTGTATTTCAAAAATTCACTTTTCGATTGGGATATCGAATCTGTAGTCACGATATATATCCTTGTTTATTAATTTTAGGAGCGCTGAAACTCAGGGGCTGACCCTATAACACTCAGAATCCCTGACATTTTTAATTCTGCTTCATCAATATTTTTCTCTAGGTCAATATCTGATATTCCACTATCATCAGCGAATTCAATTAAACTGTCTCTTATATAGTCTGACACTTTAATATAACCTAATTCATCGAGACACTTATCGACGCAGTCTTCAGCACTCATAAACTGTCCAGCTTGTTGGAGTACATTCCTAACCAGATTCTTTATTCCAACTTTGCTAATGTCGCCTAAATTTTGAGCAGAAAAATTAACTCTTTCAGTGAGTGACCCTGTTTCAATCCATTCTAATCCTTGGTGCCACCCTTCAACAGAAGGAGGATTCAACAAAGTCTGACCCATAAAAGAGATTTGGTTTGTTTTTTCGTTTATATCTATTCTCGGGTCTGCATGAAATTCCTCTGTGGTTCGTAACACTCCTGCAACGAGCTCAGCTGGACTTTTAATCTTCTTATAGTGACAATCCTGTGATTTAAAAAAGTCAGATTTGAATAATGTTTCAAGCATGAAGCTTATATCATGACCACCGTCAAAATATGCTTTCTCTAATATCTCCATGGCATCCATGTCCTGTGGGTCTTTATAAGGCCATGCAGGCACCGGAGGCTCATCCGCAACAAAAAAATGGTACATGTGTCGAGCAATGAACCTAGCTGTAGCAGGCTGATTACAGATTATCTCGATAATGTCTTCTCCATTAAAGTTACCTTTCTCACCTAAAAATGTCTTTTCACCTGTGTCATGATCCTCGGGATCATATTCATATCTCCATGCAAGTTTTCCGTAGGGCCAAATAGAATTTCTAACAGCAAGCTGCTTTATATAATCTCTATTCGCAATGGTCCACCCCGTGAAAGCCCTGGAGCATTCTTTAATATCATCCTCTGTATAATTCCCGACACCCATCGAGAACAGCTCTAGGAGTTCTCTTCCGTAGTTTTCGTTTATTGCTCCAGAGTGATTGTCAATATTATCCAACCAAATTATCATCGCTGGGTCCCTGGATAGCTGAAGTAACAAATTATCCAGTGTTCCCATACCGTGTGCACGAAACATCTTTAGCTGATCGCTTAATGGTCTGCCATTAGTTACTTTGGCATAACCAGTAGCAAATATGTTGTGCCAAAAGAAAGCCATTTTCTCCCTGAGTGGATCTTCTGTGGAAACCAACCGATATAGCCAATATGCGCCAGCACCACTAGAATCATGTAATGCTGATTGATCGGGGAAATATCGCCTCACCATCGCATCATCAATTTCTGACTTGCTAACCCCTATAAGGGAATCTACAGTTTGGTCATATCCGTGGCCAACCAGTTCTTCCAATTTATCCTTTGTCGCTCCAAACGCCGCCCTCCTCATCAAATGAGCCATAACTGTTGTTTCGTCTGCAACCTGTACCATTATTAACAACCTCTAATTTACTAAACTCATGGTTCTATTGAAAATTTTGCTTATTTGTGACATTTTATGACATCTGGGTGCCGGAGATAAAGTCCTCGCATCCCTAAAATAATAAAAGTGTCAACATCTATCAAACATTTGAAACCTATGCCTGCAGGTTTCAAGCACGTACACCCTATTGTCCTCATCCAACATGACCGCGCAAGGATCCCAGAAATACGGTTCTATTCTTGCGGAAATTTCTCTAATATCACCTGTGTCAGTTTTATAAACGGGTTCATAGGTGGAACGTGCCAGCTTCTCATCTTGTTGGGATTCAAAGTATTCCAACGCCCAGGGATTAAGGTCGGCCTGCCCTCTCTTCACATCTATGACATTATTATCTTGATCAAAAACCTGCAGTATCTGGTTTCCCCAGTCGGCAACGTACATATTACCTTCATGATCAAGTACTGCATGGGCAGGTCGATTTAAAAACCGATTAGACTCCTCCCCATCACCAAGACTACTTACATATTCACCATTTTGGGTGAACGTGGATATCCTGTCATTACCCCAATCGGCAACAACGATGTGCCCGTCCCGACCTTCTGATAAACCCCAAGGATAATTCATCTCTCCTACATTCTTACCATGAATACCCCACTGATTAATGTATCGGCCTTCGAGATCAAATTCCTGAATTCTGTGGTTCAAAGAGTCAGAAACAAAAATAGATTCTCCAATAATTACAAGCCCTGTGGGCCTGTTGAAGTACCCGGGGCCTGAACCCGAATCACCCCACGATCCTATAACTTCACCTTCTGAATCAAAATAGGTGATCCGGTTTAATTTCTCGTCAGAAACATATATGTTGTTGGATTTATCCAGAGCTAAACCGCCTGGCTGTAACATTTGGCCAACATTACTTCCAGAAGAACCTATCTTACCGAAAAATTCAAAATCCTTTGAAACCATTTGTATTCCAACAGTCGGTCCAGCACCTCTGCTAGACACAAATATCCTGCCATCCGACCGCATCGCAATCCCTGTAGGATGCTGAAACCCTCTTCCTCCCTGATCTGTATGAAACCCCACAACGCCTGCATATTCCAGTTGAAAGCTTGTAGAAACCATCTGTTACCCCCAATATTTAACGTCTATGCAGTCTGGTATTCCTGAGTGGAAACAATCAATTGAATGACGGCCAAAGCAGCTTTATCAAAAGAATCCGATTGACCAATAGTTAGATCAAAATCATCATATTTGGACGCATACTCTTTCAATCTAGCGCTTGTACTTTGCAGCAAACTAATAGGGCCCATAACTTTCAAACAATTATCAACTAACTCGTCTGATGTCATCATCCCATCGACATTGCCTGTTTTTATGCGATCAATTATGTCTCTCACACCAACTTTAGACGGATCATTAAGAACTCTAGTAGCGAAATTGATTCTTTCTACATAAGCGCCGGTGTTGATCCATTCACTGCCCCCTTGCCATCCTTCCACGCTGGGAGGTCTCAATAGAGCTTGACCCATATTGCCACATACAGCCTGCGCGTAGTAAGTATCATCAGATGGTATTTCTATAGGACCCGCAAGTCTCATTGTTCCTACAACCATCTCTGCAGGGCTTTTTATACGAGCATATCTTACCTTTTCGTCCTTGAAAAAATCGGAATTGAACATCGCCTCCATCATAGCCTTTATACTGTGATCGCTATCGAAATATGCTTCAGTAAGAATTTTTATAGCCTTGGGGTCTCTTGGCCCTTCATGGGGCCATTGCGGAACAGGAAGTTCATCTTCAACAAAGAAATGATACAAGTGTCTGGCTATATATTCTGCTGTTGCTTGTTGCTCGCAGATTATCCGAATGGCATCTTCTCCATTCCAATTACCAGTTTGCCCAAGTATTGTTTTCTCACTGTGATCATGATCTTCATCATCATATTCAAATTGCCATGACATGTAACCGTAGGGCCTGGCAGTGTTGTTTCGCATTTTTATAGACATATACTCCGGATTAACGACACTCCAACCAGTAAATGCACGTGCAGTCTCCTTTATGTCCTCCTCAGAGTAATTACCAACCCCCATAGCAAACAATTCGAGGATCTCTCTACCATAATTTTCATTGATGTTGGCACCGTGATTATCTTGATTATCAAGCCACATAATCATCGCTGGATCTCGAGACAATTCCAATAAAAGATTATCGAAGGAACCCATACCGTGTCTTCTAAACATATCAATCTGATTGATAACTACACGATTTTGTATGAGTTTAGTGGATGCAGTCGCAAACACTCTGTGCCAGAACAGACACATTTTCTCTCTCAAAGGATTATTCGTCATGACCATTCTATAGACCCAATTCGCCCCCCCGGCCGGAGCCCCTCTAAGATCAGACTGATCCTTATGGAATCTACAGATCATATCTTCAGGTACAAAATCCATCTTATCAAACGTCATCAATCTATCCACAATTTCTTTGTACCCCATCCCTGAAACATCGGCCATTTCACTAGGAGTGGCCCCAAAGCCTGCTCTGCGGTATAAATGAGCTATCAATTCTAACTGAGTATCGACATTACTTGTTGTCATTTGCCATTTCTCCTCGTTCAAACCACTGTCAATCGACATAATACAGCAATTAGTCAGGCTGTTAAAATTTATATAGCGATTATCCCTATTTCCGGATACCCCCTCATCCCATCGGCAAAAGGGAAATCCGCATCGGAATACCACAAACCACTACTATTAATGGTGAGTCCGTGAGGATCTCCGCTACCATTAGGCATCTTGATATGATCAGTAACTTCCCCAGTCTGTTTGTTCATTCTAACAATCAAGCCATTTGCTCGGTCGGAACACCAGATACCATCACCATCCAATGCCAACCCATGTAAAACATCTAAATCAGAAGAAAAGCTCTGTACGATTTCATAATTACTACAATCAATTACATGTATAGCACGAGGGTTGAACGCCGTTATCCAAATTTTTCCATCATCCCAAGCCAAACCATGTACTCCTCCACCATCAGGAGTTAAGAAATAATCCACAGTACAACCGCTTATAGGATCGATTTTGAGAATCTTGGATATATGATCATCAGACTTTCTAGCAGGTCTCGCGCTAGCCTCACCATTGCTAGCCGTCCAAATGAACCCCCCCCCAACTGTTATACCCGAACCATTTTCTGTCTCAGTTGTCACTATTCGATTTACTGAACCATCAATGTTTAAAACAAAGACATCGTCTGTAAGTTGATCCATAACATAGAGTTCATCCTCGTACCATTGCAAACCATTTGGCATACGAACAGGGGTGGCAAAAGGGATTTGAATATTCACTTCACCGGAGATCATTTTTTCCTTTTCCTTAATTGTATGATTTATTTTCAATATAATTATCAACAACCAAAAAACATAAGAATCAAGTGAGAATTTTACGTGAGTAAGCAAATAGAAATCAAAGCTCAAAAAATAGACTGCTATAAGTTACACTTTTCCAATCAAGATCACAACGAAATCCATGCAAAACTCTCTCAATATTACAAAGACAAAACAGTAAGTATTAGTACTATTAGAAAATGGACCAGAAAATTCAAACAACTTGAGCCTAAACTTGTTGAAAACGATAAGCAATTCGCATGGAATAAGTGCGAGCAACATAAAATCCCGTGGGCTCAATCTAGACGAATAATAGACATGGCATATGAATATGCACTAAGAAATGAACATCTGTTGCCATCGTGGAGAGAAGTCAATTGGTGGAGCCGTATAAGCCAAACAATGCCGGACATGAATAATGAAGAAATTATGCAACTCGCAGACGCATATGCAAAGCGTGAGTGGGCCGAAATAATAGATGATGTGATTTTAAGTTTCGAAGATTTAGATGGCTATTTGATTTACCAACCTTACCGTCAACAGGAAGGAACTGATATCAGAAAAAGACATTATGCGGAATTTCTAAAAAGGACAATTAGTAAAAAATAAAACGAATTGACTAGCCGCAATTAATACCTGAATTTGCCTATGCGAAGGATGTGGTGGGCGGTAATGGATTCGAACCAATGACCTCTGCGATGTCAACGCAGCGCTCTAAACCACTGAGCTAACCGCCCTTTTCATCCAAACAAGGTGCCAAGTTTATCCATTAATTTATCTTGGGTCAATCAAAATAAATCTGTATTAATGTTCCATGACCGTGCCACCATTTTGGTTTATCGATTGCCCGTGAATCCAAGACGCTGCCTCAGTGCACAAATAGGCACAAAAATCCCCTACCTCATCGTCTGTACCATTCCTTCCGATCGGAGTGCTAGAAGCCATATTATCCCAAACGTCTCCTCGTCCTAAAATATCCATCCTGTGAGTGTCTACTGCACCAGGGCAAACCGCGTTGACATTAATACGGTGGGGGCCTAATTCCCTAGCCATTGATTGAGTCATCCCAACGATAGCAAAATTTGCTCCGTTATAGGCGAGAGTATTGGCTGAACCTTTTTTACCCGCAGTGGAAGAGATGTTTACAATTTTTCCGCCATCTCCTTGTTCTATCATTGGGGCTATGGCGGCTTTCGTACAAAGAAAAGTCCCTGTCACTTTGATGTCCATAACCTTTTGAAATATGTCTTCAGCTAAGTCGGAGATCGGAACTCTATCAATACCTCTAGCGAATGCAGCATTATTAATCAAAATATCAACTCTTCCCAAATCCTTAAGGGTATTTTCTACCATGGCTTGCACAGCATTTCTATCAGTTACATCAACTACCATAGGCAAGGCCCTAGTCCCAATTTCCCTAACTTGGTCCGCAACGCTATCAATATCTCTCCATCCAATTGCTTTTTCATCCTCAGGAAAACTATCTGGATTCCTACCTGTTCCTGTCACTACAACATCTGCACCTAAACGTGCCAATGCAACAGCCGCCGCCCTTCCGATACCTCTCAACCTTCCAGCACCTGTAACTATTGCTACTTTCCCGTCAAGTTCTCCCATTGTGATATTCTCCATCTCGTATTTAATGTCTTATGTCTCCTGAGTATATAGCAGTAGCGACATGTCTGCTATTTTCCTAAATCAATTCCACATTTTAAATGTTCTAAAACCCACTGTTTAACCTTAAATTGAACCTCTCTGGCACATTCAGATAATCTATGTCCACTCCCAGGCATCAATAACAATTCTTTAGGCTCATTTGCCCAATTAAAAATCATTTCTGAACAATTATGATGTAAAACCAAGTCTTCATCCCCGTGTATTAGTAAAAGCGCTCGAGGAGCAACATTTGAAACATTGAATGCTCCTGCTGTTTGACTGGACAACGCCACCACCCCTCTTACATCGTCACTGAATGGGGCAGCAGATATCACTACAGCTCCACCAAAAGAATGACCAACCAAAACAATATCTTCGTGACCGGTTCCAGTCAGAAAAGATACGGCCGACAAAGTATCCATAACACTCTCAGTAAGATCACCTGGATGTCGATAATCTAATCTTATGGATGTTACATCAGGGGCCATTTCTTCACCCAAGAGTTGGTACATTCGATCTGCCGGCCCATCTAAGCCCCCAGAGGCACCAGATACCCAAACAATAGCTTTTGTAGTGGGAAGCTCTGGGTCGTGATGGATTAACGTCTTTATACGTCCCCTAGTGGTGTCTATATATAATCCCCGACCTGTCTGCCCTTCTTCAACACCCCATTCAGATAATCCAACTATACCAATAGAAATATCTTCATCTTTCGACACAGTTCACCACTTTATATGCTGGGTTTACCACTATCCCATTCGCTTGCCTGTTGAAATGCATATGCCGCGTTAAACAATTTTTGTTCCTGCAAAGCTCCTGCCATAAACTGAAATCCAACAGGTAGACCATTCACATGCTTAGTCGGAACGGATATACCGGGTATCCCAGCAATATTAGCAGGTATGGTGAATATGTCATTCAGATACATTTGGATAGGATCATCGATCTTGTCTCCTATTTTAAAGGCACTAGTAGGGGCAGTAGGCATGGCCAAAACATCAAATTTTTTAAACGCTTCATTAAATTCATTTATGATCAGAGTTCGAACTTTCTGCGCTTTCAAATAATACGCATCATAATAGCCTGAAGACAAAGCATAAGTACCCAGCAATATTCGTCTTTTGACTTCCTCTCCAAATCCACTCGATCGAGTAGATTCAAGGGCCTCTATCATGTTAGTAGCCCCTGTATCAGAATAACCATACTTCACCCCATCGTACCGTGATAAATTAGCAGAAGCTTCCGAAGGTGCAATTATGTAATAGACAGCTAGAGCATACGTGGTATGAGGAAGAGATGTTCTTTCAACGACTGCTCCTAACTGCTTCAAAACCTCTATGGATTCTTCAACCGCGGATTTCACATCAGGATTCATTGAATCTGGTAAATATTCTACCGGAACCCCTACTTTCATGCCTCTTATGTCGCCGTTCATTTGTTCAACGTAGTTAGGAATAATTGAGTCGATGGAAGTTGAATCACGTTTATCAAATCCAGCAATCGAGCTTAGTACCAAAGCATTGTCATAAACATCCCTTGTTATGGGACCAATCTGATCCAAAGAACTAGCGAATGCAATAAGGCCAAAACGACTCACCAAACCATAGGTGGGTTTCATGCCTACAACCCCACAAAACGAGGCTGGTTGACGTATACTGCCTCCAGTATCAGAACCTAATGAAAAAAGGCATTCAGATGCAGAAACAGCCGCGGCAGGACCACCACTCGAACCGCCTGGAACTCTAGTCATATCCCACGGATTCTTAGTTATATGCGAATAAGAATTCTCAGTAGAAGAGCCCATCGCAAACTCATCCAAATTGCCTTTGCCTAACAACACAGCTCCAGACTTTTTCAATTTCTCAGATACATGAGCGTCGTAGGGAGGGACAAAATTCTCCAACATTTTTGAGCCACATGTTGTAGTAATACCCGATGTACAGATATTATCTTTCAATTGCATAGGTATACCGGTCAGGGTAGTCTGATCCCCCTGACTAATCATCTCATCAGCAGCTTTGGCACCTATTAGTGCATTATCAGATGTAACTGCTGTGAAAGAATTTATCTTATTTTCGACATTACCAATTCTTTCCAAATATGCTTCCGTCAGTTCAACCGACGTGACATCCCCAGAATCTAGCAATTCCCTAGATTCACGTATTGATAAAGAGGTCAAATCCTTCGTCATTATTTCCACCTAAAGGTTTAATCTAAAACAGATCTAACGCGTATAAACCCATCTTCACTATTTGGAGCATTGAGTATCACTTCATCTGTGAGCATAGATGCCTTAGGCTCATCTTCTCTCATAACAGACTTGACATTTACAGAATGTCCTGTAGGTTCCACATTGCTAGTGTCTACTGCATTGAGAACATCGATGTTCTCCAAAATATCCGACATTTGACTACGCATTATCTCAACTTCTTTTTCACTCATTGATATACGAGCGAGAGCCGCAATTTCACGAATTTCGTCTGAAGATAATCTTTGTCCATCTGATTTCATTTAAACACACCTTCTTTATC
>CEUN01006312.1_pt1 | contig 17546 bp, 12 predicted proteins | sample 361501 | NCBI WGS metagenome assembly CEUN01 (sample SAMEA2622801, study PRJEB7988) | marine metagenome | biome: marine biome (ENVO:00000447); feature: marine epipelagic mixed layer (ENVO:xxxxxxxxx); material: "saline water (ENVO:00002010), including plankton (ENVO:xxxxxxxx)" | depth 120 m | reverse complement strand
CTATTAAAGCTTATTCTAAATTTGGAGGATTTCCAGAAGATAAAGTTGTGAATATTATTGGTCAATATGGCAATTGTGTATCTGCATCTATTCCATTAGCATTATCAATAGCTATTCAAAATAAAAAAATTAAAAGAGGTGATTTAGTACTAATGATTGGTACTGGTGCAGGGCTTTCTGTAGCTTCTACACTTTTTAAATTTTAAATTTATTTTTGTAAAATGATTTTTCGATTTTTATTAATTTTTCCATTTGTAATATTAATAAAATATACTCCTGAAGAATATGCTGTTGCATCCCATTCTACTTTATAAGATCCTGCAGAAACAAACTCTTTGTGCATTATTTGTGATATCATTTTTCCATTTAAATCAAAAATTGAAATTGAAATTATATCTGAATTAGCAATTGAAAATTCAATATTTGTAATTGGATTAAATGGATTTGGGTATACATGATTAATTTCAAACGGTATATCATTCATATACTCATTAGCATTTAAAAGACAATCATCAACACAGGACTCTTCATCTTCACAACCATTACATATTCCATCTCCACATTCACAATCTTGGCATTCTGTAATTTGTACACTATAGTAGTATTGTTCTAAGCTAGTATTTAGATGGTCACTATTTGCAACACATTCAGGGACATTATTACATAAATTATTACCACCAATGGCAAAATATGGATATCCAAAATAATCATCCCCATCCCACTCTAAATCTAAATTACAAAAACCTTCTGGCAGTGATGTTAGTTGATTATTAAATAACCAAAGATATGTTACATTATTTAAATCTACCATTGAATCTGGAAGTGATGAAATTAGATTATAACCTAAATCTAATATAAATAAATTATCTAGGTCCCCAAAATTATTTGGTAGGTTAGTTAATTGGTTATTTGAAATATATAATTGTACAAGTGCAGTTAATTCTGAGAATGTATCAGGTAAGACTGTAATATGATTCCATTCTAAATATAACTTTCTCAGATCATCTAATTTATTAATACTCTCAGGAATAGTATGTATGGGAATATCTACACCACCAAAATAATATCCTGCTACTAAAAAACGTAATCTACCATCATTCCATGTTTGTGTCCCAAGTTCAAAAGCTACCATCGTTCCTTCATCAAAATCATTTTGAATTATTATATCAGTTAATGCTTCTAAATCCCCATCATTAAAACAGGCCCCATCATCTTGAACAGTAATATTATAGTCCTCTGAAGCATTTGGGTAATATGAAAAACCATCATCACAATTTTGTGTAAAAATTATATTGACAATTAAGAATAGTAGATAGAAAGCATTTTTTTTAATCATGGATTATTCCTGTTTATTATTTCATTAAAAATATTTTTTTATTTTGACTAATGGAATTTGTCTCACATTTAACAATATACATACCTGAAGCATAATTTTCTCCATTCCAATTAAATGAATACTCTCCTTTTGGTAATACACCTGAATATATGCTTTGAATTTTATTCCCTTGAATATCATAAATATTTAATTTAACTAGTTCCATTTCAGATATTGCAACATTAAAATTAACTATTGGATTAAATGGATTTGGATATGGATTTCCTAATAAAAAATTTGTTGTCAAATTATTAGATTCAGTATCAAGCATATCATTAAAATATAATTCAATTTGTTCATTAGCATTTAATATAAAAGACCCAGTTTTATTTGTTAGGCTAAATTCTTCATTATCACCTGCGACACTTAAACTAAATGTACTAATTTTTGTATGTTCAGGGTGATGCTCAGGGGTAATAGTAAATATGATATCATAATCCTCTGCTTGACTAACCTGTAAATCATAGTTAAATAATTGTGCATAATCTCCATTATTATATATTGAAACCTCTAATTGTTCATCTTGCATATATATATATGATGTAGAAGTTTCAAATTGAGGAAATATTAGGCTATATGCAATTGGAAAAATTCCTGGTATTTTCATTGCTCTGTAGACTAAACCATCTGGTAATTGCAGATTATAATTTGCTTCCCATATTTCATCTCCACTTTCATTTACTTCTAGACTTGTTCCGCCATTTCCAATAGTGGTAGATAAATAATTGCCATTATCTAGTTTTTGTGTATTTCCTGATAAATAACCATATAATTCTTCAGGTAATACATACTCCCAAGCTAATGAAGCTTCACAGCCTGTTGCTGTCTCTGTAATGTCAATTTCAATTGATCTAGATGTTTTTTCATCTTGATTTAAAAATTCACGGCTTAGATTTCCATTGTCAAATGTTAAAATATTTCCATTATTTAGCTTTTGTAAACTATGCTGAAAACTAAATCCTATATTTTGCCCACAATCAATATCTCCGGACCCTAATTCATGACCTAAATTCCATAAAACATCTCCACTAGGATAAGCAATTTTAGTAATTCTATTTAAATGTCTAGATGACAAATAAATAGCACTATCCTCTTCATCAAACCATATCGCATTTGCATGTGTCCAATCGAATCGATTAGTATTATAGGCTTCAAACCAAATGCCACCTAAACTATCATAATCTGCTTGATTAAAATAATCAAATACATCCCATGACCATACTTCTTCTTTTGTGTCTGCATCCCACTCAATAATTTTATCTCCCATCCAATCAAATTCAATTGTTTCACCATCAGCTTCAAATCCTAATCCTTGAAATAGTGGTGTCCATGGTCCAATTGGTATTGGACCTTGTCCATAAGAGGTTCCTAAACCAATATAATTTCCATTTGGAAGTTGAAAAATGTCATGATGGATAAAATTTTCACCAGGCTCTTGCCAATCTATGCCATTATCAAATGAGAACTTAATACCTGGATAATTATTTTCAACATTATTACCAATAAACTTTGCTCCAAAAAAACGCCCATATTGATCTGTATTATAAAAAATTAAATCCTGTTCTCCTGAGTTCCAAATTTCATTTCCATCTTCATCTATAACTGCAGAATAATAATCAAAAAATGAACCAAATATAGTTAATCCAGCTTGAGTATTATCATTATATAATGCTGTTGTGGCATTTGCAATTTGAGTGCCGGTACTAAATGAGGCTGTCCCAATTGTATCTCCTTGATTATTATTTTCATAAGATATTACATGCCAATAATATGTTTTATCCCATTCTAATAAATTTTTTTCTATATAGATTAATGAACCAGAAATAAATTGCTCACAAACAATACAATCTCCTTGAATATCATTTTGATTTTCAGAAACATTTAATATATAATAGTTATTTCCAGCTTCTTGCTCCCATTCAAATTTGATATATATTTGATTCATTATAGAACCATCTTCTGGATACAGTAATGCGCCAAAATATAAATTTATAAGAATAAAGCTTAAAAAATATTTTTTCATGAATTACCCTAAAATAGTATTGATTAATAATACAACATCAGACACATTTACTAAACCATCTCCATTTATATCTGCTGTGCTTAAATCAATTTCGGTTTCTCCTAGAATCATATTAACCATAATAATTACATCTAATACATTTATTGTTGAATCTCCATTTGTATCCCCTAATATAGATCCATTAACAAGCATGGTAACAGGTAGTGATGCATTTCCTCCCTCTGATGAGATTCTTAAGAATGCATTATAATATCCATCAACTAGGTTAGAACTATTTGATGTAACATTAATAGATGCACTTTCTCCATCTATTAGTGTTCCTTGTTCAGGATTGATAGATAACCAATCAGGAGATGATTCAAATGTTATATTGAAATTATTTTCTAAATCATCAGTTCCATAAATTACTTGAGTACCAATTGATGAGTTTTTTTGAATTCCAACTGAAGCATCGTAATCTCCTACCAAACTTCTATAATTTAAATCAATTTTCCCCGATGGGTATAGCACTACTTGAAAATCATAGGATGTATTTGGAAAATTAGTATACCAATGTGCAACTTGATCAAACCAAACTACAAATCTTTCTTCATTAGAATGATAATAAACATTTCCAGAACAATATTGGTTACATTCATCATTGACAGGATTCAAATCATCCCAAAGAGCAAAAATAGCGGCCCCTAAATTTTGGCTTGGAATAGATGTGTTTTCCCATGCATCATCATCCCAATCAAACCCTACCCAACCATTAGGATTAATAAATAATTGGTTATAATAATTATTTGAGATATCATCTGTATAGAATGGAAAACTAAATTCTAAATCTAACCAGCTGCCAGATTGATCATTATTTGGAAATGTATAAAGTATACCAATATTAGAAATATCCACCCAATCATAATTTGTATTATTATCTAAATTTGAATCAGTCCAGAAATAATTTCCATCATCAGGACCTCCACCCTCTATTTCAAATGGAGATGAATTAATTGTATAATTTAATTCAGAATCTAATTCTCCCGTATTACTAATAGTTATTATTTCAGTTTGAATTTCATCAGTATTTAATTCAAAGTATATGTCATCTGTATCATAAGACAATTCAGGGTCAGGCAAATCAATTTGATCCATGCCATCAAGGACTGTTGTCCCTGTATTATCAGGGTCTAAATGAGTTCTTATACCTAAATTCCATGAGGTACTAAATTTGCCATATGTATCATATGTAATAGAACTACAAGATGCAGTTCCTCCATATAATTGTCCCACTACTCTATGTGTATTACCATCAAATAAAGGGGATCCAGATGAGCCAGGTTCAGTGGTCCCATCTTCCCAATTATTAACATCCCAATAATTACCTGAATTAGATGCATTATTATAATCAAAAGATATTTTTTTAATATCTCCACTAGGATGATGAATTCCAACAGGTGTAGATGGAGTATTTCCTGTTGCATCCCAACCTGCAAAATGAACTTCATAAGAAACAGGAATATCTTCTTGTAATCTTAATAAAGCAAAATCAGAACTAGATGAATTATCTAATAAGGTAGAACCTTGAACGGTCATGTAAGTAGGGCCATTTTGATTATTGCATCCTGGACTTTCATAATTAAACATAAAAATCCATGAATTATTTCCACCAAGACAATGATTAGCTGTTAAAAAATACGGGGTTAAATCTTGTCTTACATTATTTACTAAAGATCCAGTACATAAACGCGATCCTCCAGATGTTAATATCATAGCAACAGATCTCACTTCTTCTGCCCAATCTACAAATTCTGGACAGTTTACATTATTGTTACATGATCCAGAATCGCCATAACCCCTTGTTTCATCCGGATAAAAAATGTCTTTATATCCATGAATTACACGATTAATTTGAATTTCACCATTAAAATCAACATTGTGAGGTTCAAAATATTCTATAATTACAACATCTCCTTTTGTTGGGGCGGTTGAAAATGTTTCATGATCTTTATTATTTTGACTTGTAAATGCTCCTAACACAGTATTCATATCATTATCATAAATAAATAATTCTGCTCCATCTGGAATAAGAAATCTATCATACAATAAATTTATAGAATATGCCCCTTCACTAGTAATAGATAGTCTCCATATTTTTCCTGAATTCGTTTCTTCCCATTGGCCAGAATTATTTAAATTATAATTGACTTCTATAGGAGCCCCAAATCGAAAAGGGATATTTTTATTATTAGAATCTATTAAATCTTGTTCTAATAAAACATCGATATTAATACTTGGCATAACCATATTAGGAATACTATTATTTAATTCTAGCATTTTTGATTTTGGATTGCCACCCATACTAATTTGTGCATAACTCATATTTATAATAGTTAGCATCAAAATAATTATTTTAAATTGGTATTTGATCATTTTGTATTACCTCACGTATAATTTTTTAGCAAATATTGATAGAATTTACAACATTGATATCTTCAAAAGCATTATCAATTTGTAACATATTTAAAATGTTATTTTTTGTGGAGGCGGTGGGAATCGAACCCACGTCCGAATAAAGCTTTCTTAGAGTATCTACATGTTTAGTTTATTTTAGGTTTTAATCTAAAGATTATAAATAAACAAACTTTTTTAGACGATTCTACACATCTACCTAAGTAGATTATTTAATTTAGTAATGGCAGAAAAATTACTAGACGAGTGTACTAAAGATGACACCTCTAAAATTAATCCCGTACACAAAGATTAAAAGAGATGGCTACTGACTAATTAAGCAGCAGCAACGTAACCGTAATCGGCACTTATTAGTTTCCCTAGATGATTTACGAGGTTACTAGAGTCCCTCGACATGCAACTATAAGTCAACAATTTACTCGTCGAAGCCGTGTCGCCCCCAATAAACAATTTTAAAAAGCGGGACACAATATAAGTAATTTAGACATAAAAAAAATATAGTTATTTTTCATTATAACGTTTGTTCTATTTTTTTAAGTTTTTAAATTTAGATGTAATAAATCAATAATGATTTATAATTAGTGTATGACCCAGTAGCTCAGCTGGTAGAGCAGTGCCCTTTTAAGGCATTGGCCGAAGGTTCGAATCCTTCCTGGGTCACTCTAATTATCTTCATTTAATAATTTATCTACTTCTGCTTCAATTTTTTCCAAATCATCGTCTGTTGGCTCAAAAATTATTCTATTATTAGTTAAATTATTTGTATTTATCATTGGGTATTTCATATTGACCTCCATATTCTTTAACCTGCTATCAATATAAAAAAGGGTTAGTTTGAATGTTGTGATTTCAATCAAAAAAAAATATATAAATGCAATTAAAATTTCATTAAATTTTAATAATGTTAAGTAAACTTATTAATTAGGACCGATGACTTATAGAAATATGAATACTATCCCTTTGGGGACAAAATTAAAATTAAAAAAAACTGGTGAAATAGTAACTTTGATTAATATTTTTCATTATCCTACTACATTTAAAATTCAATATGATAATGGGCAGTTTGATAATGTTAGAACTCATGCTGTTGAATTTATTGATGATTAATGTTTAGTAAAATCACCAAATTAACATGGATGATCAGATTATTTGGTATGACCAAAGTAGCTATGATAGCTTACTGCAGGCCACATGTTATAAAATTTAATGAAACAACATTAGAGATTAAAATTCCCCTAAATCGCAGGACTAGAAATCATATTAACACCATGTATTTTGGAGCTTTATCTGTTGGGGCTGATATTACAGGTGGATTTTTAGCATTGCCACCTATTCAAAAATCAAAGAGAAAAATAATTTTATTATTTAAAGATTTTAATGCTAAATTTTTAAAACGAGCTGAATCTGATGTGCATTTTATTTGCAAAGATGGATTAGCTATTAAAGATTTAGTTGATACTGCCATTACTACTCAAGAAAGACAAAATTACACATTAAATATTATTGCTAAGACACCTAAAATCTCTGATGATATAGTTGCTGAGTTTAAATTAACTTTATCTATCAAGGACTACACTAACAAATAAGGAGTTCATTAATTAGCAACACAATTCAACCAACTGATTATCAAGATTTAATGTTATATAGAGTACATGAAATTCTATTGATAGCCAGTGATTATGATTCATATATTTTAGAAGAAGATGGAAGGTTAACGGAGCAAATTTTAACTGAATACCTTGGCATGAATCTTAGTTATGCTCCTAGATTATGGAATGCTTCAACAGCAGGCGATGCAATGGGGATGTTAGAGCAAAGATTATTTGATTTAATTATTATCATGCTTAGGATCTCAGATATGAACCCAATTAAGCTGTCCAAAAAAATTAAAAAATCATATCCTGACAAACCAATTATATTATTAGTCTTTGATGAATCAGAATTAATTCAACTCCCATCAAATTACAAAAAAACAATTGATAACATATTTATTTGGTCTGGGAATTCAAGTGTATTTCCAGCGATTATTAAATATGTAGAAGATAAAGTTAATGTTTCAAGAGATACTCAGTTAGGAGATATAAGATCAATTATTGTGGTAGAAGATACTCCTAGATATTATTCCAGCATATTACCTATGCTATATAAGTTAATTGTATATCATACAAAGCAATTAATTGGTAAGAGTCTTGATGATACTCAAAAATTATTACATTTGAGAAAACGTCCAAAAATTTTATTAGCACAAAATTATGAGCAGGCGGTTGAATATTTTGATGAATATCAAAATAACCTATTAGGTATTATATCTGATATTAGATTTCCTAAGGATAAGACAAAAGATTTAAAAGCAGGGATTAAATTTTCTGAATATGCTCAATCAAAAGATGAGGGTATTCCTATTATTTTACAAACAACTGATATTTCTATATCTAATGATATTGCTCATATCACTGATTTATTATTAAATAAAAATTCACCAACATTATATTATGATTTAAGAGATTTAATAATTAAAAATTTTGGGTTTGGAAATTTTATATTTCAAAAAAATAATAAAAAAAATGAAACTATAGAAGCGAGCAATATTCAAGAATTGTTAGAGGGCATTTCTCAAATCTCTACTCAATCTTTAATTTATCATGCATCTAGAAATCATTTTTCTAATTGGTTAGCAGTAAGAGGAGATTTTGATTTAGCTAATCAATTTAGAAAATTAAAAAATTCTCATTTTGATAATATTGAAGATAGACGATTATATCACATAGATTTACTTAAAAATGCATTACAACATAGTAAAGAAAAATTTAAACTTGTTCAATTCAAAAATGAAATAATTAAAAACTCAAATTTTTTACGTATTGGAAAAGGATCATTAGGAGGAAAAGCTAGAGGATTAGCTTTTTTAAATGAAAATATTTATAAACAAAATATTATTAAAAAGTTTTCTAATATTAATTTAAGAGTACCTAGAACTGCGGTTATATCAACAGATTCATTTGATTTATTTATGGATCAAAATAATTTATGGGCAATTGCATTAGATAATACCGATAATAAAAAGCTTATTAATCATTTTATGAAAGCACGTTTATCTAAAGAATTAATTAAATCTCTTAAATCATTTTTAAAAACTATTAACACACCATTAGCTATTAGATCTTCTGGCTTATTAGAGGATTCTCAATATCAACCACTTGCAGGTATGTATGCTACTTTCATGCTACCTAATTGCTCAACTAATGAAAAAGAAAAATTAAGTCAAGTTTGTGAAGCTATAAAAAGAATATATGCCTCTACTTTTTTTAAAGGTCCAAAAACATTATTGTCACAATTTGTTCAACGTCATGATGAAGAAAAAATGGCAATTATAATTATGGAAATGATTGGAAAAAATCATAATGGAAAATTTTATCCTACATTTAGTGGTGTTGCACAGAGTTATAACTATTATCCTGTTTCTCATATGAAACGTAATCAAGGGGTAGCTTCTATTGCATTAGGTTTAGGAAAAACTATTGCAGAAGGCAAAAAATCATTACGATTTTCACCTTATTATCCAGATATATTATCTCAATATTATTCTGTTGATACTTTATTAGATAATTCTCAAAATGAATTTTATGCTCTTAATTTAAATGATGGATCAAACCCCATGCTTAAAGGAGAATCACATAATTTACATTTATATAAACTTGATACTGCAGAAAAGGATGGTGAATTAAAATATTTAGCTTCTGTATTAGATACAAATGACGGTGTTTTAAGAGATTCTTTATTAGGAGCTGGTCCTAGAGTATTAAACTTTTCAGGAATTTTAAAATACAATCGATTTCCACTAACAGATATTTTAAAATATTTTTTAGAATATGGGCAATCATCTTTAGGGTGCCCTGTAGAAATAGAATTCGCAGTTAATATTAATGATAATAAAGATGATGAATTTTCGCTTTTGCAAATTAAACCAATGACTATTAATTCATTTAATCGTTCTGTTATAAATGATGATATACCAAAAGAAGCATTATTTTGCACAAGTGACCTTGTATTAGGTGAGGGATTAATTAATGAAATTAAATACATCATATATGTTGATATTACAAAATTTGATATTTCTCAATCAAAAATAATAGCTTATCAAATTGAAGAATTAAATAAGTATTTAGGTAGTAAAAATCCTTATTTATTAATTGGTCCAGGTAGATGGGGTTCCTCTGATCCTTGGCTTGGTATTCCAACAAACTGGGAACAAATCAATAATGCAAAAATTATTATTGAATTAGGAATTGATGGGTTAGAGCCGGATCCTTCGTTTGGTAGTCATTTTTTTCAGAATTTAACGAGCTTACATTTAGGTTATTTTACATTCAATAAGAAGCAGACTAAAAAAAATATTAATTGGAATTTATTAAATAAAGCTCAAATAGAAAAATCTACAGATTATGTAAAATTATTAAAAATGGAAAATCCATTAAAATGTATCATTGATGGGACATCTGGTAAGGGTATTATTTTTGAAAAATAGAAGCTTTATTTTTTATACTACACCTTGATCAATCATAGAATCAGCAACTTTAATAAATCCTGCGATATTTGCACCTTTAACATAATTGATAAAACCTTCTTCTGAACCATACTCTGTACATTGAGTGTGAATATCTTTCATAATTTGATTTAATCTTTGATCTACTTCTTCTTTACTCCAAGCTATTCGCATGCTATTTTGACTCATTTCAAGGCCTGATACCGCAACCCCACCTGCATTTGCTGCTTTTCCAGGGCCAAATAAAATTTTATTTTTTATAAATTCATGTACAGCATCAGTTTCTGTTGGCATATTGGCACCTTCTGCTACACAAACACATTTATTTTTAATAAGAGTTTTTGCATCATTTAGATTAATTTCATTTTGTGTAGCGCATGGTAGAGCAACATCACATCTTTTATTCCAAGGGCGCTCTCCTTCAAAATACTCAGCTTTAAATTTTTTGGTATACTCTTGGATTCTACCTCTTTTATTATTTTTTAAATCTTTCACATAATCTAACTTTTCAGTATTCAAGCCATCTTTATCATATATTGTACCTGACGAATCTGATAGGGTAATTACTTTACCCCCTAATTCTATAACTTTCTCTGCTGCAAATTGTGCTACATTTCCAGACCCAGAGATAGCCACAGTTTTGTTTTTAAAAGATTCATTTTTAGTTTTTAGCATTTCTTGTGCAAAATATACTGCTCCATAACCTGTTGCTTCAGGACGGATAAGGCTCCCGCCCCAATTTAAGCCTTTACCTGTTAATACTCCTGTAAATTCATTTTTTATTCTTTTATATTGACCAAACATAAATCCAATCTCTCTACCACCTACACCTATATCACCAGCAGGAACATCTGTATGCTGACCTATATGCCGAGACAATTCAGTCATAAATGATTGGCAAAATCTCATTACTTCATTATCTGATTTACCTTTTGGATCAAAATCAGAACCACCTTTTCCACCACCCATTGGTAGAGTAGTTAAACTATTTTTAAACACCTGTTCAAAACCTAAAAATTTTAAAATACTCAAATTAACTGATGGATGAAATCGTAAGCCACCTTTATATGGCCCAATTGCTGAATTGAATTCAATTCGATATCCTTTATTAATTTGTATTATACCTTTATCATCCATCCAAGGAACCCTAAACATAAGTACTCTTTCAGGTTCTGTAATTCTTTCTAATATAGCATTATATTGATATTGTGGATTATCTATTACAAAATCCCAAATAGATTCAATCACTTCATGCACTGCTTGATGAAATTCTATTTCATTTGGATTTTTTAATTTTACTGATTCTATAAAATCATTCATATTACTATACATAAAGAAACCTCATTGTTTATTATATAATTAATAACAAAATGTTACATATAAAAATTACGAAATAATGTGTAAATTTAAACACATTTATTAAATACTAACATTATGTTTTCAAAATCCAAAAATTATCTAATTAACCAATCAACTGCCAGCCCGATTAGGACACTTGTTGTATCATTATTATTAACCTTATTTATTTTTTGGGGCTTTCAAAATTTTAAGATTGATGATGATCTTGTTAAAACTTTTCCTCAGAATATGGAATCTAAAATAATTTGGGATAATATTCAGGAAGAATTTGGTCAAACAGAATTTATTTTTGTAGCATTTGGACGATCCAATCAAAATATTTTAGAAGATAAATGGGCAGTAGCTCAAAGCCAAATTTTTACTGATGCTATTTTAGAAAATATGTCAGATAAAATTGATAAAGTTATATCTTTATCAACATACAATAAAATTGATAATAATAATGATTTCTTAGATATTGGTTTATTGCAAAATGAAGACTTTATGAAGAATTTTAACGATGATGCAATTACTGAAAATTTTTTAAGGGACATTCGTAATTATTTAAATGATAATCCAGAGCAAAAAAAACGTATTGTTAGTAACAATAATGATTATTTAAATATTGCGATTAGGCCTATTGATGATACAAGTTTTTCTGATATTGTATTGCAAGTTAAGGATTTAGCATATCAATATTTAGGTGACTATGATATTCATTTTGCTGGGCAACCTTATTTAGCTGGAGAAACACCAGGCTTGATTAAAAAGGATGTTAGTACATTAATGTTAATTGGTATTGTCATCATGTTTATAATTTTATTTATAAATTTCAGAAGTGTTTATGCAGTGGGTATAATCTTATTAACGATTATTTGTTCATTTTTAGCAATGCTTGGTTTTATGGGATGGATGAGGTTTTTGACAGGCAGCAACTATTTTGATTTTACTATGATGAATACTTCAATGCCAATTATTTTATTAACCATTGCAAATTCTGATGGGGTGCATATTGTATCTAGATTTTTTAGAGAATTTAGAATGAGCAAAGATTTAGATACAGCTGTTCGAACGACTATGGATAGTTTGATACAGCCTATATTTTTAACCTCTATTACAACTTCTGCAGCCTTCATCACAATGATTTCTTCTCCATTAGAATATATGATAGGCTATTCATTTGGAATTGCTTTTGGTGTAATGTGGGCATTATTTTTATCTTGTACAATGCTTCCTTCATTAATTATGCTTAAAAAATGGTCCTTAACTTCTCAAGCAATTGCTAAAGAAAGTATATTAGAAAAATTAACTAACTATATAGGTTATATTGTAAATACTTATCCAAAAAAAGTATTATTAGGAGGCTCTTTAATAGTCTTAATATCTATTGCAGGAATATGGCTAGTTAATGTTGAAGTAAATGTAATCAAGTTTTATAAAGAGGGGAATCCTATTCGAGAAAGTACAGTTTTTGTCGATGATAATTTTACAGGGACGATGAATCTTTCAATTAAATTAACAGCTAATATTACTGATAGTGATGGAGAGCCTAATTATGATACCTACTTAAAGGTATATAAGCTTCAAGAATTCTTAGAACAGAATGATCAAATTAGCATGACTTTTTCATTCATAGATATTTTAGGACAATCATATAAGACTATGATGGATGCTAATTCTGAATTTATTCCTCAAAGCCCAAAGGATTCATTGTTATCTGGTACTTACTCTATGCTCAGTTTCAGTAGTAAAGATATAGAGGATGATTTAATTCCATTGTTAGGTAAACAATATGATTCAGAATTTTTAGAATTGGACCAATTATTAATTACAGCAATGATTAAAACTATTTCAACTGCTGAGATACAAACATTAATTGAAGAGACAGAAAATTATATTGATAAAAATTTTAACCAACAAGAATTCCATGTTCAAATTTCAGGCTTATCAGTTTTTATTAATGACTTTGTTAATATCATTGTACAGTCCTCTATTACCAGCATTTTATTATCAATTGTTTTAATATTATTTATAACAGGACTATTTTTTAGATCTATTAAATGGGGCTTACTTTCTATTGTACCACTCACTTCAGCTGTAGTATTAAATTTTGGATTAATGGGTATTTTTGGGATTGATTTAAATCATATGACCGCTTTATTATCATCAGTTATCATTGGTGTGGGGGTTGATTTTTCAATTCATTATATAGCTGATTATAGAAGAAATTTAATTAATAATTTTGATTTTAATAAAATTAATTTTCAAACTTCTAAGGATGTAGGTTACCCAATTTTATTAGATGTTTTTTCTAATATGGGATTTATTGCTCTATTATTTTCGATATTAATTCCGTTAAATCATATGGGAGGTTTAATGGTGTTTGCAATGATATCTACTTCGTTTGGGACATTAACGATTCTTTCAAGTTTAATTCAAATATTAAAAATAAAAAAAATATAGGAGTTAGAATGTATAGATATGCTATAACTTTATTTTGTATTATAAATATTTTAGTATCTCAGAATATAACAGGTTATGATTTAGCTAAAAAAATAGATCAAAAAGAACAACCAAAAAGTTCTAAATCTAATATTACAATGGATTTAATTAATCTTAAAAATGATAAACAAAAAACTAAAGAAATGATATCTCTTTCAAAAGATGATGGAAGTAAAATGCTATTATTTTTTAAAACTCCAAAACGTGATAAAGGCGTTGGGTTTTTAAAAATTGAATCTGATGAAATTGATAAAATTAGTTTATTTATTCCAAAGTTGAAAAAAATTAGAAGAATTTCATCATCAGGTCAATCTGATTCGTTTATGGGTAGTGATTTAAGTTTTGAAGATATGTTGTCACGTAACTTAGATGACTTTAAATACACACTAATAGAGACAACTGAAGATATGTATATTTTAGAATCAATATGCAAAGATACTGAAAGTGTATATTCACGTCATCTTTCTTGGGTATCAAAAGATCAGTTATTAATTACTAAGGAAGAATCATATGACAAAAATAATAAATTACTTAAAGAAAAATTATTTGAACATGTTAAAATATCAGATTATTATATAATTTCTAAAATAGATGTGACAAGTATTCAAGATAAACATAGAACAATATTATCAATTAATACATTAGAAGTTGATGGAGATATTTCCGATGATATTTTTCAAGAGATTAGTTTAAAAAGATTTAAAAAATTCCTCAAATAAATGAATCGTGATAGCAAGCTTCAAGCTTTTATAAACAATCCAAATATTTCATTGTGGAAATTAACTATTCCAATGGCAATTGGTTTATTTGTTAATTCAATTTATATATTAGTTGATACTTATTTTCTTGGTAGTAAAATTGGTACTTCTGCTATTTCAGCACTTGGCTATGTGATGCCTTTTTATTTTATTATTATGGGGATTACATTTGGTTTAGCTGCAGGTACTACTACAATGATTGCACAATATATTGGAAAACAAGATAAAGATAGGGCTGAATTAGTTGCACAAAATAGTATACTGATGGCTATTTGTTTTTCTATTGTTATTTTTACTTTTATTTATTTATTTGGTAAAGATTTATTGAGCTTACAAGGCATAGGTCCAGATATTTTGGACTTAGCATTGGAATATTTTTATATTATGGCATATGGCTCATGTTTTTTGATTTTTAGTATTTTTATTAGAGGTATTTTAATTGGTGAAGGTGAATCTATGTTACCTATGTGGGCATTAGGGATAGGGACAATTGTAAATATTATTTTAGATCCTTTTTTTATTGATTGGCTAGGTATTCAAGGTGCTGCTTATGCAACTATTATAAGTCAGATTTTAGTGGTATCTATTTTTTTATATTTTATTTTTTTAAAACAAAGCACCTATATCAAATTTTCATTTACAAATCTCAATTTTGATTTTCAAATATGCAAAGAAATATTCCATATAGGTATTCCTACATCTATTTCTATGTTAATTATGTCAATAGGTTTATTTATTATGAATTCTATTTTTATCGCAGATTCAGATGTAGCTGCATATAATCTTTCTAATAGAATTGAAAATTTTGTATCGCTTACTTTAATTGCGTTATCTAGTTCTCAAGTAACTATTTTAGGTATGTTTTATGGTGCGAATAGGTTTGATTTAATTAAACCTATGGTTAGGTATACATTGATTTGGTCTATTGCAATTGCTTCTTTTTTTTCTATTATAATATATTTTTTTATAGAAGATATTGCCCCTTTATTTTTAACAGCATCTTCAATACAAGAAATAGAGATGTCTGATAAAGCTATTCAAACAACTATTCAATATTTTAAAATAATGATTTTTGTGTATCCATTTATTGGTATTACAATGGTATCAACTCGTGCAATGCAAGCCATTGGAAAAGCATGGCCTATGATGGCTACTGCTTTATTTAGGGTATTAGTTTTGCAGTGTTCTATGTCTTATATATTTATTCAAGTGATGAATAAAGATATTAACTGGGCATGGTATGCTATTGGAATAGCATGTATAATGTCTGCATTTTTTTCATATTCAATGAGAGTTTATTTTTTTAATAAATTATATAAAAATTTAAAGGGAGCATAATGGATAAAGTATTTGTTAGCGGAGGATCAGGGTATATTGCACTACATTGTATTGCAAAATTAATTAATAAAGGTTTTTATGTAAGGACTTCATTAAGATCAATGAATCGACAATCTGAAGTTATTGATAGTATTTCTAAAGTAGTTGATTGTACAGATAAAATTGAATTTTGTGAATTAGATTTAACAAAGGATACTGGATGGGATGAAGCGGTTCAAGGGTGTGATTATGTATTGCATGTTGCATCGCCATTAATGCTAGGATTCCCTAAAAATCCTAATGATATAATTCAGCCTGCAGTAGATGGATTAAAAAGATGCATTAAATCAGCGGTTAAAAATAAAGTTAAACGATTTGTGATGACCTCATCGTTTGCAGCAATTGGTTCAGGATTTAAAAATAAAACTGATTTTGATGATAATGATTGGACTGATTTAAAAAATCCAAATTTAAATCCTTATAATATCAGCAAAACAAAAGCCGAGATGTCTTTATGGGATTATATTAAAAATTTAGATGAAGAACAAAAAATAGAAGTATGTACTATTAATCCAACGGTTGTTATAGGTCCATCTTTATCAAATGATATGGGAGGTTCTAATCTTGCTATCAAAAAATTATTAGATGGTTCAATGCCCTTTTCAGCTCACTTTGGTCTTGATCTTGTAGATGTACAGGATGTTGCAGATATGCATATTGAAGCAATGCTAAATAAAAATGCATCTGGCAAAAGATTTTTATTGTCTTCACAAACACTTTGGTATTCAGAAATAGCTAATATTTTAAGAAATAATGGCTTTAAAAATTCGCCTAGATATGTTGCACCTAATTTATTAATCAGGTTATTTTCTATTTTTGATAAAGAAGTTAGATTAATTTTAGATAGGTTAGGGGTAAAATATAAGCTGAGCACAAATAATGCAGATCAAATTTTAAATTGGAAGCCAAGAAATATTGAAGCAGCAATTATCAGTACAGCAAAACAATTATGTAAGTTGAAAATTGTAAAAGAATAATTATTTAATTTCAACTTTTAAAAAAAAGAAACCTAGCAAACTACTAATTACTAAAAAATAATCGGGGCGCCCACTAAATGGGTAGGGTAGTAATTGTAAAAGGTTATATACAAACCAAGCTATAGTAAAAATACCGCAAAGCTTTCCAAGAATTGAACGTCTATTCATAAACTGTGTAAACATTAAAATTATTTTCATACAA
>CEUN01007608.1_pt1 | contig 17682 bp, 17 predicted proteins | sample 361501 | NCBI WGS metagenome assembly CEUN01 (sample SAMEA2622801, study PRJEB7988) | marine metagenome | biome: marine biome (ENVO:00000447); feature: marine epipelagic mixed layer (ENVO:xxxxxxxxx); material: "saline water (ENVO:00002010), including plankton (ENVO:xxxxxxxx)" | depth 120 m | reverse complement strand
TCTGAAGAAAAACTGTACTGGGTCTTGGCAATACAAATTGGAAAATCTCTAAAGCCCGCATCCTCAAAATCTTGCAATTGATTTATTACCTTCTTATCCACTTTTACCCCATCTGCCCTATAAATTTCTTTGGCTATAGTTTCAATTTTTTCTAAAAGTGGCTTATCAGACGAATATAATGGTTTGAAATTTGCTGTGGTATTATCAAGCATATCTGCAACCTGCTTTGCTAGCTCTTCTGCACCCTCCCCGCCATTAGCCCAGTGAGTACAGATTCTAACCGGTAGGCCTTTAGCCTCACAATGATCTACAATTATTTTGATCTCTGCATCTGTATCCCCTGTAAATCGGTTGATACCTACGACCCGGGGGACACCAAACTTAGCTATATTTTCGTCATGTTGGTCAAGGTTCGCAAGGCCCTGTTTTACAGCGTCCAGATTTTCTGCATCTAAATCAGCCCTGGCAACCCCACCATGCATTTTTAGTGCCCGAGTAGTTGCTACCAGCACTGCTACGTCGGGCTTTAAACCTGCCTTTCGGCACTTGATATCAAAAAACTTCTCAGCTCCGAGGTCCGCCCCAAAACCAGCTTCTGTGACCACAATATCAGACATCTTGAGCATAGCTTTGGTTGCGATAACCGAATTACAACCATGTGCAATATTTGCAAACGGCCCCCCGTGAACGAAGGCGGGATTATTTTCAAGTGTCTGGACCAGGTTAGGAGCAATAGCATTCTTTAAAAGGACAGCCATCGCACCATGAGCTTCTAGCTGACCGGCTCTGACGGGCCGTTTGTCACTAGTAAAACCAATAACTATATTTTCTAACCTACTAGTTAGATCAGTTAAATTCTCAGCCAGACAAAATATGGCCATAATCTCCGAGGCAACCGTAATATCAAAACCTGTCTGACGAGGGAAACCGTTGGCAACGCCTCCAAGGGAAGAAACCACATCTCGAAGAGCCCTATCATTCATATCGACAACCCTCCGCCATTGAACTCTGCGAACATCAATTTCTTCTTTGTTACCCCAGTAAATGTGATTATCCACCATTGCAGATAAGAGATTATGGGCAACACCTATTGCGTGCATATCTCCTGTAAAATGCAGATTGATATCCTCCATTGGAACAACCTGCGCATATCCCCCGCCTGCAGCACCCCCCTTCATTCCAAAGCAAGGGCCCAAACTAGGTTCGCGAAGACAAATACCAGCCCTGCGCCCAATCCTATTTAAAGCATCTCCCAGCCCCACAGTCATCGTTGTCTTTCCCTCACCCGCTGGCGTAGGGGTAATTGCTGTAACCAAAACAAGTTTTCCATCGGGTTCACTTTGAAGGCTAGTTATGTACTCGTTGGAGATTTTTGCTTTATTATTTCCATATAGCTCTAGCGCATCCTCTGGTATTTGTAATTTTGACGCTATTTTCGTAATTGGAGCCAAGTTTGCTTCTCGAGCAATTTCTATATCTGTTGGTGCCATAAACAACCTTTCCAATAGCCTAAGAAAAACCAGAATAACTTTTTGCTTTTATAATATATTTTAAATAGTAAAGCCGAAAAATCCACTGAGAATTTGTTAAGACGAAACTTTAGGCCAAAGGGCTACCTACTCTTTAACCTTCAATTATCAGCATTACCTGCGGTAAATGTAAATCCTGTTTCCTCAAATTTCTCTCTCAAGCCCATTTGGATATTCTCAATACGTTTTCCACAGTCTGCAGTAAAATCGATATCATTCATATCGTGCACACCGCCTGAAATAATTACCTGCAAAATACCATCTTCATCAGAAATATTGGTAAAACCTCTGCAAACCCCTGGTGGCACAGAAATTGTATCATGGAGATCTAGATCAAATTCAGCTTCGCCATCATCGTTCCAATAAACTTTAAATCGGCCCTTAAGAACGGTAAATGTCTCAAAGGTCTCTCGGTGAGCATGAAGCGTGGGGCCTGTGCCGGGGGGACACTCGGCATTTGTAATAGTAATACCGCCAGCACCTTTTATAGGTGCGGACGAATTAATGGGGGTTTCCTGATCACCTTCAAGACTAATAACACTCAAAAGCTTCCTGGCCCAAACCAAATCCGCAGCCTCTACAGGAACTTCTCTCTCCTCCTGCATTTTTAAAGGTTTAAGGTTTTTATATCGGGCTACTCTTTTTTCCATTTCCTCTTGAGTTACTGAGATGGTCTCCATAACGGCCCCTCCATATAAATCACTATAAAACAATATAATGTCACTTATTGTTATTAAACAAAAAGGATAAATGCACCAAGAATTATAAAAATTAATCGGAGATAGAAGGATATAGGTTTGATCATCCCATATGAAATCAAAGCCAATCCTGCTCCCACCTTCAACATTGTTAAAACTGAGGGTAATGGTTCTGCGCCAAATTGAATAAGCGAGGGATTAGCTATCATACCAAGAGGTATGAGATACAAACCAACACCAAGTGCCATGGCATTTACAGCTACTTTTAACCAATCCTCATCTACCATTCCAGCAGCAATAAATACTGCCCCACACACTGGCGGCGTAATAGTTGATAACAGTGCAAACCAGAAAACAAAAAGATGGGCCTGAAGTGGTTCCAAACCCAACTCAATTAGAGCGGGACCGGCTACCGAAACACAAATTACATAGGCTGCCGTAGTAGGAACTTCCATGCCAAGAATTAGACATGCCAAGGCCGTCAACAGAAGGGCCGGCCACAACAACCCGCCTGAGGTTGATATAATTACTGACGTTATTTTTACGCCCAAACCGGTTATACCAAGTACACCTATTATAATGGAGGCACAGAGGATTATTGCAGCTATAGTAGCGATTTGTCTCCCTGCTGTAATACTTGCGTTCTCAAGTCTCAAAACAGTTCGACGCCAGTCAAAAGTAAGACGACCGTCAAGGATTAAAAGTATTACTCCAACTATTGTCGCCAAACATGCAGAGTATTGAGGCGTAAAACCTATTGCCAACATACTCCAAAGAAGCACAAAAAACGGCCCAAGAAAAAACGAAGCTGTTATCCCCACTATTTTTAGAGAGGGCTGCTCACTCTCGGGAACTCTCTCCAACTGATGTCTCGCACTAAATGCATTAATGCCCATCCACACCGCAAAGAAATATAACAAAGCAGGAAGAAAGGCCGCTTGCATGATACCAACGTAAGATACCCCGGTTAATTCAACCATGACAAAGGCACCTGCGCCCATCAAAGGCGGCATGATCTGCCCCCCGGAAGAGGCAACGGCCTCTACAGCCCCGGCAAATGATTTAGGATACTTGAGCTTTATCATTGCAGGTAGAGTTATAGCGCCGGTAGATGCTACATTCGCTGAGGCAGATCCTGAAATTGAGCCAAATAGAGCTGACGATAAAACGGCAACTTTTGCAGCCCCGCCTTTCAAACGGCCTGCGGCAGCAGTCGCAACATTCATAAAACCCTGGCCTGCTTCACCTGCATTAAGAACTGCTCCAAAAATCACAAAAATTGCTACTATATTTACGGAAACCCCGGTTAGCTTGCCCCAGATACCTCCTTCAGCAATTATTAATGTTCCGAGAAAACTGTTAAGAGGTATACCCGGATGGCCAAATTCACCTGGCACATATTGACCAAAGGTCCCATATGCTAATGCCAATACAGCAACAACCGGAAGAGGCCACCCGATAGCCCGTCTGGCCATTTCTGTTACGGATAATAGTAGGATGACCGCAGCTATCACCTGGAAATGATTCTCAAGAGATCCATATTGATCCCCAAGACTATCTTCGTTGAATACAATCCAAAGACATAAACAACTTGAAACAATACAGTGAATTATTCCGATAAACTTCTGCCTGGGTGTTTTGGCTATAAAGATTAATACCCAAGGTAAAGCAAATACCATGTGCAGGGGTCGGCTAACTAAATTGGGCACAAGACCAGAAAAAATTAATGAAATGTGGAATGTTATTGATAACACTCCAAAAGCCGCCCAAAAAAGACGATCAAATAAAGACATAACCAACTGGTTAGAAAGGTGGCTCGAGATAACCCCGAGCCAACCAGTCTATAGATTAAAATTATTTCTGGGCAGCTGTAATAGAAAAGCCAGCCTCAGAATAATATTTAATGGCACCGGGATGGATTTTCCCAATAATATTTTTCATCAAGCCTTTATCTACTCCATTCCACCAAGCAGCTTTAGCTCCCATTTTTCCTTTTTGCGACCAGTAGGTTTTTGTAAGAGCGTAAGCGGTAGAATTCCCCATGCTGGTAGTGGTATATGCAACTACAGGCAGAGATGTAGTTGTAATCGCAGCAGTCTGACCTTTATAAGTGCCAGCAGGTATAACAAGCTTGGTCCTTTTTGTTTTCTTAATTTGGGCATCATCAAGGGACAATACACGAACACCAGTTCCAGCTGCAGCTTCAATTACATTTGGTGCCGGCCAGGAACCGGCGGTAACAAAACCGTCAATCTGACCATTTTTAAGAGCGGGTACAGCATTTGAGAGCTCAACATTAGCCAGTTTAACCTGATCCTTAAGACCAAAAAGCTTTAGGTACTTGGCTCCTTCTCGAGCTCCAAAGGACCCTTTACCGATGAGAACTGTTTTACCCTTTAGATCAGAAAACTTGGAAACGCCGCTTTTGCTAGACATTACAAAATGCATTGTCAAAGAAGGAATTGGGAACAGAGCTCTAATATCATTAAATTTTGGGTCCTTCTTGCCCTTGAACATAGCCTTGCCGGCTTTTGCAAGTTTTACAAGAACGGGAGGCGTCGTAAAAACATAATTCCCCGAACGCTTTGCTGCCTCCTTGACGTTTTGAACAGATCCCTGGCTTTCTTCAACTGTAACGATTATTGAGCCATTAGATCCTGCTTTCATTGCCTCTGCTATTTGAACGGCCATTTGATAGTAGGATGAAGTTGACTTTGCAGATTTATAGGTCACACGTGTTTCAGCCTGTGCTGAAGAAATGCAAAAAACCAGAACGCCCACAATAGCAAATGTCAAATAGGAGACCGTATGCTTAAATCTTTTTATTAACATGATTAAATACTCCCTAAATTTGGTTACATTCAATTATTATATTTTTGTTAATCCGAAGGGTTCGTAACACTATGTTTAACTGCGGTCAATTGAATTGCATCTAGAAGCTAAGTAAGAATGGTAAAACTCTTCATCAGGGACTGAAAACTCCATACTGTTTAACTACTTATGGGCTCATAGTGGGTCCTTTGGCTGGAGATTATACTATGGGAAAAGGAACTGCCGATAACGTTATTGGAGTGGTAATGTTTCTCGCATCTCCAAGTAGTTCTTTTATTACTGGCCAATCTATAGCCTGCTGTGGCGACGAGGTCATGTTATAGAAATAATAATTATAAACAGCACCTAAATCCCATGTTTTGTTGTTTCTGCCCTATCTTTGCCCCCTACCCAAATATGCCCAATTCTGTCCTAAACAAATGCTAGTATCCATCATGTACAGGGACTTTGGTTAAAATATTTATAGACCCCACAGAAGGTCCAACTGTAACTATCTAGGAGAGATACTATGGCGGTTATTGCTGAAGGAATTTCAGTAGTTATTAAAAAACGAGCTATTCGTGAGAACCTTCTACAAGGTTGGCGCGAGTTTAATTATATGGTTCCCAACCAAACACTTTGCCACGATAGCAATATCGCAAGGGTTGGCTTCTTATCTCCCCGAGAGGTAGGTCACTTTATTGATCGCCTCGAGCGCAAAGGCCTTATTTTTGTAAAAAATACGAAGGCAATTGATATTGCTGTTGTTGACCAGCAAAAAGGCCCCACAACTTCTTGCCGATGGCTAGATTTTGGACATTTTCCCTATAGAAAAAAAGATGGGACAATTGGAGAGATTTCAGCATGCTGGTTCCGCGAGCATGGCCTATTTCAACAAGATGAGGAAGTTTCAAGGAAGGGATTACAGTTATCCGTGCCGGCAAACTGGTCTTTTGAAGGCTCACTTAGTGATAAATATATTTTTGTTCCGGATGAAGACTTACAGTCTAAAAAATTTGCTGCCACATATATCAATTAGGCCCTCATTTTTAAAAATACTAGTTAATTTTTTTAATAACATATTTTTTCTCCGTTTCTCTTTAGTTACTAAACGGAGGAATGAGTAAATTTATTGTAGGAATTATTATTTTATTTGAAGATTAGCAGGTACAAATAGGAAGTGCTTCAAACACAACCCCCACAAAATAGCAGATTATTTTTAGGAGACTTTAGGAAAATAGGCCATTATACGCCTCACACCATCACTAATAACTGAAGCAACCACATCGTTGCTGTTCATTGCCATCATTTGAGCTTTTGTAGTATCTATGAGAACCCCTACGGGGGACAACGGAATGCCACCTGCAGATCTCGACGTCACGTGTCTTCCTTGCCATATATTTTTCATCGATAGTGCATCTGGAAAACTAATCTCTATACCCACTTCGTGGCCACTCCAAACAAGAAAATTCTTCTCACCGGGACCTACTAAGCGTCCCTGCAAGACTGTCTCACAATTCAACTTTTGTCTCAGTTGCTGCTGGTCCCGTGAAAAAGTTGGGATATAACCATTGGTGTCAGCTACTTTCCGCACTTCATCTGCTTTTATCACCACGTCAAATTTTTCCCGTGCATAGCGAGCGAGTTCGTCTTCTAGGTTAGGGCCATAGATTTTTAGACGTTCATTAACAATACTTACGGGCATAACCATTACACAGTTGGATAGTTTGGATATATAGTTGGGCACCTTTTCAACCTGAACTTGCCTTCCCTCCAAAAAGGTAAAGGGACTTGCCTCGCGACCTGTTTGACAACCCTGCAAGCTTAAAACTGCCACGGAAAGAAACACCAAACTTTTGACTATTTTCATTACGCTTCTCCTAATCTCGTTTCAATTTCATGTACAATCTCTGCATGGAAGATTAATTACCTCTCCAATCCTTAGTTTTTGCTCCCCCTTTTTTTTCTTAGTAATGGCCTCAGTAATTTCAATCCATACATGCTGACCCTCACTACGGTACTCACCCTTGACAATTGCAATATCTGAAAGGGTAAAACCTTGCTCTTGTAATTGCCTCTCAAGGGCTCGCCAAAGCTTTTCATCAAACGGTTTTGTAAGAAAAAGAATTAACTGTCCGTCCATCACATTTATCGGCAGTTCAAAAAGGCCAATGTACCTAGATAGTTCCTTGTCGGTTATGGAATAAGGCCTATCTATGGCAAGTTTCATTTTCCTCCAGGTAGAACCATAAGTTCCATCTCCCAATTTCCGTCTCGCAAATGATACCTGTCTCCCAATCGACCTGCGTTCTCCTCTTTCACCTGACATATGCACCAGATATATCTTCCCGATCTCTTCTACTTTTATTAGGTACCTTTCGAGCCCTATTTCTGAATAATCAATCTCAAGTTGCGGATAAGTCTCTCGGTTTGGAGGTAGAGATACAGACCTAGGTGTGCTTATATTGTTAACAACCTTACGTTCCTTGGGAGCTTTTATCTTTTTTTTAACTTTCGTCTCGGGGGTATTTTTTGGGACCGGTTTTTTCACTATTTTCTTTATGGGTTTAGGCGGTTTTTTTGATGGTAAAATTTTAACCGGCTTTTGGATTCCAAAATCGCCATAAGTTTCCAAATTGACTACTTTTGGAAACTTAACGACTTGAGTTTTTGTTTTTTGTTTCTGTGCAAGTGGAGGTATTACCTTAGCAGTAGGTTTTAAAACGGGGCTTGCTACAAGGTCACGAATGTCTCGGTCTGTTGCTACAACAAGGAAGCTAACTATAAAAACCACACAAATACAGAGAACCAGTGTTCTTAAAGCACTCATTCGGTGATACTCATGAGTGCCCTAGCAGCCTGGTTAAAAAACTTTTTCTCCTTCTGTCTTACAATCCTAGCTGCCTCTGGATCCGGTTCCTCCACTAACACTTCTCGAGACGGGGAACTTATTGCCACCTCTGTCCTACTCTTAGGCTCTACCTTTGGAGCCTTAATCCGTCTTTGCTCTACAGGCTTCGGACCAGGCAAAATTGGTGGAACCGCATTTACTTCTGATTGAGTAGTGTCTTGTTTCGTCGTTTCTGAAGCATTTAAATTATTTTTCTCTTGAAAGAGAGGCAATTTTTCTACATCTGCCCCCAGAATACCGCCATGCGACTTATTTGTAACTTCGAGAGACCTCTTCGTAATTTTCTCTTTATTAGTTTCCGTAACAATCGGAGTGACCGCTTTGCCAGTTGACTTAACTACAATATGCCTTTTCTTAGCAGGAGTTTTCTCCGTTGGAATATTACTAGACCTAGTTGTCCTAGATAAATTATTCGTTTTAACCTTATCCTGAGTAATCTCTCCAATTATTTTTTCTGACTTTGTTGTAATCTCATTGACTACATCCGATATATCCTGGTCATCAGATTTGTTTGCCATAATAAAGAGGACAGCAATGATTCCTAATAGTAGTAACATTTTCATATCTAAGTTCCCTTCTTGTTATTAGTTGCAAGACCCGGTTTAAGCCCCAGTTCGCGCAATTGTTGTTCAGCTTCTAGGTAAACCTGTAGACTTGTCTTTTTTGAAAAAATAAGTACGGGTGTCTTGTTATTCTTTGCTACTTCTTTCTGCACAGCCTTAGCACTAAGAATTTTTCCACTCGGAACTCTGTATTCCCAGTTACCGGCCTTATTCTTTACAGGTACCAGCGCCAAGATTTCCTTCGTTTTTGACTTAACGTCTGCCTTCGTGGCGGGAAGTTCAATATCCTTTGGAACAACAGGCTGGTCTACATACCCCATCTGGAAGGCAAAAAGCATTAGGGCCCCAAAAAGAAGATCTATCATCAATGTTGGGGGCCTTAATGATCTGGATCTGGTTGAGCCAAGAGCTTTCCCTCTGGTTGTTGGCGACTTGTGGGAAATATCATTATTATTCTCCATTTATCGCCTGCCCCCCGTTACTAATGCACCCAATGTAAATGCTGCCAAGGCCAATACTCCCCCAGTAATTGAGGAACCAAAGGCTATTGCAAACTGCTTTATAAAGGCTGCCTGTGTCTCGGGGTTTCCTGGGCCAGCATCACTGTAGACCAGGAGTGCCCGTAGAAATGTAAAAAAAGTTGTAAGCAAACCGACGTATGGGCAAGCCTCTGCAGCCCAGTCCAAGTAACGCACCACTTTACTCCAGTCCCGTTTGCTGTCTGAGACAAAAACCTCGGTTAACCAGGCACCAAAGACCCAATTAATAAAGAGGCTGACTATTACAAAAAAAGGCCAAGCAATTCCTACAAACTTGTTAAGAAATTTTTCCGCCTCCCCAAATTGATCCATGGAGAAGCTTATATCGAGGAACATAACTATCAGCACTAATACTATAATCGACAGTAGTACCGAATTGATTTCCCTTCCTATTTTACCCACAGAAACGGGCTTGGGTGCTTCGATTGCTTTACTCATTTTCGGATTTCCCAGTCTTTAGAACACGCAATCTAACACCGGCAAGCGGCGCATACTCATTAAACACAAAGCCCGTTTGTTTTTCTAGGATGGCTAAAGGTACTTCATCAAGAGATACTGGTTTGACCAATATCTCCGACTTACGACCGATACCGGGTAAACGTGCTTGAGCCAGATAGCAGTCAGTCACCAGGCGCCGTACCGATTGATCACGCATCCCTGACTTTGACTTTATCCAAATGGGTATAATACTGTTACAAAGGTGATTGGCTTGCTCCACCAGTTTAACCGTAATATTTTTGAACTGGTCTTTTTCTCCTGCATGTGATGTTCCGTGTATTAAGGAAAATGCAAATGTGAGAAATAGAACTGCTAAAATATTTTTTTTCATTAAACTAACTCCTTAAAAGTTTTTAAATTTTTTAAAATCTATTTTTATAGGTCGTCCTGCATCAGGTTTGGGCACAGTACTTGGGTTCTCAATTATAGTATCTGTGTCTTTCATCATCCCGTTGTTGAGATCGTCAATAATATTTAGTACTTTCCCACTTGGGCTCCCACCGCCAGTCTCACCAATTCGCAACCGAGGAAGTGCCTGATTTGTGATATCAAGAGTTCTTTGAACCCTGAATAGATCTAGATTAATCTCTAGTTTATCCTTATAGAGTTTTAACCAATCTATTCGCGTTTCTATGGAAGATAACTCTTCAACTAAACGATCATTAGCCAAATTTAAGGCCTCTAGCCTTCTACTATCAATATTGGTTCGATTTCCCTTGTTATCCATCGGAAATTTGCGCTTCTGGATCTCTATTCTTGTATCCAGATTTTCCATAATTCTATCTAATGATCTGATTTTTGCCCGAAGTATTGGATCCGACTGTGCCCACTGATCCAGAACAATCAGATTTTTCTTCATACTGCGACCAAGTTGTATATTCTTCTCCATTTTCTTCTTGAGTTGCCTAAATTGTGCCTTCGAGGCTGGCGAATTAGCTAGCCTCTCGCGAACCCTGTTAATGTCCATCAGGTTTGAAGAAATTGTATTTTTTGCGCTTGTGACTAGTTTGAATTCCAATGCCAGATACTGAGCTGACTGAGCATTCATTTCTGCCCTAATTAGACGAATTTGCTCTTTGTTCTTTTTATTTTTGTCTTGCGAGAGCTTGTCCAGCTGCTTTTTTAGGTCAATTATTTTGCTGTGTATGACCTTCTTCTGAGCATCCAATGCTTCTACTTTCTCTTCGTGATCAATTGTCCTCTCGTTAATTTTTTCGTATGTGTCGAACATGTCCTTGTTTATGGAAGACTGGGTAGCTGCAGCCACGATACTATTTGTCGCAGCAAACAAACATGAGAAAAAAATTATTAATAATGTTTTCATTTTTAAAGTTTCCTAGTTTTTGAAAGATTAGAAAAATAGTTGTTCCTGAACTGTCGAAAGCGTTCAGGGGCATTTAAAGGCAGTGGGCCGCCAGATATAGCCCGCTCCAAAGAAATTATAGATAAGTGTTTTCCAGGTACCCTGAGTGGCTTACCTAAAAGAATATCAAGCTCTCCGGCAAGCCGCCTAAAAGCTCCTAGATCCCCTCGTTTCAGAGCGATCACTGCTAGTGCGTTAGTTATAGATCTATAAGCCTCTCCTTCCTTATACTGAAGTCCTCTTACCTCACGCAGAAGTTTATCGGCTTCGGTGTAACGCTTTTGTTTTCCTAGCTCGATAGCATTGTAAACATTCGTTTCTGCCCGACTTTTTCCTCTAATTTCAGCGTGATCCCTAGGCAAAATTATTTGTTCTGGCATATTAAAATTAGAATCACTATCCAGAAACGAGGAAAAATTTGGATCCATTGTCTGACAACCCACCAGAAACACAAAGAGCCAAAATAAAAGCGAAACCTGTCCTATTTTTCGAGCTGTTCTCATTGTTTTAATCCTTCCTTTTCTATTAATTACGTAACGATAATATTCCCATTATTATTGTTAGGCGGGTTCCCCACGCCTTAATCGGCCTCCTTTTCGAGGAAATGTTGTCACAATAATACCTTCAGCAGTAAGAACGACGAGGTTGACGAGACGCTCCAATAGAGCGGGTGTAATGACTCTATCTTTTACCAATTGCCCACCGGCTCTTTTGCTCACAAATATCGCAACCGCATCTCCTCCCTGATGAGATCTTTTATCACCATGCATCAATACGGCCTCAACACTCTCTTTCCTTATCCCACGCTGCTGCATTCGCTTCTGGGCATGATCAGAACAGGTGTAACCCGCGATAACCCAATTGTTCATATTTCTAGCCTTTCATCAGATTTAGTGTCGTGCTTCATTTACCAAACGTCCGAAACTCTGAAATTATTGTTCTAAAAAATATTTTTTTATTGATAATCAACTTTCTACAACCTCACCTTTCTAACATCTAAAATTCAGTCGTTTTACCAAGCCTGCCAAATACTCAATTAATTGGTTTGATAGTTCCGCGTTTTTCACACCTGCGGCGTGCGAAAATATCCAGTCACCAGCAGTGTTTGAAGTCAAATGGCGATTTTCACCAAAACCCACCATCATAACACAAACTGTTGCGCGCTCCGGTCCTTCCCATCGATAATAATATTTGTTTTTGGTTATTACTTCAGTGACTAAATCAGCAAGGCAGTTATTCATTTCTCTGCCTTCCTTCTTCATTTCTGCAGCACTTGTAATTGGCTTGAGTTGTCTGTGAGCCTTCAGTGGTGGTTTTGGAAAATGTATTTTTTCTATAAGGGCCTGCTCCCATCGAGATACCATGGTCTGCGCTTCCTCAGAAGTACGGATGCTTCTAAGAGCATCGAAAACTCTAGTTTGAATACTCTTTGGCGTAAGACGCATAAGAGCAACTAGGTTTCTCAAACTCGCGTAATATCCCCACTTTTCTGAATTGATCATTCGGACCACGGCAGGGACCATAAACTCTTCAGGTAGGCACATCAAAACGGATAGGATTTCCGGTTTTCCGCCCTGTAATTCAGAAATTGCCCTTACAATACCTGGCCTGACAAGCGCGTTCAGGACATCCTCATAAACCTGCGGTTCATAATAATTACTGCCAAATTTTGGAAGGAATTTGATAAACATACTGGTTTTGGAACTAGTTACCAGACTGTCTATCACTAGTTTCCTTTTAGTCTGCATTATATCGAGTGCGATCTGCCGCCTAGCTCCTCGAGTTATATCCCGCACCTTTGCTAGCGCCAAAACCGCAACTATATACTGCCCATGATTTATCCTTATCTCCTGATCTAGGAATTTCTTAAATTTGGGCATCTGCCAAATCATATCCAACAATATCCAACTGTATTGTCCAAAAGGTGCAACCAGGCTTCTTATGGATCTAGGAATAGAAGAAATATAGGCAATAAAGGCTGCCCGTTCCTGATGTTTCCACTTAGTTGACTGACGAGCCCCAATCTTAGGAAATTTAAGCTGAAAAGCCTCATCCGATTGAACCCAGACGCCATTTTCATCTATTAAAAGCCAGTGTGGAATAATTTCAGTTGGCTGCTTGGAATTTGTTTCCTGCTTCCAACAACCAAAAAGATGGTCCCAGTTTCCATAAATATATCGAGTATCGTGCACCTCCTCTACGAGACTCTTGTCTGAATATTGATAGCGCCATGGAACCGCTTTTGTTACGGGTTTACTCTCCGCTAAATCTAAACCTGTTTGCATCATGAAAAGTATTTGATACTATGAGTATGACAGTTTTGGACACATTTAAACGAACTTACTATTTTTTTTTGGATTAGACTGTGCGTTACGAAAAATTTGAAGACCTCATACACCTTGCTCTAGAGATGCAGGCCCGCCGCAGTGGCGTTTCGCTGGAAGATATCCAGGAGCGTTTTTCTGTAGGTCGACGGACTGCAATGAGAATGAAAGATAGTGTTATGCGGGTGTTTCCCCAAGTTGACGAAATGACTTCGGAAGACCGAAAAAAACGCTGGCGTATCCCAACTGGCGTAACGGATCGACTAATATCATTTACACCAGAAGAGTTGGCTGACCTGGATACTGTCGTTGAAATATTAAAGCGTGATAATATGCAGGACGCCGCGGCAAACATGGCAGATCTCTCAACAAAACTGAGAGCATTATTAGATAGCAAAATCGCTAGAAGAGTAGAACCTGACCTGGAGGCACTCCTAGAAGCAGAAGGCTTAGCGATGAGGCCTGGACCTAAACCAAGAATAAGTTCACTTGTGCTAGAGGACCTCAGAGAGGCAATTAAGGGGTGCGAAATAATAAAAATAAGACATAAAAATCGTAAAACACAGAGAAGCACAAAAAGAGTAGTTCACCCCCTCGGGCTTATTTACGGCCATAGACATTATCTTCTAGCTTTCGATGAAAAAGCCAAGGATATACGAAAATTTGCTATGCCTAATATTGAGGAAGTAGAAATAACCGGAAAATATTTTGTAAGAGACGAAAAATTTTCTATAGAAGAATACACCAATAAATCATTTGGCGTTTTTAGTGAGGAACCATTTGAAGTCGTCTGGAAGTTCTCACCAAAAGTTGCGGAAGATGTTCTCAACTATCGCTTTCATCCTGATCAGATTGTAATCCGGGAACCTGATGGATCTGTTAGAGTAGAGTTTGAGGCTGGGGGTATTCTTGAAATGGCATGGCACCTCTATCAATGGGGGAAAAACGTAGAGGTAATAAAGCCCGAGGAACTCTCAAATATGGTTCACCCCAATCGAACAGAATGGTTTGGAACTCTCTGAGGTTTAATATGAAATTTATGTTAGTCGTTATTATTACGATGGGTTCACCAGTAATTGGTGAGGAACAGAAAACTTTTGAACTCAGAATACCTCAAGAAAACAAAGAGGAATGTTTGAAATCTGCAAAAACTTTTAAGTTTTCTCTACCCGTTATTTCTATGGACACCAGATGTGAGCCTAAAATGACGAATGATGAAGCCGAGATAAAGGGTATATAAAATGGATAGAATAAACTTTCTATTTTTGTTTCTACGCTTGCGCTTCAGGAACGTCATCGATTACCCTTTGTTTTAAAGCTGACTTTATTTCCTTTAAGGACATTTTCTCGGTCGGTCGAACAGTATCAGCTTTTGATGTGTGCTGATGGTAACGGAGAGCATAAGTACAGAGGGTAAGAATTGGCATAGGTAAAGTTAGTAAGAGCCAGTTGTAAAATGTAAATGCACTATCCCAAGTCCGGCTTAAATATGAGGCATAATCATAAGTAATGAGAATAGAAAATGCTCCCTCTTTAAAAACATCGAGATCAAAAATTCCAGACACTGGACCCACAAAGACTGTATAAACGTATAGCTCTATAATGCCCAGAAAAGATGGGTCTTCTAGATCAAGCCATGAAAAGATAGACAGAATAAAAAAGTAAAGAGGGAAGCCCACCACCATAAAAACTATGGCATCCCGGTTTCCTAAATATCGCCCCATTCTGCCTCTCCACTCTAACCAATCGTTAAACGGTCGAGAAAATAATTTGTCGCGCTCAATCTCCAGACTATTTTCATACTTCTCTATTTCGCTTGAATATTTTCCATTAATTTGCCCCAAATCACGTTCATGGGAATTTATAGACTTCTGTAGTTCTACTCCCTGCTTTCCTTTATTACTTCGTTGAGAAATACTACCATCTTTATTTCTTGGGAGGTTGCCCAATGCTTCAAACTGGTCACTTGCCGATTTAATCAATTTTTCAAGTTTTTTTATTTCTGTGTCCGCTGTTCTCTCAGCCTTTATAGCCTTTACATTTGTTTCGGTCATACTTTCAAATTCCTCATAATACTCCACATCACTATAAGAAATTGAAGATGTAAACTGGGTATTTGAGAGAACATTTAGGTCTACTCCATGAATTTTTCTTACAGCACTGGGAAATAACAAGACCTTAAGGTATGCTAATACATTTACGATGGGCCAGATAAGTATTCCTCCGACAATTAAAAAATACACAATAAGACCTGCTATGCCCCAAAACGCTACAAATATAAATGCTTGCATAATTTCCCCTACCTTTTTTATTAATTTTCTAAATCAAACCTTGTTTTGATAGGAAAATCAACCTTGATACAAATGTAATAATGCTTTTTTATAATGATATGAGACTAATTTACTGAAAATTGCAGAACCACCTAGAGAGTGTACAGGTCAGGGTTGTTCAGGGGGGGAATAACAAAATGGATAAACTAATAGGTGTCATAGACGAACCAGTGCCAGGCAAAGATCCTGACGAACTCGATATAAATGTCCACACCAATTCACTCATTAAATTTATAGAAAAGACAAATACCCCCATTACAATTGGTATACAGGGTGAATGGGGTAGCGGTAAGACATCACTTATTAATAGCATTCACCATCACTTTGAAGGTGATGAGAAAACAAAACAGATCTGGATTAATTCCTGGGAGTACTCCCTACTTTCCACACCGGAGGAAGCCCTCTTAAAAATTATTAATAGAATTATAGATGAGCTGATTGAGTCAGACCCGAATGAAACTCGAAAAAAAAATATAAAAGGAGGCGCCGAAGCAATATTTAAAGGAGCACTGAGGGTTGGAGCTCAAGTTGCACTCGGCAATGCTGCGGGAGAGGTTGCGAAGGAACTGCTGGATACCGGTGCAAAGAGTATAGCGGAACTACGCAAGCAACTAAGTGAAGTTGTGGAACAAATGGCAGATCGGTCCACGAACCCTTATGAAAAAGTGGTAATTTATGTGGATGATCTTGACCGAATAGAGCCCAAAAATGCAGTTGCAATCCTGGAATTACTAAAAAATATTTTTAGTGTTCCCAAATGTATTTTTATTCTGGCTATTGACTACCAGGTTGTGGTTAAGGGCTTAGAGCATAAGTTTGGCAAACAGACAGCAGAAAATGAATGGGAGTTTCGGGCATTTTTTGACAAGATCATTCAACTTCCCTTTATGATGCCTATGGGCCAGTATAATATTGGAAAATACGTTAATTCTCTTCTTAGAAAAGTGGATTTTATACAAACAGATCTGGACGAAGAGGCACTAACGGAGATTATACGTCGCACCATTGGAGGTAATCCTCGTTCTATAAAAAGGCTTGTGAATTCCGTCTCCCTAATTCAGATATTTACCCAGGAGAAGATAGATAAGGACGAAGTTGCCACAACGGATATCGCAGAACCGGAAGACGAAGAACAAAATATTAATGATGAAAAATTTCTTCTATTTGCCCTGCTATGCCTGCAAATAGCCTATCCCCCAGTCTATAGCCTTTTAACCAGAGAACCTAACTTTCTCATCTGGGATGACAATCTGGCCTTTAAGGAAACAAATCGATCTGAGGAAGATGCTGAGGGTGTTTTTGAACGGGAATTTGAAAATGCAAAAAAATCTGATAATTTTGACGAGGATTGGGAACAGTCACTATACCGTATTTGCTATGTCCGCCCTCGACTTAAACCACGTAGCACTGACATATCTAAGTTCTTTAACTACCTTAAAGAAGAAATACTTCAAGATCGAGTGGACGAATTAGGTAACATTATTGCAGATATTTTAAGCCAGACATCCGTTACCAGTGTAACAAGCACGGATCAGGGTCAAACCATCTTACCTGAGAGAGAAGGAGCCTATAAAAGACGTATTCTGGACGGTTTTGACAGTTGGATCCTAGATGGAACGGAAAATAAAAACGCCAACCCCGAAGCAGTTGAATTTATGACGGTGTTGTATAATGATCTGAAAACTCGTTATCAAGAAGCAGAATTTTTATTCACTGGTGGAATGAGCATCTATATTGCAAAACACAAATTTCTAAAATGCCAGTTTGAATCTAGCAAATCCATAAAAAACGGCACATCTTTGCAATTAATTAGACATTTTAAAGATGATTACAAAATGCCAAAAATCTTTGATATACCAGTAACGCCAGGCCGGACATTTAGATCAGGTAAAGCAAGCACAACTCACAATGCGGACAGATATAACGTACACGTTTCAGACCTTACTATTTATAAAAAGAACAGAGATATCCTGTTTTCTCTAATTGACAAATCCCAAGAGATGGCATCAGATCACTGGGATAAGAGGTTAAAAATAGACTACGGGAAAGGTAGTCTAACTTCCGTAAATGAAGCAATTCAGGAAGAAGGAAAATGGGATGAGGAAAACCCGGAAAA
>CEUN01040452.1_pt1 | contig 17693 bp, 16 predicted proteins | sample 361501 | NCBI WGS metagenome assembly CEUN01 (sample SAMEA2622801, study PRJEB7988) | marine metagenome | biome: marine biome (ENVO:00000447); feature: marine epipelagic mixed layer (ENVO:xxxxxxxxx); material: "saline water (ENVO:00002010), including plankton (ENVO:xxxxxxxx)" | depth 120 m | reverse complement strand
GAATGCATGCGGTACACGCTCAACGACGTCTATTCCAGATGACTTTAAGCCTTCCACCTTATCCGGATTATTCGTCATCAGGCGGACCGTTTGATAGCCCAACTGTTTCAGAATTCTGGCTGCAGGTAAGAAGATTCGTTCGTCTGATTCAAACCCTAACCGTTCATTGGCTTCTACAGTATCAAATCCTTGGTCTTGCAGCGCATATGCCCTTAATTTGTTAGTTAGGCCAATTCCCCGACCCTCCTGCCGCAAATAAAGTAATATCCCTGCACCTTCCTGTGCAATTTGGGATACCGCTCCGCGCAGTTGCTGCCCACAGTCACATTTCAATGATCCTATAAGATCTCCCGTAAAACATTCTGAATGTATCCGAGCCAAAACGGGTAATCCAATCGGCGGATCTCCTATGACGATTGCGAGATGCTCTCTCCCCCCATCTGGTGATCGAAAGGATAGGATTCTTGTATTTTCTGCATTCTCCAGAGGAACGCGGGCCGCATTTATTTGTCTGAGTGCTGCAGCTGTATCCATTTCATAGGACATTATTTCCGAGTCCAAAATCGTATATCCGCCCTCGTCTTTAAAGGATTGCTCAACCTCTTGACTGCACTTAACCAAAATGACTGATGGCAAAAGGCGGGCTATTTTAGCAAGTTGAACAGCTGCGATACTTGCCTCGCTTGTAGCAGACCTTATTGCCTCATAAGGTCCCCTCAGGGGGTTTGATAAGTCGGCTCTCGGATCAGCGATGGTTTTTGCAATTTCCGCATTGCGCCAGAATTTAAAGGGGATCAAGACAATTTGATCGGTATATAGACGCACTTTTAATGTTCGTGCACGATGATGCGTAATAGCCACAGCAGGATCACTGACCCCCATTTCTACCAGCCAATTGATAACCTTGTCAGTTGCCATTTCGGATGGGACGGCAAGCAAAGAGGCCCCGGACGAATCTCGAATATTTATTGGCCGTCCTCTCCTAAACTCGTGAGAAGCTCGGTCTACAGTAACCATTGAGTTGTGGTGCCCAACAATGGGGGCCAGGCCATAATGTGATTTACCATCTTCTTTTGTGGTGCGGCTTGACGCTAGCCCAAGTAATGCTTCCACCCTCCAATCTAGACCCCTTGCGATACCCTCCAAAGTATTCCATCTCGGACTCAACGATTTATCTCTTAGAACATTGCGTATTGCATCAGGGTTCAGTCCCCCATCTATTGACGCCCTGCGAGCTGATTTACCTAGTTTTTCTAAACGAGACTGGATTCTATCTTTTAAGCTTGCCATGTAACTCTACTGATACCCTATAGTACCAACTCAGTTATATTCTAATATGCGGTATTGTTACCAAAATGCCATTGTTAGTTAAATAGCAGCAAATGACTGCATTGCCAAATTAACACTTTCTTCATTAATTCCGTCAAATGTTGCCGATATAATGTCTCTTACGTTCGAATAGTCTTCCTCAATTAATTTGGCGTCCAAGTGCGTAAAATAAAGGCCCAAATTAGCTGTGCAAATCGCTAGGCGTAAGGTCTGGTCGAGTTGAGAATTTGGTTCTGAGGTTATTGTAGATGCTATAGCTAATTGTTCCAGATGCTCACCATCTATTTCTAAGGCCAACAATTTTTTACGCAACTGTTCACTATCTCCTATAGGTATAGGAGCAAAATTATCTTTTAGAGATAGCCTTACTGCCCGAATGCCACAAATAATTTCTTTATTCCAGCGAGTTGAAACATCAAGCGCATTAATTAAGGTATCATGATTTATCACAGCCCTACCACTATAACCCATCCACATGCTCAACAGAATGATATTGACGTCCAGTTTATGCCTGTCCTGAAGAGCAATACAGGCTGCTGAAACACCTTTTCGACCGTACAAATCAATTGAAAAATCCCAAAAAGGACACTCTTGGAAATCCAGAGACATATCTACACGAACCTTTCAAATACCCAAAAAAGTACATTTATATGTACAGATTATATGGTTATTCTAACTTAAGTGCATATCATTGTTGAGGAAAGTCATATGGAAAACCCACTGGAAGGAAAAATTGTAATAATTACCGGTGGTGGTCGAGGCCTTGGTCGCGCTATGGCTATAGGATATGCCGAAGCGGGCGCGCGGGGTATAATAATTACAGCAGCCAAAAATGTAGGCCAGATTCAAAAAGTAGCTGACGAGCTCCAAAATATAAACAATCAGTTATCCGTACTGGCCATTCAATCAGATGTCACCGACTTAGGTGCTTGTCAGGAAGTCGTGAATCAAACAATTAGGGATTTTGGCCGGCTAGATGTTTTAATCAACAATGCAGCTCTTGGCCAGGGCATGATGGCAGATGACCGCGTCAAATTTTACGAGGGCAACCCAAACGGCTGGAGCGCGATTGTAAACGCAAACATAAATGGACCATTTAATATGGCTTTCTCAGCTGTAAAGGTCATGTTAGAACAGAATTTTGGACGAATTATTAATGTAAGCAAATCTCGATCGTCAATGTACCGTCCTAATGAATCCCCCTATGGGCCATCGAAGGCCGCCCTTGAAGCAATGACCCTATGTTGGGCCCAAGATTTAAAGAACACCGGAGTGACTGTAAACTCTGTTGCACCTGGGGGCGCAGTGGAGACAGAGTTTGTTCTTCCAGCCGTTAGGGCGACAGCTAAAAACAATAATAAACAATTCCTACCACCAGAGATCATCGTACCGCCGACAGTCTGGTTAGCTTCGGACGGAGCGGGGGCTTTAACGGGCTGTCGATTTATCGGGTTAAAATGGAATGATAAACTACCTCCGATCGACGCTTTAGAAGCCTGCCGTGAAGAAGCAATATTTTTGCCCCCAGAACGGGATGGTACTTTAACAAAAACATGGTCAATAACCAGAAATAATTAAATAAGCTAAAGGACTTTAGGGGCTGCCGGATTATGTGGCGCAGACAAATATTCTTCGGACTGCATCTCATCCAACCTGGAGGATATACGAGTAAAAATCTCAGCGCCATCACCTTCCGTATATAGATTATCAGGAGCCGCCGCTGCCGAACAGATCAACTTCGTCTTCTGTTCATATAAAGTTTCTATTAAAATACTGAAACGCTTGGCAATATTTCTATCATTTGGCTTAAAAATCGGGATATCAGATAAAATTAGGGTCTGATACCGACAAGCAATCGTCCAATAATCCGCGACGCCGAGAGGCCGAACACAAAGCGCATCAAACGGAAAATACGCTACTCCGCGCGCTGCCTTTGGGACAAGAATTGTCCTTCCATGTACAAGGAGTTCTTCCTGCAAACCTTCGGCACCATCCGTAAGACCAAAAAAAGCATCATTTAAAGCTTTCTCAGCCCCCACTCCAAGAGGACTATGATATACCCCTACAGAATTCATACGGTCGCGGCGATAGTCAGTTCCGCCGCACAATTCTATAACCTGCATTCTTTCCTTAAGCAGTTCTATAAATGGCAGAAATCGATCGCGCTGCAATCCTCCCTTATAAAGATCATCTGGAGCAGTGTTTGACGTTGCCACCACAGTTACTCCATATTCAAACATCGTTTCAAATAGGCGCCGCAAAATCATTGCATCAACGACGGCTTCAACTTGAAACTCGTCGAAACAGAGCAATGGACTTTCCGCTGCAATTTCCTGTGCCAAACGTGGTAGAGGCTCTTTAGCCTGTTTGCCTCCGCCTTCCTGACGCCATTGATGTAGTTTGGCCTGCACTTCCTGCATGAAAGGGTGAATATGCACACGCCTGCGTTTGATCACAGACGAGTTGTCGTAAAATAAATCCATCAGCATAGATTTTCCCCGGCCCGGGGGTCCATGGATATAAAGACCTTTCATTAGCGGTTTTTCTTGAAGCCCTCCCTGAAAGAATTTCAATAAGTTGGTAATCCCTGCCTCTGGCCGACTGGCCTTCTTTAAATTATCGTTAAGGCTCTGTAACATACGAGCAATTTTCTGCTGATCTGGATCTGGACGAATTTTTCCGTCTTCAAGTCGTCTATCGTAAATTTGAATAAGACTTTCAGAATGCATGGGCTTAAAAAAATAAATGTTCCAATTACAGATTACAATCTAGCTCGATGTTTCAAATATCACTATAGCCAGCGCGAATTGACCAATATTCCCATGCTCTATCAATTGCCAGATCCCCTCCGATGCGCTCACTACAAAGTCTTATTTCCTCTGCAGTCATATATCGCGGTTGACCCATTTGCATGGCCTGCATTTGGAGCTTCGCATTATCCTCCAAATATACCGCCATCATAACCGCCTTTTTAATTGTTTCCGCTCCAACCACACACCCGTGCCCACGCATCAATGCGATCTGCCCATGCTTCAGTCCCCTAGCCAGGTCACGCCCCTGCTCCATGTTAAGAACAAGTAAAGTAGTATCTCCAAATTTATCGGAAATATCCCATATTGGGATTGGCCCAAGCATAGTCGACCCCATATGAAAAACTGGCCGTATTTCTGCGCCCGTCAAACCGAATGGGATAACGGCATGAGAATGACTGTGTATAACAGAGTGTAGATCTGATCGAACTTCGTAAATACCGCCATGGATATGTCTTTCAGCGTACATTGAGCGGCCCTGTTGATCGATGGGGTCACCGTCTAAAGTGTACTCCATTAGATCTGCAATAGTAACAATTCCGGGGCTACGGGAACACGCCATGATATATCTCTCAGGGTTTTTTGGATGCCGCACACTAACATGCCCAAAGGCGTCAACAACTCCTTCGTTAGCCAAAATCCTATTTGCTACAACTAATTCCTTAAGGGCCGCGTGGGAGATCTCTAAATCCATGGTGTAATATTGTAATTTTTCTTCAAGATACAAAACCAATAATTGCTTAGCCCTTTAAAGTTTGATTCAGAAAGCTGATCGTCTTACTCCAAGAATCAACTGTCGCCTCGGGACGAAAGCGCTCTGGAACAACAAAGTTTTGAAAGGCATGGCCGGCACCGTCGTAACCATGAAACTCATGCTGAACACCGAGCCTCGTCAACTCAGCAGAAATTTTATCCCGATCTTCAGGTGAAGGGTTTTGGTCGTCATTGCCAAAGAACCCCAATATCCTGGCTCTGATGTCCCCTAAAAGTTCAAATGGTGACGGTCCATCCTCACTCCACGGCTTAAAAATATTACCGGGATAATAGGGCACACAAACCTTGAAAACATCATGGGTAGCAGCGCCTAACAAGGCCATACGTCCACCCATACAGTGACCCAAAATACCCAGACGTTTAATATCAACGTCGTTTCGACCTGATAGCCAACCTACAGTTGCTGTTATATCCTTGATTATTTCAGGATCAACGGGAAATGGGTTTTCTGAGGCAGGTTCCAGAAGGGGTGGCCAATGATAAAGATCCATTGCCGCTGAGAAAAAACCGGCGTCTGCCAAATCATCACAAACCTTAATTGTAAATTCATCAAACCCACCTCGGTGGTACATAACCACTATCGCGGGATACTCTGCTTTTTCCCCCGGTGATGAATAAACAATCCGCATTTCATTACCTTCTACTTGTACTTTTGTGAATTTTACCATCGAAATATCCCCTAAAATATTAGGCATTAATGACGTTTTAGACCAATTCTTTCCTTGACGGTAATTTGCCACGGCCACCCCGTCAACGCACCAATAATCCATATTGTCTCATTGCACTCGGCAATATGTGTTACTAATATCCAAGCGTTCAAGAAAGTGGAATTTGAGATGACAAATGAAAAAGCTGAACCTAATTGGTTGAAACCTACTCTAGATTATACACCTTTAGCCGTTTTCTTTATAGTCTACATGCTCGCACCCGATATAAGTAAGAGTACACCCCTCCTGACAGCGACAGCCGCTTTGATGGTTACGACGGCGGTTGCCCTATTAGTATCTTTAATTGTTGTAAAACGCATACCCATGATGCCCTTAATAACAGCTGTAATTGTTGGTGTGTTTGGGGGACTGACACTTTGGCTTCAGGATGAAACCTTCATAAAGATGAAACCGACTATTGTTCAGGCCTTATTTGCTATCATTCTTTTTACGGGCCTTCTTTTTAAGAAACCATTGCTCAGGCCTTTGATGTCAGCTGCATGGCCAATGGATGATGCCGGCTGGCATAAACTCACACTGAGGTTTGCATGGTTTTTCGTCTCGATGGCTCTACTTAACGAGATTATTTGGCGCACGCAGAGCACAGATTTTTGGATATCTTTCAAAGTCTTTGGACTGATAATCCTTACTCTTGTCTTTGCAGCGTCTCAAGCTGGTTTAATGCAACGACACGCACTACCAAAAGAATAAATAGGGTCCTCACATTTACATATTGGTTCCAAAAGGAAATTAAAATGAGCGCTCCGCAGTCACTTTTTGAAAAAATTTGGAAACATCATACCATTACCAATAACGAAGCCGGCCAGACCCTTCTCTTCATTGACCGACATTATTGTCACGAATTATCTTTTCATGCCTTTAATATGCTCCACGGAAATGATCGCAGGGTACGTCACCCCGAACGAACCTATGCTATACCGGACCATTACACACCCACAACGGGGTTAAATAATTCGGATTATGCCGACGAGGAGACACGTGCTTTAGTTGCCAATCTTTTAAAAAACGCAAAAAGAAACAGTTTAAACCTCTTCGAGCTAAAAGATCAACGACGGGGCATTATTCACGTCGTAGGACCAGAACAAGGTATCACCCAACCCGGCATGATTATTGTTTGTGGAGATTCGCATACATCAACTCACGGAGCACTTGGTGCTCTTGCCTTTGGGATCGGCGCCTCAGATGTCAGCCATGTGCTTGCAACTCAGAGTTTATGGCAACCAAAACCGAAATCGATGAGAGTAACCGTTACCGGTAAACGCCCAATCGGCGTAACAGCGAAAGATATAATCCTATCAATTATTCGCAAAATTGGGGCTGCAGGAGGAAGCGGGCATGTAATTGAATATAGAGGAAAAGGTATTGAAGATCTGTCCATTGAGGAAAGATTGACCGTTTGCAATATGTCAATAGAAGCTGGAGCACGGGCGGGGATGATTGCGCCCGATACAAAAACTTTTAAATACCTAAATGGTAGGCCCTATGCACCCAAAGGATCAGCCTGGGATAAGGCCGAAGAACTTTGGAGGACTCTCTCGAGCGATAGGGACGCTTCATTTGACAAGGAAGCGACTGTTGATGCAACTCAAATGGAACCCATGGTTACCTGGGGAACCAGCCCAGAAGATGTATTACCAATTGGAGGAATCGTGCCTGATCCGTCGCTAGAAACCGACACAAAAAAACAAGCGGCATTAAAACGTAAAATGGATTATATGGGCCTAATTCCTGGGCAGGTAATTTCTGATATCAATGTAGACCGCGTATTTATAGGGTCCTGCACAAACAGCCGAATTGAGGATTTACGGGAAGCTGCTACCGTATTCAATGGTAGAAAAACCAAAATCCCAACGCTGATAGTTCCCGGCTCAGGACTCATCAAGAGCCAAGCGGAACAAGAAGGCCTAGATAAAATATTTATTGACTCTGGGGTGGATTGGCGCCCAGAAGCTGGATGCTCGATGTGTATTGGGGTAAATGGTGATTTCATAAAAAATGGGGAGCGATGTGCTTCAACCTCCAACAGAAACTTTGAAGGAAGACAAGGAAGGGGCGCCCGAACGCACCTTGTAAGTCCAGCCATGGCCGCGGCCGCGGCAGTAAATGGCCATTTTACAGATGTCCGTAAAATGGAGAAAAAACAATGAAACCTTTCATCTGCGTTACTGCTATCGCAGCACCTATGGATCAGGATAATATCGATACTGACCAAATTCTCCCTGCCCGTCACCTAATGATGCCTCGCGATGAACTTTATGGCAGCTACGTTTTCAAGGATCTTCGTTTCGATGAAGATGAAAATGAGAATAAAAATTTTATTTTAAATAAGGAGGGATTTCGTTCAGCAAAAATTATTGTTGCAGGCGATAACTTTGGATGTGGCTCTTCACGTGAAGGGGCGGTATTTACTCTTGTAGATGCTGGATTTAGAGCGATTATTGCAACTAGTTTTGGAGATATTTTTTATAATAATTCATTTAACAATGGTCTATTACCAGTGGTTCTACCGGAAGAGACCGTTAGGTCATTGAGACAACAATTACATAATGCCCCAGGAGCGGAAATTACCGTAGATCTAGAGGAAAGAAAGGTCACGGGACCGGATCAAGGAACCCACGCATTCGATATTGACGCCCATCGCCGTGATCGTCTTTTAAAGGGACTAGATTCAGTGGGATACACGATGCAATTCGAAGATCAAATCTCATCATTTGAAGAAAATTATCTAAATAATCTTTCATGGGAAGCAAATTCGAATATATAAGTTTTTATAGAATTTAAATCCATGAAAATAATACTTCTTATCATATTCCTAATTATTCTGATGGCAGGGTCTATGTATGTCGCATACGAAATTTGGATGAGTATAGATGATGTTGAAATTTCCCTGCATGGAAAAATAGCTATGGCTTTCGGGATCATATTCACCTTCCTTCTCGGGACAGGCTTAATGTTCCTCGTATTTTACAGTAGCCGCAAAGGTTACGACACTGAAAAGAACCTAAACGAGACTTCAACTTACCAGAGAAAATGATATTAGTATATTATAGACCTTGATATATTTTATGGATTTATAATGCATTTCACAAAACGTATGGCCTAAAATAGGAGATAGTATTGGTGAAAAAATTACCTATTACTTTGGCTTGTGGTCCTTATGACAGAATGGAAGCATTGAGCACCGGTGTCATAAATCCGGAAGGAATTGATCTTCGGTACATTGCCATTCAGTCCCCACCGGAAATTTTTGCGCGAATGATAAAGACTAATTCTTTTGATGTAGCAGAAATGTCCCTTGCCCACTATCTAATTTCTCGAATAAGAGGGAAATTTCCTTATGTAGCAATTCCCGTGTTTCCCTCTCGAGTATTTCGTCATGGTTTCGTTTTCGTAAACTCAAAGGCTGAAATAACCGACCCAAAAGATCTTGAGGGTAAACGTGTAGGAGTTCAAGAATACCGGCAAACTGCCGGTGTGTGGGTTCGTGGTATTTTACAAGACGAATTTAATGTCAATATGGATACGATCCAATGGTTTGAGGGGGGAGTTAATACTCCTCGGGCCGAAGACGGGGACATGGACCTTCGCCCAACAAAGGAACTTTCTTTAACAATAATTCCTTCCGATCGTTCACTCAATGAAATGCTGGAAGCCGGCGAAATTGACGCCTATTTTGGAGCCCGTCGACCAGACGCCCTGCATAACGGTAATCATGTAACACGACTTTTCCCAAACTATCGCGAACTCGAGAGAGCTTATTACAAAAAAACAGGCATCCACCCAATAATGCATACCCTGGTAATTCGTGAAGAGCTTTTTATTAAGCACCCCTGGGTCGCCGAAAGTCTTTTTAAAGCGTGTGAGGATTCTAAAAGGTGGGCTATAGAACAGATCAAATTTTCAGGTGCACAGCGCATTATGTTGCCTTGGCTTCATGACGAAATAGAGGAAATGACTGCTTTAATGGGTGAAAATACCTGGGCTTACGGGGTTGAACCAAATCGTAGGACACTGGAAACTTTCATGAAGCACCTTGTCGACCAACATTATCTTAAAAAAACAGAGCCCATCGATGAGTATTTTACTCCCATTATTTCCTGGAGTGAATAAACACTAAAAAATTTCTAATTGAAAAAACGGTGCGAAGGATATCCGCACCGTTTCTTAGAATATGGTTTCTATTTCTTTAATTACTATTTTCTTTTCGCCGATTTTTTTCTTGCCGGCGCTTTCTTCTTACGAGCACCAGATGCTCTAGGCTTCCCACCTTTTTCGGTAGTCTTTCCATCTGAAGCACCCACATAGGGAGAGAAAACTGGCCGGTAGGCTTTCTCATCAATAAACTGGCGAATACCCTCTTTATATGAATCGTGCCCTCTTGCCGCGTCTCGCATTTTAATCTCTGCTTGCTTGGCAGCTAGATAATCTGCAGCCGCTCTCCATGACATTGTTTGTGTCGCTCTAATAGCGTGTTTCGTCCCGCGCAACACATTAGGATTTTTCTCGAGTAATTCTCTCGCCAATTTGAGTGTTTCCCTTTTCAGGTCTTTTTTAGCAACAGAAAAGTTGATCAGACCTATTTCAGCTGCCTTCTTACCGTTAAAAGGTCGACCCGTTGCAGCATAAAACATAGCATCACGAGGACGCACGGTATCTGACATCATTTTGGATACCATACCACCAGGCAGAATACCCCAATTAACCTCCGACAAACTAAAGGTTACATCATGGGCGGCTATCGCAAAATCACTGCAAATACAATGAGTGAAAGCTCCTCCGATACAAAAACCGTTAATCATAGCAATTGTCGGTTTATTATACATCCAAAGTACGTCGCTACGCCAGCGACTGTTCGCTCCAGCCGCTGCTTTTGCAGCATTATTCCCGTCTGTTTCGCGGAAATATTCTTTGAGATCCTGTCCTGCACTGTATGCAGTTCCGGCACCGGTCAATATAACGAGCTTGGTATCCGGGTCAGTTTCCAACGATTTCATAATTTCCATCATTTCTGCATGGAAAGTTGGACTCATAGCGTTTCGTTTTTCAGGACGATTGAAAATTACCCAAGTTATCCCGTCTTTTTGTTGGTCTACCTTAACGCAGCTGAATTTCTTTTTTAGCATCATTTTCCTCCTTTTTGATAAAAATGGTTTCTAGTCATTCCTATGGTTGTTAAAAAAATAAATAACAGTAGCTATGTTCTTCGAACAGGCCTCACATCAACCGCGCGGACACCCTTTCCCTTTTCCAATACAATGACAGGGTTTACCTCGATTTCGGCAAGCCAATTCCGATTTTCAATAAAAAATTCCGACAGCCCAACAATCGATTTTATCAGAGCATTTATATCTCGGGGCGCCTGTCCGCGAAAACCTTCTAGAGCCTCAGCACCCTTTAGCTCCATAAGCATTTCCTTCGCATCAACATCATTTACGGGCGCCAAACGCAGCGACACATCCTTCACTAGCTCAATAAAAATGCCACCAAGCCCTACAACCACTAGCGGCCCAAAACCTGGATCATCGCGAACCCCGACCAACATCTCAAGTCCTTCAACCATCTCTTGCACTAGAAAACCATTGATCTTACCGGCTCCGATTTTTCCTTGAAGTTCATTTGCTGCATTTTCTACAGCAGCACCATCCAGCAGGTTAAGGACAACACCCCCTACCTCGGTTTTATGACTAATTTTATCCGAAATAATTTTTAGTGCGACCGGAAATCCAATTGCTTCTGCTGCCAATCTTGCTGCTATTGGATCCCTTTCGATAATTTGTGAAGGAGAAGTCAAACCACTATCAGCTAGTTTTTTAATTAGCTGTTCATCGGAAATATTTTTATCCTCACCAATCGGCTTTGGAGTGTTTTTAATGCCTCGTCTCTTAGCAGCCCCATATTTTACCAGCGCCTGCATAGACTTGACCGTTTCAGGAATACCGAAAAGAAATGGCATTCCCGCGGCGTCCTGAAAATCCCGATATTCCTCGTCAGCATTTTCCGACATACGCGCAAAAGGGAGGATAGGCTTGGAAGTATAGTCCCTTAAATCTACATACAAATGTGCTGTTTCGGTATCACCGGGAAGAGGCAGACGCCCCTGCATCGCTACAATATCTACAGCCGGATCATCAGCAAAAAGCTTGCAGAGTTTGCAAAAACGCGCGACATCACCAGCCAAAGGCGTCCCGGCATCCATTGGGTTATAAACGTCAATTTCTTCGGGAACCAAATCCACCATTTTCTGCACAGAATCATTAGAAATGCGAGCCAAGACTGCACCCTCATCGGCAACGGCATCGAGCGACAGACCCACTGCCCCGCCAGAGGTTGTCACAATCGCGAGCTTATCCCCTTCAGGATATCTTTTTTGAGTAAAAGCCATGGCAATCTCCACCATGTCATCCAAACTTTGACAGCGCGTAATCCCATATTTTCTGCACATTGCCATGAAAACATCATCATCCACGGCAACCGCCCCAGTATGCGTTTTGGCCTGTTCTTTCCCAAGTTCACTCTTGCCTAATTTGACCAATATCAAAGGTTTTTCAGATTCAAATGCCCTTCGAGCTGCCTCCATAAACGCGTGGGGGCGCCTTATGCTCTCCAGCATGGCGACGATAATCTCGGTATCAGGGTCATCCGCTAGGAAATTTAGATAGTCAGCACAATCCAGACCAAATTCATTACCACACGAGACCGCATAAGAAAATCCGAGCCCACGTTGAGCTGCACGCGCAAACCAATACCCTAACGTTCCTCCGGAATGAAAAATTCCCCCGATTGGTCCCTTTTTAAGGTTACGAAGCCGTGGGGTGGGATATTGAAGCATATCTCTAGGTAGAGAAAATGTACCCATACAGTTTGGACCACAAACTGAAATACCCGACCCATCTATAATTTTTTTTAGTTCTTCGCCACGTTCCGCCCCAATATGTTTTCTTCCTTCTCCAAATCCGGCTGAAAAAATGGTGGCTGCTTTTAAACCATTAGCAATGCCATCGCTTACGACATCATTTACGAACCGTCCCGGGACTAGTACAGCTGCATGATCAACCGGTTCAGGTAAGGCAGAAAAATCTGGATATACCTTCTCTCCCCACAGTTCTTCTCTTCGAGGGTTAATAAGAAAAACTTTAAGAGGCATGCCCGCCTCTTTTAGATTGTGAAACAATACCTTAGACCAGCCGTCACCTCCAGTTTCACTAGCACCAACTATTGCCATTGACTTGGGTTTCAATAAAGGTTCAACATCACGGAACATATTAGTCATAATTCATACTTTTAATTGTTTGAAAGAATATTTTTATGAAAATCGACCTGGTGAACTGCCATTTGGCACTTCGTCAGGCCTCGGCAGACCCTCGGGTACATGGCAACCATCCCGATATCGCCCAATACCCTGACCTGTTGCCAGTATTCTACCACTCTCATCCCGGGCTTCAGCCACCGACATGAACATAGTTCTGCCTCCACCAGTCTTTTTTGACTCAATAGTTACACGACTACCTTTCATTACCGGAAGAATAAAATTCACTGTCAACGTGACTGTAGCACCAGATCGATAGTTTTCAGGCACCGTACAAAAAATTGCTGCATGCGCCAGAGCAGTATCAATGGCCGTGGACATGCATCCCCCGTGCAAGACACCAGTGCCATTTAGCACATTGTCTCCGACATCGAATTCCATGACACACCGGTCAAGTTCCCACTCAATAAGTCTAATTCCTATGTAATTAGCGAAAGCGGCAAAAGTTTTGAGTGTTGGACGTGCTGGTGGGAGTTCGACTTTATTGTTATCACTATTGTTTTCCATTTATTTTCCTTATTCGCCATATTCCCTAAGCACTTGGCGAGCTAGAGCCATTTTCAATATTTCTGTTGGTCCCTCAGTTATGATCATACTGCGTTGATCCCTGAAAAATTGTTCTATGGGCATATCTTTTGTCAGGCCCATACCGCCATGAATTTGCATGCACCTGTCGGCAGCCTTGAAGGACATCTCATCCCCAAAATATTTACACATGTAGGACTCCTTGCGTACATCTTGGCCCTGGTCAGCTCGCCAAGCCGCATTGTACACCATAAGCTGCAGCTGATGGCGGTTTTGAAACATATCCACAAGCATATTTTGAACTGTTTGGCGTGATGACAGCTTATCGCCAAAAGTCGAGCGTTGATTGGAATAACTTGCCGCCATTTCAAGACAGCGTGTAATAACCCCTACGCCGCGGGCCCCGTGTCGTAAACGACCCTCAGTAAGCCAACTTTGTGCAGCCCTCATGCCATCGCCTTCGTCTCCCACCCGTTGATTAACAGGAACTCGAACATCTTCAAAGAGAATTTCCCAGGGCTTATCTGCAATCATTAATTCTTGTTGTCGTAACTTGGTGATACCGGGCGTATCCATATCTACAAGAAAAACCGTCAACCCCCCTCGAGATCCCTTTTCTCGATCTGTAGCTGTTACGACTTGGGCGAAATCTGCATTCGTAGCGCCTGTAATCCACCGTTTATGACCGTTAATAACATAGTGGTCGCCGTCTCTCACAGCAGTAGTCCGAATACCACCTGGATCACCACCCGCCTCAGGTTCACTTTGGCAGAAGCAGCTAGTCTTCTCACCCTTAATCACTGGATATAGAAATCTTTCTTTTTGTACTTCATTAATTGTATACAGAATGGGGCTTACTCTAGGACCAAATATTGACGCATTGCGCGCCGGGATAGCGATGGTGCGAGCCATTTCCTCCCACATCACAGCCTTTGAGAGATGTCCCAGACCTAAACCACCAAATTCCTCTGGGACATCAAACAGCCAAAGCCCAAGATCCTTTGCCTTTTTCTCCAATGTCTCTTGGACTCCAGGAAGAAATTCTGTTCCATCATTTGTCTCTCGTTCGATCGGTATCAGCTCTGAGTCAACAAACCGTCGCAAATTATCCTTGAGGATTACAAGCTCTTCTGGCAAATCAAAATCCATCTCGGGATCTCCTTGTTATTATTTTTCTAATATTAATTTAGGCATTTACATCTACAATCATCCGACCCTTGATCTTTCCTTTGAGAATTTTACCTGCCGACTCAGGCAGGTCTTCTAAAGAAATAGTTTTTGTCAAACCGTCGAGCACAGCCGCCGAAAGATCTTCAGAAAGCCTTTCCCATGCCTTTTTTCTCTGGCCTATAGGACACATCGCCGAGTCAATACCAATTAATTTTATCCCGCGTAGTAAGAAAGGTATTACTGTAGCACTAAATTTGATTCCACCAGCATTGCCACAGGCTGCAACCACGCCACGACTTTTTATCTGAGGCAATACCGCCGCGAGAGTATCCCCGCCAACAGTGTCTACGACCCCCGACCAGTGCTCTGAAAGTAGAGGGCGCTCAGGAACGGCGTTAAGTTCCTCACGCGCGATTATTTCTGAAGCTCCAATAGACTTAAGATCGTCTGAGAGATCCAACCGGCCGGTGGAGGCGTGTACTTCGAATCCATATCCTGCGAGGAGACTTACAGCAATGCTACCAACACCGCCGTTAGCACCCGTAACCAATATCGGACCGTTTTCGGGCCGCAAGCCATTACTTTGAAATTCCAAAACCGCGAGCATCGCCGTGAGACCGGCAGTGCCAATTGCCATCGCTCGCTTTTCAGTCAATTTCTTAGGCAAAGAAACTAACCAATCTGATTGCACTTGTGCTTTTTCGGAAAATCCTCCCCAGCGGGCCTCGCCAACGCGCCAACCGGTAAGGATAACTTTATCTCCTACACTATATTCTGAGGCTTCAGAACGCTCTACCCGTCCTACAAAATCAATACCAGGAATATGTGGATAATTTCGTACAAGGCCACCAACACCTTTCAAGATCATACCGTCCTTATAGTTTAAGGTTGAGTAGGATATTGAGACAGTTACATCACCGTCAGGAAGCTGTTCATCTTTGAGTTGTTTGATGGAGGCTGAGACCCCGTCTTCTGATTTTTCAAGCAATAATGCACGAAATTCATTCGCCATTTTATCCCCCTGAATTAGCCTAACGATTATTTTTCTTCTTGTCTAACCCTGCACGGTTGATGGGTCAATCTAGACACCATGCATTGACAATAAACTCTTCCACTCTGATCATTACGGAAAGCACTGCAAGTCCCTAACGGAGTAATTAAAATGGAATACCCCCTTTCGGAGGAACATATACTTTTTCGAGAAACGATGAAACGATTCGTGGACGAAGAAATGATCCCAGTGGAAATGGAAACGTGCAATGAAGACGGGGAATTGAAGCCAGAGTGGAAAGAAAAGTACGACAAGCGCGCTCAAGAACTCGGTATCTGGAAAATGGAGGTTCCCGAGGAATATGGAGGCGTGGGTGCTGATCTAATTTCGTTATGCATTGTATGGGAACAGCTGGGAAGAACCATCGCTATACCTTCTCGTGGTCTCGGAGGAATAATGGGGCCCCAAGTGCGCGCACCACTATATGAACTTAGTCCAGAAATGCAGGAGAGATATTTATTCCCGGTGCTCAACGGTAAAAAAGAGGCTTGTTTTGCTCAGAGTGAACCCGATGCCGGCGGGGACCCGGGTGGAATGAGGACCGCAGCTATCCGTGATGGAGATCATTACATTATTAACGGAACAAAAAGGTGGATAACTGGAGCTTCTGAGGCAGATTTTGCGCAATTACTCGCCGTAACCGACAAAGAAAAGGGGTCACGCGGCGGTATCTCGATGTTTCTCGTAGATATGGATACCCCAGGCGTGAAAGTAACCACGCATTACGACACAATGATGGGTGACAAGCCAACAGAAATCGTTTTTGACAATGTTCGTATTCCGGTTGAGCAACGGATCGGAGAAGAGGGACAAGGATTTTCCCTCGGGCAACGTTTCCTAGCTAACGGACGGTTGAAGCATGGCGCCCGTGGTGTTGGGACGGCACAACGCTGCCTTGATCTAATGTGTGACTACGCTAAACAGCGTGAGACTTTTGGTGAGCCTCTTGCAAACCGACAAGCCGTCCAATGGATGATAACAGATACCTACGTCGAATTACAGGCTGCTAGACTAATGGTTTACAATGTAGCTAACCGAGCAGCCGAGGGTATGGTTGACCGCACGGATGGTTTTATCCAAAAAATGTATGCTGATGAGCTTGGCTTTAGGGCAGCCGACCGCTGTCTGCAAGTTCATGGCGGCATTGGATTAACTACGGATCTCCCCATAGAAAAGTTATGGCGACAATCTCGTAGTTTTCGAATTACCGAAGGGCCTACAGAAATCATGAAAATGGTGATAGCTCGCAATATTTTGCGCGAATATTAAAATAACTAAATAATGGGAGAAAAATACATGGCAAAAAATTCCACTGCTAAGAAAGGAACAATTAAAAATAAGGGGTCAAAATACCAATACAATAATGTGCTCGTAGAACAGAGAAAGGATGGGATCACCTTTTTGACTTTAAATAGACCCGAGAAACGAAACGCAATGAGTCCGGAGCTTCATCATGAGATGGATGACGCCCTAGAACACCTCGCGGTCGATGCCGACACCAAATTGGTCATTCTGACCGGAGCAGGAAAAGCTTTTTGTGCTGGTCAGGATTTGAAAACTTATTTCAGAGGTTTGTCAAATGACCCCGTTGCCCGAAGCAGGGCAGCAGCGGCATCGGAAAGCTGGCGGTCGTATCGGCTAATCGGCTTTCCAAAACCGACGATAGCCATGGTTAACGGCTTTGTTTTTGGCGGAGGGCTAACACCAATCGTATCATGTGATGTTGCCATTGCATCAAACGACGCGGTTTTTGGTATTTCGGAAATTAACTGGGGGCATATTCCAGGAGGCCTTGTTGGTTGGAACGTCAATCAAGTTATGAGTTTCCGTGACGCGATGTGGTATTCTATTTCAGGGGATACATTTAATGGAAAAGAAGCTGCACAAATGAAATTTGTAAATTTCTCAGTTCCACATACCAGATTAAAATCTGAAACCCTAAAAATTGCGCGAAAGCTTTTGAAAAAAAATCCTTGGGCTATTCGTTATACCAAAGAAGC
>CEUN01042851.1_pt1 | contig 17737 bp, 12 predicted proteins | sample 361501 | NCBI WGS metagenome assembly CEUN01 (sample SAMEA2622801, study PRJEB7988) | marine metagenome | biome: marine biome (ENVO:00000447); feature: marine epipelagic mixed layer (ENVO:xxxxxxxxx); material: "saline water (ENVO:00002010), including plankton (ENVO:xxxxxxxx)" | depth 120 m | reverse complement strand
CCCTTTGTCATTCACTGGCCGAAGGGGTTCAAAGCCAAGGGGGAACTGCGACATCAAGTGGCGCATCTGATCGACTTGATGCCCACCTTCGTAGAGGTGTCCGGCGCAAAGTATCCGAAGAGCTTCAAAGGCAAGCCAATCCAGGAGATGGAGGGGCGCAGCCTGGTTCCGTTCCTGGATTCGAAGAGGACAGAATCGCGCACACTGTTCTGGGAACACGAAGGCAATCGCGCTGTTCGCGAGGGCGCCTGGAAACTTGTGGGCAGCAGGAACGGTCCATGGGAGTTGTACGACGCTTCGAGAGACCGCACGGAATTGAACAATCTCGCGTCCGCAGAGCCGCAGAAATTCGCCTCACTGAAGAAGAAATGGGACGACTGGGCCAAGCGTGTTCACGTGATGACGCCGGAAGAATACAGCGAAGCGCGCAAGGCGTTCAGGCGAGCAGCCCCGCTCAAGGGGCCCACAGTGCGGATGGACTTCAAGGGCAAGCCATTGCGTTTCATGAATAAGGGAGTGGTTGTCGACAAGAAGGCAAAACCGGCGTGGCAGTTCAACGGCAAGAGCTGGCTGGACCTGCCGCGTGACCGAGCGCCCGGCCTGTTCGGCAGTCGAACGATTCGATACACCGGCCGGTTCCATTCGAAAAATGCCAACGGAGTCATACTCGCCCACGGCGGAGATCGAATGGGGCTTTCCGTTTACCTCAGCGACGGAAAGTTGTCCTTTGCGCAATGCGCGGACTGGAAACGCAAGGTGATCACCAGCACGAGGCTCGGCGCCGGAGAGCATAGCTTCGAGGCAGTTCGGCACGCTGACGGACGTATGACCCTGAGCATCGATGGCGGGCAATCGCAATCCGTGAAGGCCGGTCTCATTGGGCTTGATCCAGGTGACTCGCTTCAGATCGGTGCCGACACAGTCAAACCGGTGGGCGAGTATGAAGTGCCCAATCAATTCAACGGAACGATTCGCGATCTCAAGATCGAGGTGGAGCGGGTCGAATCGAACTGATGCGCAACGGAAGAACCTGATCGTTCAATTCACAGCCATTCTTCCGACTCTGGCACGTGCCGACGCAGCGCCGCGAGGAATCCAACTGCCCAAAATCGCCTGATCAACTGCGAGGATCTCGACGAAACGCTCGGCTGTTACAGCGACGGCTATGCGAACACACGCTTCCTCGACCGTCGAGGTGCTCGAATGGGCGTCGATCAATTGTGGTGCGGAAACTCCTGAGCAGTTTGATCAGCAAACCCTAAGCTGTCCGCTGAATGATGCCATGCAGCGCGTCGAAGTAAGCGCTCGCTTCGTCGAGTGGCATGACCAAGGGAGGAGCAATACGGATCACTTTTCCTGCCAAGGGGCCGAGAAGATGGATGGCGTTTCCATCGCCATCCCCGCAATAGGCGAGACGCACGATTTCATCCGCGACCTCTTCGGCGGAGCGATCGCCGAGCGCCGCGCATTCAATGCCCCAGACTGTTCCTTCACCGCGGATCGTGTTGATCGCGGGCAGCTCTGTCAGCTCAAGGAGTTTTTCCTCAATCAGCTTTGCGAGTGGCCGAGCCTGTTCGAGCACATTCTTGCTCTCAAATTCATCCAGCGTGGCCAAGACAGCCGCGCACCCGATCGGATGAGCGCTCCAGGTGTCGGATCCTTCGCCGAAGCCGAGATTGGAAAACACATCAGCACGACCCACCGCGGCATCTACTGGGATGCCGTTCCCCATGCCTTTGCCGAGGGTAACGATGTCGGGTTCGATTCCGTAATGGGTGTAGGCGTACATCTCGCCCGTACGTCCAAAGTTGGATTGGATCTCGTCGAGGATGAACAGAATGTCGCGCTCCCGGCAGAACGCCTGAAGCATCTGCAGGTATTCCGGCTGCGGATGATACGAACCGCCTCCGCCGAGATAAGGCTCGGTGATCAGGCAACAGATGCGATCCCCCAATTCGGCATGCAGCTCGTCCAGTTCCTTGCGATAGGGAGTCAGGTCGATCGGTTCGGACCTTCGCTGGAATGTCGCACATTCGTCCTTCGGAAAGCTGATGAAGCGCACGCGAGGATCGCGTTCCTTGTCCTGCTCGCTGCCCGTCACCGCGCCAGCAAGTCCTTTCTTGCCGTGAAACCCGCCCCGTGTGGCGAGAATGACATCTTGTCCTTCGCGCCGGGCCATGGAGGCCCATAGTGCCTTCTGAACGGCTTCACTTCCGCTGGCGGACCAGAGTATCTGCTCCATCCGGTCGCCTCCTTTGACTGAACGCATGCTCTTCAGCAGCCGCTCGTTCGCTGTGGCCTCAATTTCAGTGGAGGCGTTGTACGCGGTCAGGGGAACGGCATCAGTGAACCCGCCGTCCCCGGAGAGGCTGTCCAGCTTCATGTACTGCATCAACCGTTCCCACCAGGAGCGCGGGTTGTGCCCGAGATTGGAAACGAGCACACCGGAGGTAAAGTCCGCCAGCTTTCGGCCATCCGCAGTGTAGTGATAGGAACCGGCGCTATGGGAGATGACCGCCATGCTGGTCGTCCGCGTGCGCAGACAAAGTGGTTCGGTGTCGACAAGTGTTTGGCGAAGCCGGTTCGAATTCGCTTCGCCTGCGTGTTCTATGGGAGATGAACTCATGATTTTCAGTCTTCGGTCGGCTGAATAGAGACGAAAGATCGGCTCTGAATTCAAGCAAACACGAACGAAAGTGCAATTTGTCGGAGCACGGCATCTTCGGTTTTGCCGGACTGACGAATGTAAATCTTAATGGAAGCCTCATGACATTGAACGACACGAGTCGTCTCGTTGTCCTCGGAACCGCGGTCCTATTCATCGCTTCCCAGGCACCGGAATGCACGCGCGAAATGAGGGCACGCAGGGAAATGGTGGCCGCGATCAAGGAAATCGGCGGATCGCTGAGCACTCGACAATCATTGTTGGCCGACGTGATGCGGGCCTGTCCGCATGAGAATTATCCTCACCGTCCGGGCCACGAGAAATGCGCAGTTGGATTAGGTTCAACGACTCTTTCTGAGTTTTTCTCAATCAGGCAATCAATTCATTGATCACCTTGCCGCCGAATTGGCTGAGTTGCTTGAAGCGGCCGGCGTGGTAGAAGGTGAGCTTGTTGTCATCGAGGCCGAGAAGGTGGAGGAGGGTAACGTGGACGTCGCGGATGTGGTGCACGTTTTCGACGGCTTCGGCACCAATCTCGTCGGTGTTGCCGATGGTGTGTCCGCCTTTTGTTCCGCCACCGGCAAAGAACATGGCCATGGCCTTGGCGTTGTGGTCGCGGCCATAGCTCTTGCCGCCCCCGCGCAATCCGTTGTCGGGTGTACGGCCGAATTCGCCACAGAAAACGATGAGGGTATCGTCGAGCATGCCGCGTTCTTTCAGGTCGTTGATGAGTGCAGCGATGGGTTTGTCGACGGAGGCGATGAGGTTGCCGTGGGCGCGTTGGATGTAGTCGTGGCTGTCCCAATTGCCGGCGTAGGCCTGAACGAATCGAACGCCTTTCTCAACGAGGCGCCGGGCGAGGAGGCACTTGCGGCCGAAGGGGTCAGTGCGTGAGTTGCCAATGCCGTAGGCTTCAAGTGTCTTGGGATTTTCGCCCTTGAGATCGAGCACTTCGGGGACTTCGGCCTGCATGCGGTAGGCGAGTTCGTATGATTGCATGCGGGCTTCGAGTTCGCTGCGGCCAGGTCGTTTATCCAGATGCTTTTGATTCAATGCGGCGAGCAGGTCGAGGTTCTTGCGCTGGCCTTGCCGGGTGACACCAGCGGGTGGATTGAGATCAAGGATCGGGCTGCCTTGCGGGCGAAGGGGCGTGCCTTGGAATTGAGCGGGGAGGAATCCATTGGACCAATTGGCTGCGCCCCCTTGCGGATAGCTGGCTCGCGGCAGAACGACGAAGCCAGGAAGGTTGTCGTTCATCGTGCCGAGGCCGTAGGTCACCCATGCGCCCACTCCGGGATCACCGCCGAAACGATTGCCGGTGTTCACATGGTAACACGCCGTCGGGTGGTTAACGGACTCGACCTGGCATCCGCGGAAGAAGCACATGTCGTCGACGTGATTCTTCAGGTGCCTGAACTCCGCAGAAATGTCGGAACCGCTTTGGCCTGCCTTGATGAACTCGAAAGGGCTCTTGACGAAGTAGCGTTTGCCGGAGGACATCGCGCTCTCCATCTCGCCGGAGCGTTGGAACTCCTTGAGGTGACGCTTCGTGAGTTCGGGTTTGGGATCGAAAGTGTCGATATGCGACGGTCCGCCTTCCATGAACAGGAAGATGCAACGCTTCGCCTTGGCTGTGTGGTGCGTCTGGCGTTCAGCAGCCTGCAGCATGGAGCTAAACGCGACCGTGCCAAGGCCAGCGCCCATGCCGTAGAGGAAATCGCGGCGCGTCGGTGTGGCGATCCAATTGCGGTTGTTCATGACAGATACGATTTGGCCGCAGGGATTTTCTGGCACCCCTTCAGGGTGCTGACTCTATTGGGTCGCCATCCGGGGGTGGCGCTTCGCTTACCCCCGGCCACTGGCTCTGTGAACCCTCCAGCTTCATGAGTTTGTGGGCTGCGCCCAAAGAACAGAATTGGGAGGCAGGTATTCATTGTACGATCAATCCAGGTATGCAAATTCGTTGGAATTGAAGAGGATCAAGCAGATCTGCGCCAAGCCTCTTGTGCGAGCATCGGCTTCGTGCGGCTGCAGGTCTGGTTGGTAATTCTCGTAGGCGGGCATGTGTTCGATGAAATCGTAGGGCTCACCGGTTTTCTCCGCCATGACAGTGCGCTTGGCGTGGCTGACGTATTGCCTTGGCTTGTAGGTTTTCTTCGCTTCTTCAGCTGTTGCCTCCGCCCAATGCTTGAGGCTCAGCTCCAGTTCTGCTGCGGACGGATGACGTCCGAGCGTGAGTTCGAAGGCCCAGTGAATCGCGTGAGAATCCTTCTTCACGAACTTCAACACGCGGGCAGCCATGGCGAGGGAACGGTCCTGGATTTCTTCAGCGTTCAGTAGCGTGAGGGCTTGGGGCGCGACGGTGGAGGTTTCGCGAAGTTCACAGGATTTGTCCGGGCCGGGTTGGTTGAAGGTTTCCATGAATGGATCGCGCAGGCCACGGATCTTCTCGGCGTAGACAGTGCGCCGGTTACGTTGAGCAGGCTTGGGATCCGGTTCGTAGACGGATGCGGTCCCACCCATGATCTGCCGCGGTTGCATCGCGACTTCCATGTTGATGTCCGGCCGGCAGGGAATCCCTCCGACCATTCGGTTGAGTTCGCCACTGGCAGCGAGCATGGCATCGCGGAATTCCTCAGCCGCGAGGCGACGAGGTTGGAACGTGGCGTAGAGTTCCCCCTTCGGATCTTTCTTCGTCAGAGCGTCGGCATTCGGATGCCGCGAGCTTCGACGGTAGGCTTCCGAGGACACGATTAACTCATTTAACCGCTTCACCGACCAACCATTCTCCATGAACCAATGCGCAAGGTAATCTAGCAGGTCCGGATGCGTAGGAGACTTGCCGGTGGCGCCGAAGTTGTTGGGATTGCCCGCAATGCCTTTCCCGAAGTGCCAGGACCAGACGCGATTGACCAACACGCGCGCGGTCAAAGGGTTATGCTTGTCGGTGATCCAATTGGCAAGCGCGAGACGTCGTTTGCCTCGCTGAGACGGAAATTTGGTTTCTTCCATCGCTGCTGTCTTGGTGGCAGCGCTGAGCGGGCCGGGATGGACCTCATCGCCGCGTGAGTAAACATCGCCACCAGTAAGAATGGTGTCCTTGTCCATGTAGCCTTTGGCCCAAGGATCCTTGGGCATGCGGATGCGATTGCCGACATTCCTGCGTTCGATGGTCTTGCCGGTGTGAACGGCAAAAGCGATCGGATGCACCTTGTCGTATTCCCAATTGTGGCGGCTGATGTTCTTGCCCATACGGGCGAGAGACGCCTCGTCACCGGGATCCAGTCCGTTGTCGCCGACCTTGGCATCGCCCGTTTCCTTCTTGCGCTGTTTCTTCACCCGCGCGTTCAACTCATTGCGTTGCTTCTGGTACGAACGGATCTTGGCCACAGTCCAGTCGTTGGCTTCCTTAAACCAGGTCTTGTTCTCACGCTTCAGGAAGGGCACGTCCGGTTCGGCGAACTGGGTCGTCGAGAACACCGCCATCATGCTGTAGTAATCGCGCGTGGGGATGGGGTCGAACTTGTGGTCGTGGCATTTTGCACATTGTAGTGCATGACCGAGAAAGGTCTGCCCGACCGAATCCGTCACATCATCCAGCCATTGCACGCGGGTCACACGAAATACGCTCATGCCTGTCTGTTCCCAAGGCCCCATGCGGAGGAATCCGGTGGCAATCACCTTCTCCGGATCTTTCGAACTGATCTCGTCGCCGGCCAGTTGTTCCCGCACGAACTGGTCATAAGGTTTGTCGTCGTTGAATGCGCGAATGACATAGTCGCGATAGCGCCAGGCGTTGGGGCGTGTGTAATCGTTTGCGAAGCCGGCACTATCGGCATAGCGCGCCACGTCCAACCAATGACGGCCGAAGTGTTCTCCATAGTGCTTGGAGGTCATCAGACGTTGGGCGTAATCCCGCACGGCCTGTGCGGGATCATCGCTCATCGCGGCTTCAAACTCGCGCGCGGCTTTGGGGTAAGGCGGAAGGCCGGTGATTCCAAAACTGATCCGGCGGGCCAATTCGCGAGGCGCGGCCATTGGCGCGGGCTTGAGTCCGGCGTCATTCAATCGCTTGTTGATGAACCAATCGATCGAGTTCGTTTCGGCTGGAACCCTCGTGAGGTTGAGCGGCTGCCATGCCCAGAGGTGTCCGGATTTGTAACGTCGATTGGTCCAGTCATCGCTCAAGCCACCGGACGTGGCAACCTGCACACCTTCGGCGTATTGCTTTTCGATTTCAGCGATCCGTTCATCGCTTGGCCAAGGCGCCCCGGTGTTGATCCAGTCCCGAATCCACCAGGTCTGCTGCTGGGTGAGCTTGTCAGCTTGCTTTGGCGGCATTTCGAAGTCTTCAACCATGCGGGCGGTGACTTTGTAGAGCAGGCTCTGCTCGCCCTTGCCGGAAATGAGCACCTTCGATTCGAATTCGTAACCGCCCTGCAGCATCGACGAACGCGTGCGCATGTCGAAGCCGCCCTTGATCTTATCAGGGTCGTTACCGTGACAGGCCATGCACTTTTCGTTGATGAGCGGCTTGAGCTTGAGGGCGAACAGTTTTTCCCCTTCGGACGGTTCGCCAGCAGGAGTGCAAACGGACGACCCGACGATTCCAATCCCGAACAACAGGTTTCTCAAAGCCTTTTGCATCATGCGCGGTGGGCAACGGGTCATTGACCTGTTTCTCACGGTTTCTCTTCGTTGTAAACTGTTCAGAACCCGGTAGGAACCATTTCCGTTCAACGATCTTGTCATTCGGCCGTCGTGCCGAAATGCTGCGTCCATACGACGAATTATTTTACACGTGACTCTGGTTTCAGCGTTGCTCGCCTGGAACGGGTGCAAACACCTGGGGTATCCGACGCTTGAGACAATTCTCAAAGAAGGTCAACAAGAGGCTCTTTGAGATATGTCCGGAAGTTGTGGATGAGAGTGTGACAGGCCATCGAGGCCGAAGTCACCAACTACCTGCACCAACATCGGGATCAACGCGATGAACGTGGGCATCGACTGGTCGTTGGCAATGGCCATCTGCCGGCGCGCCAGCTCCAGACGGGGCTGGGGCCGATTGAGATCCGGCAACCCCGCGTGCGCAACCAACGGGAGGATCATCAGTTCACCAGCGCCATCCTGCCACCTTACCTCTTCTTTGACTGTCACAGGTGTCAGGTAGCCTTCGATCCGGACGTGGCCAGCGGTGACGATCAAGCGGGAGATTGACCCGCTACCCATCCAATCGCTCAGCCATCGCGGCAGCCGTGCATTGTGCGATGGCCATGAGGAACTGCAGGTCCTCCTCCGCAAAGGCCTCGGTGTCCCGCCGGTTGTCGATGATCAGCGCGCCCACCAGTTGATCGCCTGTCATGAGCGGGGTGTAGAGGCCTGAAGCGATGGAGTGATGGAAGATGCTGTCGGTCACCAACTCATCCTCGATGACTTTCCAGATGAATCCATGCCCGCCCGTCAATGCCCGCGTCATCAACGCACGGCTGTAAGGCGGACTCTTCTCCGGCTGACTGGCGCAAAGATCGAATTCCGCGGCATCGGCGGTGACCATGAAGATCGCGCCTCGTTCGGCGCCGTTGATCACGGGAATGATGTAATCCAACACCAGCCGGCTGAGCGCGAATACATCTTCCGCCTCATTCATCATCACCGGTAGCGTTGCCAGCAGTGCGACCTTTTCCTGGTCGTGTTCACATTCGTTGTCAAAATACGTTGCCGCCTTTTGGCAGGCATCCACGCGCGTCTGGATCATCAACTGATCTCCCATCGGATCGGAAATGACGTTCGCCGGCCGGGACGCAATCTTCACCTCCCGCCATTGCGACGGACCGCGTTCTTTCGGCGCGACCACCGCCTCAAACTTCACCGAGGTCTGGGCGATCTGGATGTCACACGTGTTGGTGACGATTATCGGCAGATCGATCAACTCGCCGTTGACGCGAACATCCTTGCGGCCGGACGTGGGCTCCAAGAACCAGTCGCCGTCCTGCTGGCTCATCCGCGCATGTCGCGCCTGCACGCGCATGTCCATGTTCAGACAGACATCGGGCTGATGCTTGCCCTGTCGGCGACCGATGAAGATCTCATCGTTCTCGACGTAGTACTCGGACTTGAAGCCCTTATACTGGACGGTGAACTTCAGCATGTGCGGTCGATGGCGTGCGGATTCAACGGCTAAAACGCAAGTTTAATCGGGCCGATCATCGTCTCATCCGAGGGGAATGGCGAGTCTATGCAGAGCCGGGTTTTGGAAGAGGGGGTAACAGTAGTCGTAGCGACGGACGGGAATGCCTGCGATTTCCTGGATGACCGTCTCCGTTCCTCCCCATTCATCGGCCGTGTAGCGACGCAGAACGTGAATGATTCTTCGAGCCGCCTCACTCATCTTGGAATCCATGGGTCTTAGTTAAGGAATCCCTTGGCGCGACAAGAGAGGAATCCGCTCCATGGAGAAGGCTCAGTCCAATTCCTCAACTGTTTTGATCCGCTCAGCAGCGAGCCCAAATCGATACAGCGTTCCCTGCGATTCTTTCTTGCAAGACTTGTAAAAATCCGGGACGTCGCGTTTCTGCGCCTCGCGATCTTCGAGTTCGTCGGCATTGCAACCCATCACCTTGAGAGTCGCCTTGTAAACCCGCGGACGCCCGATGACGCGGGTTTCGTTGCGCTGCGATACCGGCTCCCGCTTCAGCCTTTTGTTTTCCATGACGAGGTAACTGAACGGGGCGCTGCGAAGATCGATGCCCAATCGGCGTGAGAATTCCTGCCACTCGGCATCGGCGCGAACGCCCTCGGGCGGCCTGGCAAAGAAGTGGCACCAGTGGCGCTCATTCCCGCGCGTGAGCATTCCGCACGGACCGCTGTGGGTGCATGGCGCCACGGCGTTGAATTCGTTCAACAGCTCATCTCGCACTCCGCTCAACGCACGCGCCTCGATCTTGCTACCGGGCTCCACCCAGATCACTGACTTCGCACGACGCACCAGTCGAACCAGGGTCGCCCGGCGTTCTTCATCCAGCTCATTCAAGACGTGGCTGATCAACAACAGGCCGACTGGTTTTCGAGGGGGAAGCGCATTCGCACGCAACTCACGAAACGTAACGCGAGGGAACGCTTTCCTCGCTTCATCACCAGAGAACCGAACAGCCCTGGACGAACGATCGAACAAACCCACTTCTCGAACACCTTCGCAACCAAACGCGCCAAGCGCTCGACGCGTGGCAATTCCGCTCCCACAACCCCAGTCGAGCCAATCCCCGCCCGGTGGTTCCCAGCGGAGCCGCTTCAGCTCGTTCAAGACCGCATCCCACTTCCACGCGATGCGCAGGCCAAAGGTGCGATCGTAGTCACGCAGATCCTCCATGCGCTTCCAGTAATCGGGCGCATTGGGTTTGGCGGCCAGGAACGTCTCGCGCAATCGCTCAAGTGTTTCCCAATGGACCTTGGTGGGCTTCATCGATGCGCGCCCAGTCTTCACGAACCGGTGAGTGATTCCAATGATCAATGACTATCGGAGTGCCCGGAGCCCCACTTGAGATGGATGAGCTTGCGGCTACAATCGCACCCCTGAGCGACATTCGGAACGCTTTGACAATCCGGCGATTCCACACCATGAACTCCTTCCGATGGCTCACGTCACCAAACGACCCGTATTTGCGGTATCCGCGATTTGCCACGCGTGGTGGCAACGCGCGTCCGTCAAGCGCGCGTTCGGCGACGGGAGGTTCATCCGGTAACAAAAACCAAAACTGAGATTTTCCAACCCATCGCTGAAAACGGCGATGGTTTTTTTGTTTTCCCGAAGCCGCAGCGAGGAAGGCATTTATGAAAAACACGAAGAAACACACTGTGGCACCGGCAATCCCGGTTCACCCCCGCATCGACGGCCGCGATCATCGGCTCACCGATGTTCATGGTGAAGTCCTGCGAGAGCTACTGTCTTGACGCCGTAGCAGCGGGCGTGATTCCGCTCTGACTCATGGGCTTGGGCGAACTCACGTTCGCGTCTACGAGTCCTCACCCGCAATTTCCAAATAGATGTCCTTGTCGACAATCTTGCTCCAGCGATCGAGGAGCATTCGCCACATGGGGCCGGGCTTGCCGTCCCCAATGGGTTCGCCATTAAGTTTCACGACTGGCCCCAGACACCAGGGCGTGGAAGGTAGCCAGGCTTCGTCGGCATTGATCACGTCGTACGTCTGGAGGTCTTCCTCAACGAAGGGGATATTCATTTCGTCGCAAATTTCCTGGAGCACGGTGAGGCTGATTCCCCAGAGGATATTGTTTCGCCGGGGCGAGATGACCTTGCCATCGCGATAGATTACGAAGTTGGATCCGCCGGTCTCGGTGATGTTTCCATGAACGTCGAGATACAGGGGCATCGCCTTTGGATCTGCGAGCCTGGCTTCCTGTTCGCCGATCCACATGTGAAGTCGATTGCGGTTCTTGATCTTGGAAGAGAGACACTCCGGCGGCCAATGCCGGGGAGCGGGCGTGACGCAATGGACACCCTTGAGGAAGAGATCACGCCAAAGTGAAAATCTCAAGGGGAAGGTATGCTGCACATAACTGGGCGTGAGCGAATCCGGCATGCCAGCCGATCCCGCATAGACCGCATTTTCGCCAGCGGTGATGTAGTAGACCAGTCCCAGTTCGTCGCTCGGAGCCAGCCCGCCGTTCTCGCGGATCAGCTTCTTCGAGATTTCCATGCTTTCTTCGAGGCTCACGGGCGGTTGAATGCGCGCATACTTGCAGGAGCGATAGAAGCGCCGGGCGTGATTCTCCAGGCGGTAGGGCTTTTGGTGAAAGGTGCGAAAGAAATCGGTCACGGCTGCACCGAGCACAATGCCCAGATCCCACACGGGAAGGACACATTGCGATGCGGGAACAAACTCACCTTTCAGGTATGCGATCGGCTCGGGCATGCGGAAGATAATTTGTCTGAGAGGCCGAAGGTCAAGCGCGGACAATTTCGGTGGATCAAGCGAAGGAAAGCTCGACGTGCCCAGAGTCAGGCGGACACAAGCACGCAATATATGTCACAAATCTGTGTCTGCCGCGGTTCTGTGTCGTGAGAATCGACTCAGAATTCACTAGCGCGGCGCGGGACATTCGCGTTTCGATTGCGGCATGGAATCGCGTCCGCTCCGCACGACCGTCATCGGCAGTTACCCTTTTCCTTCCTGGCTGGAGTTTGCCAGTGGCCGGCTTGACCAGTTTGGGCCAGCCGATCGTGATGAACTGATCGACGACGCGGTCACGGTTGCCGTGCAGGATCAACTTGCTGCGGGCTTGGACGTGGTCACCGATGGCGAACAGACGCGGCTGGATTTCAATCTGTCGTTCTACGGGTTCCTGCGTGGAATCGAGATGGAATCCGCCTCACCTCGGTTGCACGGCCCCCCCGCCCACGACCAACGGGGCAAGCACGCGATTACGGAAGACCTGGTTGCGCCGGATGGTTTGGGGACGGTGGAGGATTTCGAACGACTGAAGCGTATTGCCGGCATTACGTTGGAGGGCAGGTCAAATTCCCCGACCCTGAAGGCCAGCGTTCCGGGCCCTTTCACCTTGAGCGGGCGACTGATCCCAAACGCCCAATACACCGATCGATACGCGATCACCGAAGCCTTGCTGCCGATCGTGCGCAAGGAACTGGAAGACCTGGTGGCCGCCGGCTGCACGGAACTGACCGTCGACGAACCGTCGATGAGTTGCTACGCTTACAAGGAGGATCCGGCGAGGTTTGTGGACATCTTCAATCGCACGGTCGAACCGGTCATCGGGAAGTGCCGGCTTTCCACGCACCTGTGCTTCGGAAACTTCAAGGGACACGCCGTGGGTTATCGCCGATACGCGCCGATGTTTCCCGCATTTTTCGACCTGAAGGCCGACGAGATTCACGTGGAAATGGCCAGCCGCGAATACGCCGAGCTGGAGATCATCGGCAAGATCGCGAAACGCGCTGACGTTGCGGTGGGAATCATCGATGTGAAGAGTTACTTCATTGAGCCGGAAGATTTTGTGGCGCGCGCGGTGAACGAATGTCTCAAACACGCGCCAGCCGACCGGCTTTCCTTCGCACCGGATTGCGGACTCAGTCAGACCGCCCGATGGGCCTCCAGGCAGAAGCTTTCGAACATGGTCTCGGGAGTGGGGTCAGTACGAGCCAAGTTGTAATCCTCGTGTGGGGCACTTCTACGGTTTCAAGACCGACTCGAAGAACTCATAGATTACCGCGTTCGATTCTGGCGTGGGTGAGTGCTTCGGACGATTGGTCATCGCCACACGGTTTTTGAATCCAAGCAGTTCGTTGACCTCGATCGTTCGATTCAAGGCCTGCCAGCGTTTGGGTGGATCTTCACTGCCGCCGGAAACGAGGAAGGGCCGTGGTGCCATCAAGGCATGGAGTTCGTGGAGATCGCGTCCCATCTTCCGCAGACGCGGATACACACCGGTGGCTGGATTCGACTCCGTGACCTTGCCCCGCTTGCGCCAAGGAGGTGGCTCGTAGCCAAGATACCAGGGCTCCCAATAGTTCACGCTGCCTCGAGAGTCATCGAACACAATGCCGGGGTCGGACCAGACCGCGCAGGCAAACTTGTCGAAGAGGCTTGCTGCGAACAGTCCCCACTTCCCGCCATAGGAATGGCCGACGATACCGATCCGCTTGGAATCCACTTCGGGTTGCTTGGCCAGGAGATGCCAGGCGTTTGCCGCGACGCAGCCCAGCATCGACAGGGGCTGCACTTTCGCGTTTTCTCGGCTGGGCCAGTAATTGGCGTAGGTCCTCGCCTGGGTTGTGCGCGTGGTGCCAATCGAAAGTGCAACGAAGCCGCGCTTGGCGAGCTGATAAGCGAAATCTCGATTCTCCCTTCCTTCACCGATTGCCGTTTCCGGTTCGTAAAAAACCGTGAGAACCGCCGGCCGCTTACCTTTGCCGTCGGGAATCAACAGGTAAGCGTCAGTTGTTTCCGTCGGCGTCCATTGATATCGGATCTTTTTCTGAAGGAAATTCTCGCGTCGTTTTTCTTCCAGGATTTTCACATTGTGTTCCTTCACCATGGGCGGCCATTGCCCCATCAACTCCATCCACGCGCTGCGAATTTCCTTGCGTCGTTTTTCCCAGTCGGCCGCATTGCGGACCGGCCGGTCATCATCAAATGTCAGCAACGATCGGTACTCGCCGAAGTCCTTCTTGAATTCATCGGGAACGACATAGGCCCGTGTGAGCGCAGCTTTGGCGTCAAATGCAGGAGTGGAAAGCGGCATGCTCACGAACGCTGCGAGCGTCCCTGCAAGAATCAATTTGATGGGATTCATTTCGCCTCCGATTTGAACCCTTCAAGGGTGTCAGCTGCAAGCGAATCCACCCCATGTCGATACCTCACCCAAACTTAACGCTTCATGAGGGTCTGGATAAGCGCGGATCGTGACCGAGGCGGTTCAGCTTTTCGAGCAGGCCGCCCCCATCGCCCGACGAAGTCTGATGATGTATGGGCGCGGATGGCCTGGCTGGAATGTTTGTGCCCTGAAGGGCTGGTCCCGAGATGTTGGTGGTGGCATCCGAAGGAAGGGGCAGGTCCGGGGATTCCGTTTGTGTCCGGCGCAGTGTTCGTAGCCAACGCCGGATTGTTCGTCACATCGATCCCGAGGCCTGGCGGCAAAAAACTTGTTGGTGCGGTCTCTTTCGGGGTCGCCAGCAATCGCGACTGCAACCGGTCGAGCATCCATTCGCCGCGAGTAACCAGATCAGTCGCCTACCCAACGACCGTCGGGATGACCGTTCCGATCATCTGCAGGAAAAAAGTAAGAATGATCACATAAACCAGCAAAATCGCGCGCACGCGCGGAATGTGAAAGCGTTCGAACCACGTCAGCAGAGAGGTTCCAGCAAGCAGGCCGCGATTCCGGCCATCGCGACAGGCAAAAGAATCGGAGAAAGATAACTGATCAGCGATGCGGTGCCGTAAAGGATTCCGCCGGGGAGATCGCCACCGAGAGCGTCGTCAGCGCTGACCAGATGATCTTGGCCTGCTTCTCAGTTGGAGGAGGAAAACCCATCAGTCTTGGCCAAGGATCTTGGCCTTCTCAGCAGCCGCGCGCACGGCGTTCACCAATGCCGCGCGCACACCGCCCATCTCCAGCTCGTGCAATCCTTCAATCGTTGTTCCGCCCGGACTGGTGACCATGTCCTTGAGCTCGCCCGGATGTTTGCCCGTTTCCAAAACCATCTTTGCGCCTCCCGCCAAGGTCTGTGCGGCCAGCCGCGTGGCGACATCGCGTGGCAATCCGACCGCCACGGCGCCATCGCTCAACGCCTCAATCATCATGTAGACGTATGCCGGACCGCTTCCACTCAGCCCGGTGACCGCGTCCAGCAGCGATTCTTTGACCTCGCAGGCAACGCCAACCGATTCCAAAAGCTGCAAGGCCAGTTTGCCGTCGTCGGCACTCGCAGCCGAACCCAGCGCAAACCCACTCGCAGAAGCACCTACCAACGCGGGCGTGTTCGGCATCACGCGAATCACGGCTGTGCCTGATGGAAGATTCTGTTCCAGACGCCCGATTTGAATTCCGGCCGCAATGGAAATCACCAGGTGTTGATCGGTGATCTTCCCGGAGATTCCCTGCAGTACCTCGTCCACCTGATGCGGCTTGACTGCCAGAATGAGGACGCGAGCCTCGTGGGCAGCCTGATCGTTGTTGGCAAAAGTCCTCGCTCCGGTCTGCTTCGCGAATTCGTCGCGAGCCGGTTCAAAGAGATCGCTGGCAAACAATCCATCCGCTTTGACCAATCCGGCATCGAGAAAGCCCCGCGCAAGAGCAGTCGCCATCTTGCCCGAGCCGAGAAAACCGATTGTCAATGGATCTGACATCGCGCGAGGTTTTAACAGCCGCCCTCGTTCCGGAGAAGCCCGAAGTCCTTTTCGTGCTGAACCACAGCATGTTCGACCCTCAGACCAGTTGCGAATGTTTTGCCTGTTGCGGCCTTTGCCATTCGGCAGATTCGTCTGTTAGTCAGTCAACCTTGGTTGAAGCGTTCTTCCTAGCCTGCCTCACACAATGGGCGAAACGCTCAAACATTTGGTGATCAGTCTATTTGATCTTCAGCAGTTGTTCGGCAGTCCACCCGTCCGCACGTCCGGCGGTCGCCTTGCGGACTTTGGCGACTTTTGCGGGTGAGACCGGATCGAAAGGGTGATCCCATTCGCGGCGAATGTAGGTCAGTACGGAGGCGACCTGATCATCGCTGAAAGTGCCGTGCCCGGGCATATCCATGTTGTATTTCTGACCGAGAACTGTGATCGGTCCGCCGACGCCTTGAAGCACGATGCGGATGAGCCGTTCGTCGCTGCCGGCCACCCATTCTGAGTCAGCAAGGGGAGGGGCCATGCCAGGCATCCCGAAGCCATGCGCTTGATGGCAGTTGCCGCAGGTGGTCCCATAGAGTTGCTTGCCCATGACAAAGCGGATGTTTTCCTGGTCGGTCAGCTTGCGAACCGGCGGCTCGGGTTCCACTCCGGGTTTGCCGGGCCAGATGAGGACTTCATCGAGTTTGCGCAAGGCGTTCTTCACGGACTTGCTCTTGATCTTCTTGAGTGCGGCGAATGCCTTGGGCTCCTCCGAAAGCCGAACCTTCTTCTGTCGAACCGGGGGAAGACCTTTGGTGGATTTGATCTTCTGAGGTGTCATTCCGACGATCAGCGCGGTCTTCTGCCAGTTGGCGGTGGAATCGCTGCCGATCAATGTGAGCAGGTCATTTACCGGATCACGTCGGCCCTGAATGATCACACAGCGTGCGAGATCGCCGAGGAGTTTTTCCAGATCCTTGTGTTGCTTGAATCTCTTGTCCGCCAGAAGCGCGGCAATGAACTTCCCTTCACGACCGGGCATGCCGGATATGACGCCATCGCGGATGGACTTGTTGCTCGGATTATCACGCGCCAGGTTGACCAGCGCTTGGACGGCACGTTCGCTCTCCACGCCTGAAAGTGTGAGTGCCAATTGAACCTTTACGTCGGCGTTCTTCCTGCCTGCGTGTTTGAGAATGGCGTTGAGGGCGTCTTCCTGTTCCCAGGTTTTCAGGACGGGTTCGCTCAGGCGGATTGCCGCGGCAAGGACTTTGCCGTGTTTTTCCTTTGCGAGGACCTTGGTGAGGATTTCTGAATCGACGTAACCGACACCACTCAGCGTCCACAACGCGTGCAGTCGGGCGAGATGTGATTTGCCGTTCAGAACAAGTTCCTTCAGCGGGCGAATCGCGGAGGCGGGGGCCTTGTCGATGAGGATTTCCTGGGCGGTGTCGCGATACCAGCCGCTGCTGTGGCTGAGGGTTTTCACGAGTGTGGCCGTGTCGGCCTTGGCGAGATCCGGTCCTTTGTCGAGCGGGCGTTTCTTGTGCACGACGCGGTAGATGCGGCCGAGGCTGACGACTTTTTCCAGGCCACGGCTTTCGGCCTGGGAACGAAGGTAGGAGGTCAGGAAGTGCCGGTGCTGGATGATGCCGTGATACATGTCCACCAGGTAGAGTGCTCCGTCGGGTCCAACGTGGGCGTTGACCGGACGGAAGATTTCATCGGTGGAGGTCAGGAATTCCGTCTCGTTTTTTCCGTAGGGATTAACGGCGCTCAACTTGCCGTTCTGATCATTCACGTCATCACGGCGCACGAAGTTCCCCGTCGGTTCGGGGACAAAGGCATCACCGATGAACTCAGGCGGGAAGTGCGCGCCCCGATAGATTTCCACACCGCTGGCGCCGGTGAAGCGGGCGAGCCTTCCATCAGGACGAAGAACGCCTTTGCGGTATCCGCGGTTCACGCCGGGGTTGATGCGCGCGGGCCAGACGGTTTGATTGGGCAGAGGCTGCATGCTGTAGGTGGCGCTGCGATAGAAGGGATTGCGCAGGAGGTATTCGGAACGGATGGGTTCCATGCGGAAGTGATCGCTGTTGGAGTTGAATGCGAGGCGTCCGTAGTTGTCCTGGCTGATTCCCCACTGGCCCTTGAAGTAGGTCGGGGCTTTCTTCCACTCGCCTTCGGTGTAGCGATACTTGGTTGTCGCCTTGGC
>CEUN01181739.1_pt1 | contig 17741 bp, 22 predicted proteins | sample 361501 | NCBI WGS metagenome assembly CEUN01 (sample SAMEA2622801, study PRJEB7988) | marine metagenome | biome: marine biome (ENVO:00000447); feature: marine epipelagic mixed layer (ENVO:xxxxxxxxx); material: "saline water (ENVO:00002010), including plankton (ENVO:xxxxxxxx)" | depth 120 m | reverse complement strand
CGGCGCGGCTGAAGTTGGCTGAGTTGCCTAGGAACTCATCTGCGACGCGTGTGCGAAATCGATGCGAGATCAGCGGTCGTCCGCGGGGCTACTACCGCAAACTCCGCATGTCGCGCATTGCGTTGCGAGCGTTGGCTTCAGAAGGCCGGATTCCTGGCATGGTTAAGTCGAGCTGGTAGGGAGGCGCCGCTATGACGATGACCGATCCATTGGGCGATATGCTGACTCGAATTCGTAATGGTCAGCAGGCCAATCTCAATTCAATCACGAGCCCGGCATCGAATTTGAGGGCGAACGTACTGGATGTGCTGAAGCGTGAGGGCTATATCCGTGATTATAAACGGATGCAGGGCGACAGCGGAAAACCGGAGATTTGCATCGAATTGAAGTATCACGAAGGGGAGCCCGTGATCCGGACGATCACGAGGGTTTCCAAGCCGGGGCGGCGGGTCTATTCGTCAATTCGCGATTTGGCACGTGTCTCCAATGGCCTTGGCATCGCTATTCTATCGACGCCGAAAGGTGTCCTCTCGGATTCTGAGGCGCGCGCCGAACACGTTGGCGGCGAAGTCCTCTGTAACGTCATTTAGGTGAGATCGTGTCTCGAATAGGGCAACAACCGGTTCCGGTCCCACAGGGCGTGACCGTCAAATTCGCAGGGCAAGAAGTTACGGCCAAGGGCCCGAAAGGTGAGTTATCGATGACGCTGGTGGAGGAAGTTCTGGCGTCGATGGAAGACGATCACATCGTCGTCAAACCGAGGGATAACTCTAAACGCTCCAGGACCATGTGGGGCATGCAGCGGACGTTGATGGACAACCTGGTTCGTGGCGTTTTCGAAGGGTTTTCGGTCGAGCTCGAAATCATAGGGGTTGGTTACCGCGCCGCAGTGGAAGGTCGGAATCTCAACCTTCAGATGGGTTACAGTCACGAGATCAATTATCCCATTCCTGATGGTATCGAGATCAAGTGTGAACGGCCGACAGCTGTCGCGGTTTCAGGCGCGGACCGTCAACAGGTCGGTCAGGTAGCTGCCGAGATTCGTTCATTCCGTAAGCCTGAGCCATACAAGGGTAAGGGCATTCGGTATGTCGGCGAGTATGTCTTCCGTAAGGAAGGGAAGAAGAAGTAAGCAAGATGGCCAAACGCGAAACATTAAGCGACCGTCGAGCGAGACGGGTCAGAAATCATTTGCGGTCGGCAGGACGTGGGCGCCCACGGTTGTCCGTCTACCGTTCGAATAAACACATCTATGCGCAAGTGATCGATGATATCCAGGGTGTCACACTCGCGGCAGCATCAACTCTCGACGGTGACATCCGCGAGGCGGGACAATCGAGCAGTTCCATTGCGGCTGCGACCAAGGTTGGCGAGGTCATTGCCAGCCAAGCGAAGTCGGCGGGCGTAGGCGAAGTCGTCTTTGACCGCGGTGGCTATCTCTTTCACGGCCGGGTGAAGGCGCTCGCGGAAGCGGCGCGCGCGGGCGGCCTGTCGTTCTAGCGGGGAGAGCAGATAATGGCAGCAACATTTGGCGATCGCGGTGAAAGTGAGGTTGTTGACAAGCTCGTCAGCATCAATCGCGTGGCGAAGGTTGTGAAGGGTGGTCGCAGATTCGGATTCGCCGCTCTCGTGGTGGCGGGCGATCAAAAGGGCCGCGTTGGATTTGGGCACGGCAAGGCACGTGAGGTGCCGGAAGCGATCAGGAAGGCCACCGAACAGGCCAAGCGAAATATGATCCGCGTGCCCTTGCGTGAAGGGCGGACCCTGCATCACGACGTTCAGGGGCGATTCGGTGCGGGACGCGTCGTTCTGCGAGCGGCACCTCCCGGAACAGGAATCATCGCTGGCGGACCGATGCGGGCTGTATTCGAGACACTTGGTGTTCAAGATGTCGTGACAAAGTCCATCGGCACGGCAAATCCATACAATATGGTAAAGGCGACGTTCGATGCGCTGGGTCGCGTCATGTCTCCGAGGTTTGCGGCTGCCAAGCGTGGCAAGAAGGTCGGCGACATCGTGGGCCGTCGAAGTCAGAGCGCCGAAGAGGCCAGGGAGTAGGCAATGGCGGCAAAGGGTGAAACAGTCAAGGTCACTCAAGTCCGAAGCGCCATCGGGCGACCGAAGTGGCAGCGCCAGGTGCTGATTGGACTCGGCCTGAACAAGATGAATCGCACGCGCGAGCTTGAGGATACGCCGTCTGTGCGAGGCATGATAAACAAGGTTCATCACCTCGTCCGTGTGGAAGACGCTGGATAGCGAGGTTCGGAGATTCGACGATGAAACTCAACGAGATTTCTGATCACGCCAATTCCGTACGCGACCGAACGCGCGTGGGACGGGGAATAGGATCGGGTAAGGGCAAGCGCTCCGGCCGTGGCGACAAGGGCCAGAGGTCGCGGAGCGGTGTCGCACTGAAGGGCTTCGAGGGTGGGCAGATGCCCATTCATCGTCGTCTACCAAAACGGGGCTTCAACAACATATTCCGCAAGCGGTTTGCTGAAGTGAACATTGGGCGCCTCCAAGCGGCCGTAGATGCCGGCAAGCTTGACCCCGCCAAGCCGATTGACGCCGCGACGATGGTCGAGGCCGGAATTATCAACCAATTCCGTGATGGTGTGCGGCTACTGGGCAAAGGGAATCTATCGGCGAAACTATCGGTCGAAGTGGACTGGGCGACGGCCGCTGCCACCACTGCGGTGGAAAAGGCGGGTGGTAGCGTAACCGTGCTTCGCAAACCAAAGTCGGATGCTACGTCCAAGAAGGGCCGGAAAACGAAGAAGGCCAGAGCACTCGAGGCCGAAGACTCGAGCGGAGGTGATCAGTCCGAATCGGCCGCTGCCGACACTGTTGAAGAGAATGATGATACTTCGGATTCGGAAGTAAATTCCGAGTAGAATTTGAATCATGCCTTCAGCCGCGGAACAGCTAGCCGCCAATATCAACTTCGGAGCCTTTTCGAAGGCTACGGAACTGAAACGCAGGCTGTGGTTCACGCTCGGCGTATTGATCATCTACAGGCTGGGGACCTACATCCCCTTACCTGGTATCGACGCCGCTATTCTGGCCGATATTTTCCGCCAGCAGCAGAGCGGCATTCTCGGCATGTTCGACATGTTTGCCGGCGGTGCCCTGGGGCGCATGACGATCTTCGCTCTCAACGTCATGCCATATATCTCGGCGTCGATCATCATGCAGTTGATGACGACGGTTTCGCCTCAACTCGAGCAACTTAAGAAAGAAGGCGAACAGGGTCGGAAGAAGATCAATCAGTACACTCGTTATGGCACGGTGTTCCTGGCCGCTATTCAGGCATATGGCATCGCTGTTGGACTCGAGAGCATGACGGGGTCCTCCGGCAGTGCTGTGATCGATCCGGGCCCATTCTTCAGAATCACAACCGTTGTGACGCTCACAGGCGGTACCGTCTTCTTGATGTGGCTGGGTGAGCAGGTGACGGCACGAGGTGTCGGCAACGGTATTTCGCTCATCATATTTGCGGGCATAGTGGCCGAACTTCCGCGAGCGCTGGTAAGCACGCTCGAACTGGGCCGAACCGGGGCGTTGTCAACGCTGTTTATCCTTTTCCTCATGGTGATGGCCGTTGCCACCATCGCTTTCATCGTGTTCATGGAACGCGCACAGCGACGCATCGTCATCCAGTATCCGAAACGTCAGGTCGGCAACAAGATGTTCGGTGGAGATAACTCTCACCTGCCGCTGAAGCTCAACACGGCAGGTGTCATTCCGCCGATCTTCGCTTCGTCCTTGCTGCTGTTGCCAATCACCTTGGCGAGTTTCAGCGCTTCCGGTGGGCCCGAATGGCTGACGACGGTGACGTCGCTGCTGGGTCGTGGCCAACCGCTGTATCTTGGCTTGTACATCGGTGGAATCGTTTTCTTCGCGTTCTTCTACACGGCTGTCGTGTTCAACCCGACGGATACCGCCGACAACCTGAAGAAACATGGTGGATTTATTCCGGGAATTCGGCCGGGAAAGAACACGGCTGAATATCTCGACTATGTACTGACTCGATTGACTTGTGTTGGTGCTGCATACCTTGCGCTCGTGTGTTTGCTCCCCGAGCTCCTCATTTCCCAGTATGCGGTGCCGTTCTATTTTGGTGGTACGTCATTGCTCATCGTCGTGACGGTGACCATGGATACGGTTGCGCAGATCCATTCTCACCTTCTTGCGCACCAATATGAGGGGCTGATCAAAAAATCAAGGATCAGGGGACGCAACCGCTGATTGTTGTGTTGGTTGGTCCCCCTGCGTCCGGTAAGGGAACGCAGGCGAGGATCATGGAGGAGAAATTTGACCTCAAGGCATTGTCTACGGGTGAGATGCTGCGGGCGGCTGTAGAGCAGCAGACTGAAATCGGTCAACAAGTCGAAGAGCGAATGGCATCCGGAGATTTGGTGCCCGACGATCTGATCGTCGCCATGGTGGCAGAGAGGATCAAGGCATCGGACTGTGCAAACGGCGCCATTCTCGACGGCTTTCCGAGGACACTGGCGCAGGCGGAAATGTTCGACGAAGTCCTGTCGAAGAGAAATCTGGAGCTCAGTCTGGTGATATTGTTCGAGGCCGATGACGAAGCAATGGTCGAGAGGATTTCAGGACGCTTCTCTTGCGCGAGTTGCGGCGAGGGCTATCACGACATCAATAAGCCACTCACTCGCGAGGGAATCTGTGATGTTTGTGGTGAAAAACGGTTCCGTCGGCGCGCCGACGATAATCCCGAGACCATTCGGCACCGGCTTGGCGACTATCACTCGCTGACAGAGCCACTTTTGCCATTTTTCCGAGAGAAAGATGTCTTGAAATCAGTTGACGCCATGGCCGAGATGGATGATTTGAAATTCGCAATTGAATCATTGATGAAAGCCACCTAACCGGTTGACTTGCGGGGTGAAATTCCTAATAATCGCGCACCTTCCACAGGCGTTGATTTGGCGTCCCCTGGGTGGCCCGGGGGTTTTTGCCTGTTTGCATTGAAATTTGGGGGTCGGACGTGGCACGAATTGCCGGCGTAAATATCCCGACGAACAAGCGTGTTGAGATCGGACTGACGTATATCTTTGGCATTGGGCGCACCAAGGCCAAAGAAATCTGCGTAAAGGCGTCGATTCCGCGAGAACGGCGGGTCAACGACTTGACCGACGCCGAAGTCATTCAAATTCGAGAAATCATCGATCGCGACTATCTCGTCGAGGGGGATTTGAGGCGCGATCGGGCTATGAATATCAAACGATTGATGGATCTGGGTTGTTATCGGGGTTTGCGGCATCGCCGCGGCCTTCCGGTGCGTGGCCAGCGTACGCATACCAATGCACGTACTCGTAAGGGCCCGGCACGGGCGATCGCAGGCAAAAAGAAATAGATTGGGCTTCTCTCACTTGCCGAAAAGTGAGCGACTAAGGACTAAATCATGGTGAAGGGCACGACTCGCGTCAGGCGTCGCGAACGCAAAAACATCACATCTGCGGTCGCGCACGTGAACGCCACGTTCAACAACACGAAGATTACAATCGCCGATGCCCAGGGCAACACCATCGCCTGGGCGTCAGCGGGTCAGCAGGGCTTCAAGGGGTCTCGAAAGTCGACACCCTATGCAGCGCAATTGGCTGCTGAAGATGCTGGTCGCAAGGCAATCGAGCATGGAGTAAAGCAATTAGAGGTACGGGTGCGAGGGCCAGGTTCAGGACGTGAATCGGCACTTCGTTCACTTCAGGCTGTCGGCTTCACGATCACGACGATCAAGGACGTGTCACCCATACCGCACAACGGATGCCGGCCGCCCAAGAGGCGGCGGGTTTAGCAAAGTCCAACCGGGCGGAATACCGGTCGGTTGATTCACAAAGACCTAGGTGGAGCGGGTCCTGGCGCTCCCGGAAATGAAGAAAGAGCTCTCCATTGACTATGCAGAGTGAACGCGTCAATCAGCAGAATTGGCTCCAACTGATCAAACCAAACAAGCTGGTTATCGAAGCAGACGATGATAACCAGAAATTTGCGACCGTCGTCGCCGAACCCCTGGAACGTGGTTTCGGGCTAACGCTGGGTAACGCCCTGCGTCGAATTCTTCTCTCGTCTCTGCATGGCGCTGCGGTTACGTCCATTCAGGTCGACAGTGTTCTACATGAGTTTTCATCGATCCAAGGTGTCCGGGAGGACGTCACGGATATCGTTCTCAATGTCAAAGGTCTCGCTCTGGTCATGCATGGGGAAGGCCCAAAGCGTATGACTCTAAAGGCAGACGGTCCTGGTGAGGTCCGAGCCGGTGCCATCGAGACGGGTCACGATATCGAAGTGATGAATCCTGATTTGGTGATTTGTACCCTTGACGAGAAAGCCAGCCTCTCCATGGAACTGACCGTTGAATCCGGAAAAGGCTACGTGCCCGCATCCCAGCATCGTGCCGAAGATACACCTATCGGTTTAATTCCGGTGGATGCTCTGTACAGTCCGGTACGGCAGGTGGCCTACAAAGTCGAGAATTCACGCGAAGGGCAGATTCTTGATTACGACAAGCTCACCCTTGAGGTCGAAACAAACGGTACTGTAACACCGGATGACGCCGTGGCTTACGCAGCCCGGATTCTTCAGGACCAGCTCCAGCTGTTCATCAACTTTGAAGAACCCAAGACTCAAGAGAAGGTCGAAGAGCAGATCGAGCCTGAATTCAATCGCAACCTCCTTCGCAAGGTCGATGAGCTGGAGCTTTCGGTCCGTTCGGCGAACTGTCTCAAGAACGACAACATCGTTTATATCGGCGACCTCATTCAAAAGACCGAAAGTGAGATGTTGCGGACTCCTAATTTTGGACGTAAGTCACTGAACGAGATCAAGGAAGTGTTGGCCCAGATGGGTCTTCATCTGGGTATGGAAGTACCCAACTGGCCACCGGAGAACATCGAAGAGCTGGCCAAGAAGATGGAAGAGCCCTTCTAGCAGCGCCAGGGACGGGAAAAGGAACGAACCGGATGCGTCACCGCAAGCAAGGCCGCCGTCTCAATCGTACGAGCGCCCATCGCACTGCCATGTTCCGGAACATGGCGGCCGCGCTGATCAAGCATGAGCAGATAGAAACGACGCTGCCAAAGGCAAAAGAACTCCGGCGGATCGTTGACCGGTTCATCACCTTGGGTAAGCGAGGTGACCTTCACGCACGTCGGCAGGTTCTTGCTTCTATCCCGGATAGTGCCCTCGTCGAGAAATTGTTCACGACCCTGGCCGAGCGGTACGCTGACCGTGCGGGTGGATATACCCGGGTATTGCGCAAGGGACATCGGTATGGTGACTCCGCCGCGATGGCGTTTATTGAACTGGTAGATCGCGATGTCGATGCGAAGGGCCTGGATTCGGGTCCGGTGCCCAGCGACGATGATGAGGATGTTGCGGAGGCCGCCGCCTGATTCAGTCGAAGTGTTGGCGGAGGCATATCGTGGTAAGGGGTGGCAATTCGCTGCCCCTTTTTGTGTATGGGCCGGATAGCCTAAGGACCTTGCCTTTCAGAATATCCAATCCAAATCGCCGTTATGAGACCAAGTAGAACATTCATAGTGATCGCCGCGCTGTCGGCACTTGGAGCAGCGGGTGTGGAGGCTGCCGACCGTATCGCCCCCGGGAGTCAGGCAGAGCTTCAGCTCAGTTATGCGCCCATTGTTCGCCGAACAGCGCCGGCAGTTGTAAACATTTACGCCCGCAAGGTCGTTCGACGTACATTTCGCTCCCCATTCTTCAATGATCCGTTCTTTCGACGGTTTTTTGGCGACATGATGCCGCCCGGTACGAATCGGAAGCGTATCGAAAATTCTCTGGGTTCAGGCGTTATCGTGCAGCCTGATGGTTACATCGTTACCAATCATCACGTCATTGCAAACGCCGACGAAGTGACGGTCGCATTGTCCGACCGACGTGAATTCGATGCCAGCGTGGTTCTGACGGACGAACGGACTGATCTTGCTGTTTTAAGAATAAATACCGGTGGGGCATCTTTACCCTTCCTGGAGTTACTCGATTCGGATGAGATTGAGGTCGGTGACATCATTCTTGCCATCGGTAACCCGTTTGGTGTCGGCCAGACGGTGACCAGCGGGATCGTATCAGGATTGGCGCGTACCCAGGTGGGTGCCGCCGATTTCCGATATTTCATTCAAACGGACGCCGCCATCAATCCCGGAAATTCCGGTGGTGCGATGGTTGCACTCGATGGCCGATTGGCTGGCGTGAACACGGCTATTTTTTCCAAGTCGGGCGGTTCGATCGGGATTGGTTTTGCAGTACCAGCAAATATGGTTCGGGTGGTTATCGAAAGCGCGTTGCAGGGTGGGAGAGTCGTTCGGCCCTGGCTTGGTGCGACGGGACAGGCGGTAACCGGTGACATCGCGGCCGCTCAGGGCCTGGATCGTCCTGGAGGCGTGCTGATCAATGCGGTTTACCCGAAGGGACCGGCCGACCAAGCTGGAATAAGGATTGGAGATATCATCAAGGCCATTGGCCGACATGAGATTCTTGATCCCGAAGGGCTGGAGTTCAGGATTGCCACGCGCCCGCCGGACTCAAGGGTGAGTTTGACGGTTCTGCGCGGTGAAGAAAGGTTCGCGACGGAGGTCACGCTTGGTCCACCACCCGAAATTCCCCGGCGGCAACTGACATGGGTTGAGGGTGGAAGCCCTCTGGCGGGTGCACAGGTCGGAAATCTGTCACCGGCATTTGCTGAAGAACTCGGACTTGATCCAATGCTTCGGGGAGTCGTGATTGTGGAGGTGGCTGCGCGAAGTCCGGCGCGAAGAGTGAGATTGAGAGCCGGTGACATCATCGTCTCTGTCAATGGAGTCGATATCGAGAGAACGGACGATGTTTTGTCGGCGACCAGGGAGGATGAGGACGAGTGGCGCATCGGAGTAAAGCGCGGTGATCGCCTGTCGAATGTGGTTATTCGGCAATGAGTACCTTGTTCGAAGCGGCGGGTTTTTCCGACGACACGTCTCGGCCACTGGCCGACAGGCTGCGGCCGACCAAGCTGGCCGAAGTTGTGGGTCAGGACCATCTCCTGGCAGGCGACGGACCTGTTGGTCGCATGACATCCGGCGGACGGATTGTTTCTCTCGTTCTCTGGGGCCCGCCCGGTACGGGGAAGACGACCATTGCGCGCCTGTTGGCCGAGCATACGGGTCTGGAGTTCGTTCAACTTTCGGCCGTTTTCTCAGGCGTCGCGGATTTGCGCAAGGTTTTCGATACGGCAAAGAGCCGTCGCGCTGAGGGATTTGGCACGCTGTTGTTCGTAGATGAGATCCATCGATTCAATCGATCTCAGCAAGACGCGTTTCTGCCCGTGGTCGAAGATGGGACCATCGTGTTGATTGGGGCGACCACGGAAAACCCCTCGTTCGAACTGAATGCCGCGTTACTTTCTCGATGCCAGGTACTTGTTCTGAACCGGCTGGATGATACGGCGCTGGACACGCTCTTGAAGCGGGCAGAGGAGGTGGAGAACAGACAACTGCCGCTTGATGACGATGCCCGCCGGACATTGCGGGCCATGGCGGACGGAGATGGTCGTTATGTGCTCAATCTCGCGGAGGAACTGTTTCAACTACCGCAGTCCGGAAATCTGGATACCCAAGGGCTCGTCGCCACCATTCAGAAGCGGGCGCCCCTCTATGACAAGTCTCAAGAGGGCCACTACAACCTCATCAGTGCCATGCACAAATCTCTTCGGGGTTCAGACGGCGATGCCGCGCTGTACTGGCTCGCGCGAATGCTGGTTGGCGGTGAAGAGCCACTCTACATAACCCGCCGACTGGTTCGATTCGCGGTCGAGGATGTCGGTCTTGCGGATCCCAATGCTCTTGTTCAGGCCTTGGCTGCCAAAGAAGCCTACGAATTCATTGGAAGTCCGGAAGGAGAGCTGGCTCTTGCCCACGCTGTCATCTATCTGGCGACAGCACCCAAATCCAATGCCGCCTATCGGGCGCTGAGAGAAGCCAACAAGGAAGCACGGGAAACCGGCTCATTGATGCCTCCAAAGCATATCTTGAATGCCCCGACTGGCCTCATGAGGGATTTGGGTTACGGCGATGGATACCAGTACGACCACGATACGGAGGATGGCTTTTCCGGACAGGACTACTTCCCGGAAGAAATGTCTCGGCGGGCATTCTATCGGCCGGAGGAGCGTGGGTTTGAACGCGATATTCGCAAGCGTCTGGAGTATTGGCAGAAACTTCGCGAGGCGCGAAAGGCTTCTGCTGAGGAATGAAGCATGCCCCACCGCATTCGTTTGATCGGTTCATCGGTGTGGACTGGTCGGAGGCACGTGGGCCAAGGTTGCCCCGGCTGCAGGTCGCTGAGGCTCTGGTGGGGGAGACGAAGCCGAACCTGATTCCCTGTCCAAACGGTAAATATTGTTCTCGCGAAGCTTTCGTGGCGTGGTTCCTTGAAACGTCACGTCTTCCGCAACGAATGCTGGTTGGGTTCGATTTCGCGTTCTCATTCCCCCGTAAGGACAGACAGCAGTTCTTTCCCGGAGCAACTTATAGCCCCGAAACTGCGCCAGACCTGTGGAATTGTGTCGAACGGTACTGCAGCAACAGCGAGAGATTTTACGCCGCATCGTTCGTGGAAGACGTGACCTATGCGCGCTATTTTCAAGGCGGGGAGCTGTTCGAACGGCGCTTGCGCATTACTGACCAACGCTGTCATCAATCCGGATTGGGACGTCCCGAGAGTATTTTCAGGCTTGTCGGTCCGGCTCAGTTGGCGAAAGGATCGCTTGCCGGAATGCGTGTCCTGCATCACTTGCGCGGTAAGTTGAACAATCTTTCTATCTGGCCATTTGATGAGATACCGCTCTCTCGGTCCGTCGTGGTGGTGGTCGACATTTATCCGGGGGCGTTCGTAAAAATGTCGGGTGTTGCGAAGGGTAAGGTTCGGTGCACAAACACTCTGAACCGCGTTCTGGTGTACTTCAGATCCGCGCCGGTGCACGAAAAGGTATTGGAAGGTGGTGCCGTCGACGACAAAGCTGACGCCCTAATTGCCGCGGCAGCCTTGCGGCACCTTAGCAGCGATGGCACGGTTTGGGCCCCTGAGGGATTGGCCGAAGCTCAACTCTGGCAGGAGGGTTGAATATTCGGAATTCAATGAGCCGTCGACGACAAGACGCACTGACTGAAGGGTCCCAGAGATGAAGCTAATACTGGCAATTGCAGCGGGCGGGGCGATCGGTGCTGTCGGCAGACATTACGTTGGGATTTTTGCGTTGAAGTGGCTTGGCGCGGGATTTCCCTTCGGGACGCTGTTCGTCAACGTCGTTGGTTCCTTTGCCATGGGCGTGCTGATTATGCTGATGGCGCTCAAGTGGAACGTAGGTAATGAAATGCGGGCTTTCTTCACTGTTGGACTGCTGGGCGGATTTACGACCTTCTCCGCCTTCTCACTCGATTTCGCGATTTTGATCGAAAGAGGTGAGGCTATGATCGCAGTTGGTTACGTTCTTGCGTCCGTTGTTTTGGCGATCTTCGGAATCTTCGCGGGCATGCATGTAATGCGCGCGCTGGCAACGTGAGCGGTGTCGAATTTCGAACTGTCGGATCAGATGATGCCGACAGCCGACTGGATCGCTGGTTTCGGCGCCATTACCCGAACTTGTCACATGGCCGTCTGGAAAAGTTCCTTCGTACGGGACAGGTCCGCCTAGATGGCCGACGAGCCAAGGCTTCAACACGAATTGCTGAAGGCCAGGAAATTCGGGTGCCGCCGAACGTTGAAAGCGTTTCAAAAGCCCCTGGACCTTCAGGTGCCGGAAAACCTCAAAGTACGCGGACAACCGAACAGGTTGCACAGCAGCTTCGTTCCCGGATTCTTTACCGGGACGCTGCCGTCATCGCTCTGAACAAGCCGGCCGGTTTGGCAGTTCAGGGCGGGAGTGGAGTTTGTCGGCATGTCGACGCGATGCTGGATGCACTGCAATTTGATGCCGTTGAGCGACCGCGTCTCGCGCATCGACTGGACAAGGACACCAGCGGAGTCCTGTTAATCGGCAGGACCGCGAAGGCGACTGCCATGATCGCTGAGGCGCTGCGGCACCGCGAGACCCGCAAGACGTATTGGGCTGTGGTCGTCGGGGTTCCCAAGCCGCGCGAAGGAACGATCGATATCCCTTTGGCCAAGCAGCGCCGTCAGGGCCGGGAACTGTCAATGGAGTCAAAGACGGGCAAGCAGGCTCGAACCGGCTACAAGGTTCTGGATGCCGCAGGACGTCGGGCGGCATGGGTGGAACTCTCTCCGGAAACCGGTCGCACGCACCAGCTCCGGGTGCATCTGGCGGCAATTGGCAATCCGATCCTGGGCGATGGCAAGTATGGCGGTAAGGAAGCTCATATTCCGGGTCTTTCCAATCAACTTCATCTACACGCAAGGTCAATCGACGTTCCCATGCCTGAGGGCAAGTGGATATCCGTTTCGGCGCCATTGCCGGCCCATATGACGGCAACTTGGGAATTCTTGGGATTTGCCGACGGCATCGAGGCGACAACTAAGGAGATTTAGATCGGTGACAACTCTCCGTCTCGTGATATTCGACTGTGACGGCACGCTGGTCGATAGCCAGCGCACGATCATAGGCGCCATGAACAGTTCGTTCACCCAACTGGGACTTCCAAGTCCGACCGATGATGCGATTCGACGAGTCGTGGGCTTGTCGCTTCACGAATCGATGGTGCGTCTTCATCCGGGCGGGTCGGATGTCGAACATCAAGAGCTGATCGCGGGTTATCGATCGGCATTCTTCGAAATGCGGAGCGCCCCCGATCACGAGGAGCCGCTTTACCCTGGCGTTGTGGCAGTGCTGGATCACATCGAGCAGGAAGGGATTCTGGCGGGGGTTGCGACTGGCAAGTCCATGCGTGGCTTGAAAGCCACTTTGGCACGACATGCAATTCATGATCGTTTCATCACGTTACAGACTGCTGATCAAAATCGAGGGAAACCGCATCCGGCGATGGTGCAGCGCGCGATGGAGGAGGCGGGCGTCGAACCCGATAACACCATGGTCGTTGGTGACACGACATACGATATCGAGATGGGCCGTGCAGCAGGAGCGTACGCTGTCGGCGTATCGTGGGGATACCATCCGGTTGATGAACTGCATACCGCTGGCGCGCACGCCGTCATCAATGCTTTCGGGGAACTGAACGGGGCACTTGCACGGTTCATGGCTCTCGAATGAGCGCATTACGAACGGCTGCCGTGGTCGTTGCAGCAATTCTCGTGCTGTCAGCGACGGCGTTGGTCCTTGCCGTCGATCTCTTTGACCCGAACGACTATCGTGGGGCTATTGCGAGCGAGGTTCAGCGCGCCACGGGACGGGCCCTGGATATCCAAGGTCAAATTCAGTTGTCGATCTTGCCGCGACCAAGATTGAGCGTCACCAATGTGTCGTTGGCCAATGTACCAGGTGGTTCCGCTCCCGCATTCGTATCGATCGATGCCATCCATGCCGACATTGCCTTGCGACCATTGATCTGGGGTCAGTTCAATATCGTAAACCTCGAGATAGACGGCCTGGATGTGATCCTCGAAGTAGACCAGCATGGCCAAGGGAATTGGGCGATCAACACGGCATCTTCTCTGGATTCAGGTTCGTCCTTCACTGGTCCCGCTATTTCCACGCTCCTGGTACGGTGGGCAAGCATTACTTTTCTGAGCTAAGACGGAAGTCGTTCACAAGATGTGCAGATTGAACACCTACGGGCTGATGATGTTGCTTTGTACGATGAAGGCAGATTTTCAGCCAATGGATCGATCGGTGAACAAGAGTGGGGTGCGGAGGGCACATTCGGTCCATTGGACGCCGAGGATGAGGGAGAAGCAATTTTCCCGTTAATTCTGATACTGTCGGCGGTCGGGTCCCGCATCAGAGCCGAAGGTCAGATGGATCTGTCATCCACCCATCCACATGTCGATCTTCGCTTGAGTGCCAAGGGCGAGAATCTATCCGATGTCGTGGAATTAGCGGGATTTCCGTTGGAGCGGCTGGGTCCTTACAGTGCTGTGGCCAACGCAGTTATCGAGTCGAAATCGATCTTTCTCAGTGGAATTGAGGCACGTGCCGCGGATGTCGCCTTTGCAGGTGAGGCGACCGCCGATTTGACAGATGCCAAAGACCTGCGTCTGAAACTAGGGAATTTCGATGTGTCATGGTCGCGCTCGAACGGCAGAGAATCGACCACGGTTCTTTTCGATCGTGTGGAGTCCCAATTCGATGTCGAGACCTTTAGTCTGAAGTCTCAGTTTGCGGGGCATCTCGCCGATGTCGAGATCTCCGGAAATTTCCAGGTGGGCCGATCCAATGCCGAAGCGGATGTAGGAATCGACATTAGCTTTGATTCGCGAATTGGTGAGGGGCAACTCCTGTTTGACGCAGGGGTGCACCCGGGGCCAAGCGGACCGGTAGGAGTTGCCATCATAAAATCGTCGGCGCCAGATGCGTCCGCCATGCTCCGCGCCATCGGTGTGCGCGGTACGATCTCTGATCCCAAATTCAGACCCAACAAGGCATCTTTGACAATCGATGCCGCGAAGGTCGCTGTGGGCACGGCAATCAATCCACTCGGCATCCTAATTCCATTTGTCAGGTCAGGCCTTGGCGACAAAAACCCATGTGTTGCCGCTCTGGAGGAACCTTCCGGGCCGAGCCCCGACAGATCTCCCAAGCGCGACGGACTGGGCGGCAAGCTACTCGAAGGTCTTGGAGGCGCTATGAAAGGGATTGGGGGTGCTGTAGACAAGGTTCTCGGTGGATGACGTTGCGACCGCTCAAACGTATCTATAAGGATGTCACCACAGGGTCAGTAGACGGGTTGCCGACGGTGTTGCTGGATGGCCGCCCACTGTTGACGCCAGCGAAATCTACTGTCGTTCTTCCAAATCAGGCCATGGCCTGCGCCATCGCTGACGAATGGCGCGAGCAGGGTGACGAAGTGCAGCTCCAGGATATGCCCATCACCCAGCTTGCGGTCTCGGCCATCGACCGGGTCTCGCCTGCACGCGATGACGTCGTTGCGCAAATCGCTGGCTTCGGTGAAACAGACTTGCTCTGCTATCGTTCCGAACAGGCTGATCTTGCCGACCGTCAAGCGGAATTGTGGCAGCCGATGCTCGATTGGGCTTCGGACGCGTTGAAGGCACCGTTGTTGACTGTCAGCGGCATCATGCCTGCTCAGCAACGAGAGGATAGTGTCGTCGCGTTGCGGTCTGCGGTAGACGGACACAACGATATGGAGCTTGCGGCGCTTCACTCCATTACGACTGCAACGGGATCACTGATCCTTGCGCTCGCTGTGTCGGCAGGCAAGATTGACGCGGAGTCTGCGTGGGAGTTAAGCCAGCTTGATGAGACGTGGCAGGCAGAGCGGTGGGGTGTGGACATCGAAGCGACTGAACGAGCCGGCCATCTCCGGCAAGAACTCATCGCAGCCACGCGGTTCCTCAATTTGTGCCGCGAGACTTCGGTTGCAGGTAACTAAGTTTGCGCTAGCCGTCACCCCGCTATAATGCTATTTCGGATGCTCGAAGCGCGTTGATTCCCGCCACTTTTATGCACTCGGCACATGGCTCGACTGACTGAACTGCTGACTGACCTCGTGCGCCGTCGCGAGAAGGCGCTGCTCGGTGGCGGCGCGGAAAAGCTTGAGCAGCGGCGCGAACGTGGGCAGATGACGGCCCGCGAACGGCTTGTCGGCTTATTCGACAGCGACACTTTCCAGGAATTTGGACTGCATGTGCGGCACGAGACGCGGCATTTTGGAATGGAAAAGCGGGAGCTGGCAGGGGACGGAGTGATCACTGGCATCGGCTTTACAGAGGGCCGCGCTGTCGCGTCCTACAGCCAGGATTTCACTGTTGCCGGAGGATCCCTGGGCAAGATCCACTCTCAGAAGATCTGCAACATCATGGATTATGCGGGCACCAATGGCATGCCTGTCGTCGCCTTCAATGATTCCGGTGGTGCGCGGATTCAGGAAGGCGTGGAATCGCTAGCCGGTTACGGGCAGGTATTTGTCAGAAACGTCCGCATGTCAGGTGTGGTTCCCCAGATCGCGGTGATCGCGGGTCCGTGCGCGGGAGGCGCGTCATATTCACCGGCGCTCATGGACTTCATCATCATGACGAAGTCCAATGCCAATATGTTCATTTGCGGGCCCGACGTTATTCGCGCGGCAACAGGGCAGATCACAACAATGGAGGAGATCGGCAGTGCGGCGGCGCACGCGACGATCAGCGGCAATATCCACTTTGTAGCCGACGACGACGCTCATGCCATCGCCATCGTGCAGCGGTTGCTCTCCTATTTGCCCTCGAACAACGTGATGGATCCGCCGCACGAGCCAGCGGAAAATCTAACCCTCAGCGAGGACCCGGGCATGAACGCCCTGGTTCCGGAATCTGATAAGGAGCCGATTGATGCCTATCTGGTCATCGACCGTCTGGTGGATGAAGGCTCCTTCATGGAGGTTCAGCCGGATTTCGCTGGCAATGTCCTCATCGGTTTTGCCCGGATCGGCGGGATCGTTGTCGGCATTATCGCTAACCAGTCGATGGTGAAGGCTGGTACGCTTGATATCGATGCGTCTGACAAGGCAGCTCGCTTCATCAATTTTCTCGATTGCTTCAACATTCCCATTGTCACGCTGGTCGACGTCCCGGGTTTTCTACCCGGTGTGACTCAGGAACTGGGCGGCATCATCCGTCATGGTGCCAAGATGCTCTATGCCTATGGCAATTCGACCTCGCCGAAGATCACAGTGTTCATGCGAAAGGCATATGGCGGGGCCTATCTCGCCATGTGTAGCCGCGATATGGGCGCTGATCTCGCGTTCGCCTGGCCGAGTGCTGAGATTGCCGTGATGGGCGCGGACGGCGCCGTGAACATTCTTTATCGCCGAGAGCTGCAGGACGCAGAAAATCCTGATGAGCGTCGGGCGGAACTCGCCGCAGAATATCGGGAACAGTTTGCGTCGCCTTATCTTTCGGCGAGCAAGGGATTCGTCACGGATATCATCGAACCTTCGTCTACCCGTTCGGCGGTAGCACTCGGATTGCGCAGCCTGTTGTCGAAGCGTGAAACACGGCCGCCCAAAAAACACGGGAACATCCCGCTGTGACCGGCGCCTAGAGGAAGCGGTCGCATCCGTACGTCATGATCGATTGGATTGCCAATATCTCAGTCATCGCGACTGGCTTCGGCACGGTTCTCGGCGTGCTAACCATGCTTTGGGGGGGCTGCGCCATCATCGGATCCTCCTTTGCACGGAAAGCGTCGGCCGCGGGAAGCAGCGATTCGCCGACGCCGTTTGCCAGACCCAGCGACGGTGTTCCCCCTGAGCACGTGGCAGCGATTTCTGCTGCCGTTTCCACAGTGATGGGAACACCGCACCGTATCGTTCACATCTCGGCCCCGAGCCATCGACCAGCTGGGTGGACGCTCGAAGGCCGTTTTGACAGCTTCGGCACGCAACGGATGCCCTGGGACCGTTGGCCGCGTGTGACGACGAAGTCGCAGCGGAGAAAGAACAGGTAAATGAGACGATTCAAGATCACGGTTGATAACAAGACCTACGACGTTGCGGTCGAAGAAGTAGGAGATGCGGCCGGAGCGCCGACACCCGTTCCGACGCCGGTACCGGCACTGCCTGCTTCAGGGGGTGCTTCCGCGCGCATCGCGCCCCCGG
>CEUN01141260.1_pt1 | contig 17745 bp, 16 predicted proteins | sample 361501 | NCBI WGS metagenome assembly CEUN01 (sample SAMEA2622801, study PRJEB7988) | marine metagenome | biome: marine biome (ENVO:00000447); feature: marine epipelagic mixed layer (ENVO:xxxxxxxxx); material: "saline water (ENVO:00002010), including plankton (ENVO:xxxxxxxx)" | depth 120 m | reverse complement strand
TTTCGCGAAACGGTGGCTCAATTTCTCAGAGTGATTCCGGCGGCCTGGAAAGCACGCGACGAATTGCGAGCCCTGTCACGACGCGTCCGCGAAGAGTTCGATGTAGTTCACGTCAATTATGAGTCGTTGTTGCCGGTGGCACTGTGGCTGAAGCTCACGACGAAGAAACCTCAGATCCATCATTGTCGTGCAAGGATCAGGCGAACACCTTGGGGGCGGGTCCATGTCAAGGTGGCTTCGATGATCGCAGACAAACTGATATTCATCACAGAGAACGAGCGCGACCACTTTTGCAGTCTGGGTGGGCGAAGTGGGGCGGTCATCTACAATCCTGCGCCTGAAGCAGAAGGCGCCTCCGAGGGCCGTGTGTCTCTTCCGCATGACGGGCGGCTGAAAGTTATGAGCCTCTCCAACTACTCCCATGACAGAGGCGTCGATCGTGTGGTTGAGGTGGCCAAATCTCTGAAAGATTCTGGTCGCCATGACATTCTCTTCATCATGGTTGGGGACATGCATCTACATCTGGCCGATCCAGGTTGTTTGGGTGAGTTGGCGAGAAAGGGCGGCGAGCTATCCGACTACGCGAATGCGGAAGGCGTATCGGATATGTTTTTGTTCCTGGGTCATGTGGCGGAACCTGAACCTTTGATTTGCCAGACCGATTTGGTCGTCAAGCTTTCGCGGTTCGATGAACCGTGGGGGCGTGATGTTATAGAGGCGATGAGTTTTGGTGCTCCTGTCCTGGCTACCGGCACGTGGCAGGGATTTGTCGAACATGATCGAAACGGCTTGTTATTCAGTGACTTCAGACCCGATGATGTGGCATCAGCCTTGGCACATTTAGCGGATGATCGATCCCTGGTCCGTAAGATGGGTGAACGGGCGCGGCAGCATATCAAGAGACAATGTGATCCAGAGGTTCAGGCCGAAAAGCTCGTGGTCGAATGGCAAAGTGTCTTCGCGGTTCATTGAGACCTTGTTGGCTTTCAATTTGACAAGTGGGGTGATTCTCGTTGGTTGATGGCGTCAGGCTTTGTGTCGTGGGTACCGGTTATTGGGGACGCAATCTGGTTCGAAACTTCGATGGTCTCGGCGTTCTCGAAGCCCTGTGCGAGAAATCGCCTGAAACGGCTGCGCCCATTTCCGAGGCATTCCCCGAGGCGCAGGTCTTGTCTGACTTAAGTGCGGTTGCCGCAGATCCGTCCATAAATGCCGTTGCCATCGCAACCCCGGCTGTCACTCATGGGGCTCTAGTCCGGCAATTCTTGGAAGCTGATAAGCATGTCTTTGTGGAGAAACCGCTCTGTCTGGACCCGCGAGAAGCCAGCGAACTGGGTGATCTCGCAAAGGCTCGCAGTCGAACTCTCATGGTGGGCCATTTGCTGCTCTATCACCCCGCATTCAGGGCACTTCAGAGCCTGGTCGAGACGGGTAAGGTCGGACAACTGCGGTACATCTATTCGAATCGGGCCAGTCTCGGCAAAGTTCGGACCGAAGAGAATGCATTGTGGTCGTTCGCCCCGCACGACGTGTCAATGATTTTGGCTCTCACCGGTCGCATGCCCAAGTGTGTCATCGCCTCGGGCGCTCATTACCTGACAGATGGTGTCGCCGACACGACGTTATCCCACCTGACCTTCTCCCATGATCTTCAAGCGCACATTTTCGTGTCCTGGTTACATCCGTACAAGGAACACCGCATGGTTGTCGTGGGAAGTGAAGGAATGATTGTCTTCAACGACGTCGCCGAAGGCGAGAACAAGTTGCTCCTGTATCCGCACGTCTCGAAAAGCGAAGGCGGTGTACCTGTGATCAACCGCGCTGAAGCTAAACCGATTTCCTACGAGGCTGCGGAGCCATTGCACCTTGAATGTGCGCATTTCGTGGACTGCGCGATCTCCGGAAATCGTCCACGCACGGATGCGGCAGAAGGATCCAGGGTGCTCCGCGTTCTGAAGGCTTGTGAGGAATCCATTACGACAAGGACTTCGGTTCAAGTCATTGACTGACGGGGGACCAGCATCATGAGCTCCGATGTGATGATTCATGAGACTGCCATTGTCGATGAGGGGGCCTGTATCGGCGCGGGTAGCAAGGTTTGGCACTTCTGCCACATCCTTTCGGGAACGCGCATCGGAACCAACTGTGTTCTCGGACAGAATGTCATGGTCGGTCCGAATGTTGAGGTCGGCAACGGAGTCAAAATTCAAAACAATGTTTCCGTCTACGCGGGAGTCACTATTGAAGATGACGTTTTCTGCGGACCGAGCATGGTTTTCACTAATGTCTTGACACCACGAGCGTTCGTCGACCGGCGTGAGGAGTTCGACACAACAACAGTTTGCCGCGGAGCAACCATCGGAGCCAATGCCACTGTTATCTGCGGCATCACCATTGGGCGATACGCCATGATCGGTGCCGGGGCGGTCGTCACACACGACGTTCCCGATCACGCTCTGGTTGTTGGTGTTCCAGGACAGCGTGTGGGTTGGGTGAGTCGATCAGGTGAGCGCCTCAAGGCCGATTTGGTGTGTCCGCGGACCGGTGAGCGCTATCGCGAATGTGCCCACGGGCTGGTCGCAGCCTCTCCGGAGAGTGAGTGATCGCGTCGAACGACCGCAACTTCCGCAAGAGAGCTGCTTCGTTTGAAGTGCACGACCTTTCTTTGATTATCGGGGATCTTTCTGAGGGTGGCGCTCAGCGGGTGGTCTGTAATCTCGCATCCGCTTGGGTGCATGCCGGACGGCGCGTTGCGGTCGTAACGCTCGCTGGTCCGCAGCGAGATTTTTTTCAGCTCGATCCGGGCGTAACCCGGATCGCGTTGGATGTTGCTGGCCGGTCGGCCGGTCCTGTATTAGGCCTCCTCGCCAACCTGCGTCGAGTTCGGGCTTTGCGACAAGTTCTGCGGCAGATTGCTTCACCGGTGGCGGTCGCGTTCGCCGGCTCGACCAATGTACTCACCGTCCTTGCAGCTTGGGGCCTCGGAACCAGACTCGTAATTTCCGAGCGAAATGATCCAGCGAAACAATCTCTGGGGCGACCGTGGAATTTCCTTCGCAAATTCCTTTATCGACGCGCCGATCTTGTTACTGCCAACAGTCATGCGGCGCTTGACACACTTTCGAGTTACGTACCGCGCGAACTCCTGGCCCACGTGCCCAATCCCGTGGTGTTCCCGACGCCGCTTCCGTCACGTGTCGTCGAGCCATTGATTCTGAATGTGGGTCGGCTGCATGAACAGAAGGCGCAGGATGTGTTGATGACAGCCTTTGCCGAGGTGGCCGACGAGGTGCCCGGCTGGCGCCTTGAGATTCTGGGTACCGGTGGCCTCGACACCGAACTGAGGAAGCAGATTACGGCTCTGCAACTGAGCGATAGGGTCCTTATGGTGGGCCAGGTTGACCCGTGGCCGCACTACGCACGTGCAGCGGTTTTTGCGCTGCCGTCTCGGTTTGAGGGAACGCCCAATTCGCTTCTTGAGGCGATGAGTTTCGGTATTCCACCAATCGTCAGCAACACGGCTGGTGGAGCGTTGGAATACGTAGAGCATGGCGTCAATGGACTGGTCGTGCCGGTAGATGATGCCGAGGCCCTTGCTGCGGCCATGCGTGAGCTCGTCAACGATTCGGAGTTTCGAGAGAGACTGGGGCTGGCCGCTCGGGACCGCGTGGCGGCGTGCTCGATGGAGTCCGCGCTTATGGCTTGGGAAGCCACTCTCCAACTGCCGTCCGTACAGCCACGGAGCCAAGAAGTCGCGAATAACGCTACAACTTAATTCCGCTGTCCCGCTCCACGTAGTCAATCATCCACTGGGTCAGATCGACGTTTTCCGACAACAGCCGGTCTGCCCGTTCGCGGGCATCCGCCTTCAGGTTCGAACGGGCAAGGAGTTCTTCAGCGCGATTGATCGCAGCATCCGCTTGATTGTCCGAGAAGTGGTGTACGAGGCCATAGCGTTTGGACATATCGTTGATGACACCACGCCAGGTCCGGGCAATCCAAAACGCGTGGGTGCCGAGGATGGCAGCTTCGGATGCCATGGTGCAGCTCTCGCCGATGAGAATATCGGCGTGAGCCAGAACGTGGTGGATGTCTTCGGGTGGGATAGCAAGCTGGAACCGTTGAAATTCCTCGGGCAGCGGTTCTTCGGATGTGATGACCACACGGCCTTTGTCGGCGAGGCGCCTGATGAGCGCGGCCTTTGCTTCGTATGAGAAACCACGCTCACCGACATCGTGATAGGCGTCCATTTCCACGAACCGGACGACGTATAGTGGCGTATCTCCTGTCAGTCCGTGTTTTCTGACGACCGCTTCATCGGGCCTGAACACCCGCGGATGGAGATATGCGAGTTGCTGATACCCCTCGTAGAAAATCTGATTTCGACCAACGTTGTCGGTGAACCCCCGGGGAACGATATAGGCGTCGCTGAGCCGAGCAATGGCGCGATTCACGAGCCGCGGGATCTCATTGTCGTGGAGCACGAGTGTTCTGGCGCGCAGGAAAGGGCTTGCTGCCGCCACCACTGGGCCCGTCATACTGATCAGATAGTCGGGGTCGAACGGCCGCACCAGCTTCAGGAATCTTGTGGTTCGCACAGCAAGCTCACCGAGTTTGCCGACTATGCCTCGTCCGCGTGATGACAACACATGCTGTGGAATTCCGAAGGCGTCGAGCAATTCCACAGCGCATTCCTTGCGCCGAGACGTAACGATGAACTCGTGACCGCGTGCGCTTAGAGACTCGATGAAGTAGTGAAAGATGTGTGAGTCGATTGGATGCAGGACGTCAACGACGAAACGCATATTTCGATCCTTGCGGAAAACGCCTGTGAGGCTGAATTCGCTCTCTCTACCATGCGGCATCCCACGCACAAAGTGTTCGCCAGCCCATCGTCAACGACGGCCTGGCAACTGGGCGCGAATCCCTTCCCAACCGTAAACGGCGAGAATCATCAAGATAGGTTCGACCGGCAGGCGATATCGAGCGATCCCGTAGAATAAATGAACTGTGCCCTTGAATGCCAGGACTGCGGTTATGACGAGTAGCAGTGACCAGTGGCGCCGCATCAGCATTGCCAGCAGGCCGAAGAGCCCGAGTAAGCGGGCCGTGATGGCAAACCCAACACATAACAATGTGACCAGCGTGCCGGCCAATGGTTGTGTGCGAAGGCTGTCGATGAAAACACCTGCCGAGCCCGGCTGGTTCATGAACTTATCGGTCCGTGTGTAGGGAATATCGAGCAAGTGATTGAGGGTCTGTGCGCCACCGGAGGCGAACTGCGCAACCCAGGCTTTGCTGTACAGCTTGATCAGGATGACCAACTCCGTATCCAGAATTCGACCGGTGTAATGCCGGAAAAGGAAGCTTCGAACCTCGTCATTGGCTGCGTTCTCCAGGCCGGCTGCCAAAAGCAGGTCGGGTTCTTCGGCAGTAAGATGACGAATAGCGGCTTGCTGCGGCGTTCCCGTGCGTGCTTCTTCAACCAGAGCGAAGTGACCGCGGATATTTTCGGATGCCTTGGGGCCACCGGCAATCCCGAATCCGTGGCCAGCTGCCTGATTGTGAAGCATCCAGGGCATGGTGACGATAAATGCAACCGCGAGTGAGGCAATCCCCAGTGGTATGCCAACTTTCAATGCACCCGGCCGACCGGCGACAAGTCTGACCAGAACAATGGCGACTGGAAGGGTGTACAACAGAAACTTGGTTTCAGGTCGCGTCAAAGACGCCAGACCGAGCAACGCACCGCAGGCGAGTGCGAACCAGTACCTGCCGCCGGTCCCCCACGACAACAGGGCCCAGACTGCAAGCATGAAAACCAATGCGTGGAGTGTGTCTGCGAGAGGCAAATGTGCGTTGGCAATCGCATTTGGATTGAGAATGACAAGGCCAAAGACTGTCATCGCCGCGTTGTGGGAAAGCCAATTGCCTGCAACAAGCCACACAATGATCCCTGTCAGGTAAAGGAAGACCAGCTGCACGCCGACAAGCAGGACCAGATCGGTCGATCCAGATACCAGGAACGTGCCGGCTATCAGAATTGGGTAGAGGGGCTGACGCTGATTCTCATGCAAGGAACCAGTATCAAAAAGTTGTAGGGCCATTCGGTGATAGGTCAGAGCATCTGCTTCGAGAAAGCTTGCTGTTGGAACAGAAATTCCAAACAGCAGTGCATTGACGCCGACGAAGACGAGCGAGAGCAGTACCAGCCCGCGTTGAGATTGTGCCGTTGACTGTGACATTGAGCCGATTGATGGATCAGTCATTGGTCACGGATTTCTTCTCTGGATAATAGCTGGCGTAACAACATAGCGGCTCCAAACACGATAACATCACCGGCGACAGTAACAACGCGATGGCCAGTAGCCAGCGCAATGGCGGAACCCATATTTGTATCGAGCGCAAGGCCCGTGGCCAGAATTGCTTCCCGCACGCCCAGTCCGGCCGGCACTCCAGGCGCAAAGAATCCGGCGACCCAGGCAAACGCAAACACTCCGGTCGCGAGCCAGTAAGATTCCAGAGGCACATTGAATAGCCCTTGGGCGAGCAGCATTAGAAGGCCGCCCTGCAGAAAGAAGTTCACGAAGTGTGAGAGAAAGACTGTCAGGGAAGCGGTGCTATTGGCAATTTGGATGCCGAAATGATCCACGGACATCTTGGAGAACGGAATGCCCCACCGCCGAATGCCCGACATTGCGACGAAAGGTAAAGCACAAGCTGCTGCCATTAACGCAATGAGGTGCCACACCTCCACCCCGGTGATCGAGGAGAATGTGGAAGCTTTGCTCAACGCCAGTGCCAGTAATGCGCATGCACAACTCGCAGCGACGATCCAGCACATCTCCACGGCCATCGTCAAAGTGACGCGGCCGATATTCAGGCCATAGTGGCCCGCGAGGGCGATGCGACCGAGGTGGTGAGCAATATTCCCGGGGAGATATTTTGCGGTCTGCGAGATGCCGATCACGACGACACCGAAAAGCAAATTCCGCTTCTCTCCAACTGCACGTAAAAGAACAACCCAGCTGGCGCCCCAGATGAAAACCGTTCCAACATAGACGGTGATGGCAATGATGATTGCTGCGATGCCCGGGATGGACCATTCCACAAGAGGAATATCTGCAAAGTGAATTGTGGCGGTGCGCCCCAAATAAAACAGACTCAGGGCCAGAAGTATCCATCCCGCAATCTGGACGAGTCTTTTCTTCACTCGTTAAACAAGTCCCGACGAAGTAGGTATGAAGATGTGTAATGAAACGTGCCCAGCGTCGGCACTTAGGTGCCTGCTACTCTGGAGCCATGTTCGTGCCGATTGTCGGAACAATCCGTTCATCTCAATTTACCACAAAACCGCAATGCCAGATGCGTGATGCCCTTACCTCTCGGCTCCGGGTGTTGGATGTGGCCGGGTCGACCATGTGGCTGACCTCACTACGTGATCTAATTCCATGAGTTGAGTCAATTTTTCCAGTACGGTACCCACACGCTGAATCACGTAGTCAAAATCACGAAGTTGCGATCTTTTACCCATAAAGGAATTGAGCGCAGTGAATAGGTGCGACGTGAGAACTTCGTTCCATGAATTTTTCCAATCGTTCGACAGCCAAAGATTTGGTCAATCGGTGAGGCCGTATGGTAATGATCCGGCGCCTCAGTAGAAACCATACAGGCGATCGATGCTTTCTCAGTGATCGGGCAAAGTGGTGGCCGGAACGGACACCGACTAGAGGGTTGGGCGTGAGTGTATGAGAGCCTTCTTTCAAAGTGTGTTGGGACTGGCGTTTGGCGGCTTCTTTCTGTGGCTCGCTCTGCGAATGGTTGGGTCCGATGAGTTGTTGCAGGCAGTCAGCGTCGTTCAACTGCATTGGATAGGTGTGGCACTCTGCATTTTCGCCGTTGATATGGCTCTTCGGGTCAAGCGATGGCAGTTCTTACTCAGCGATACGGTGAAGCTGTCTAATGGTCAGGTGGCAAAGGCTCTCATCATTGGATACATGGTCAACAACCTCCTTCCCGCACGGCTTGGCGAGATTTACAGGGCGGATTTCGTGAAGCGTCATTACGGCGGTTCCCGTTCCTCCGTTCTTGGAACCATTGTCGTGGAGCGCCTGCTCGATGGGTTCGCGGTTGTCCTTTCGCTCAGTCTGGGTTTGTTGGTTCTGTATGTGAGCCGTGGCATCGACAGTCCGGTCTTGACGACGCTGGCAATTGTGGCGGCGCTCGGTTGCACCGCGGCATTCGGGGCCGTCTTCTGGTTTCACAAGTTGAATTGGCTTTTTCGGCAGATTCCCTGGAGTTGGCTGACGTCGAGGCTCGAGGATTTTAGTCTTGCACTTCAGGCCCTGAAGATGCCCGGTTTTCACTATCCGATTATCCTGACCGGGCTGATCTACATGCTTGAAGCGTTGGTACTCTGGGCCGCGCTGACCGCCGCGGGGATTGACGTCGGACTGGCAGGGGTGCTCATCGTCCTGGGGACGGCCGTCTTAAGTACGCTACTGCCGACAGCGCCCGGTTACGTCGGCAGCCTGCAGATAGCTTACATATTTGCGTTGGCGCCCTTCGGCTATGAAGCGCCCCAAGCGTTCATTGCTGCGACGATCTCGCAAGTATTTCTGGCCGGCAGCCTGATCGTGACCGGCCTCCTCATCATGTTTTACATGAATGTTAAGAGGTTGGCGGTTCGCCATGTCTCATAGCGTAGACACAGATTCTCAGAGCTTCTGGCTTGAGCATTTGGGCAATGCCGAAGCGCTCAATAGATGGGTATTTGCGCAATTCGCGGGATGCCTGGGCGACGACATTCTCGAAGTCGGATGCGGCAACGGCAACTTCACCGTGATGATGGGTGCAACCGGCGCGCGCGTTTGCGGAATCGAAATAGAACCGTCATTTGTAAAAGCGGCACGCCAAGCGACTGAACATCAACCGACCGTGAGAATCGAGCAGGCAGACGTCACGGTGAAGCAGTGGCAGCAGAAATTCGACACCGTTGTCATGCTTGACGTTATTGAGCATCTGGAAGACGACGTCGGGACCCTGGATCTACTCCACGAGGCCCTCCGCCCCGGTGGCCGCATTGTTTTGAAAGTCCCTGCGATGCCAGGCGTCTACGGTACCCTTGATGAAGCCGTTGGCCATTTTCGCCGCTATACGCGACGAACGTTGTCGCAGGTGTTGAGCGATGCCGGGTTCATTGATGCCCGCGTGCATGCCTTCAACGCACTGGGGGTGCTGGGATGGTGGTTGAATGGTCGGCTATTGCGCCGGCGCGTTCCCGATGCCGGTTTCATTAGCGGCTTTAATGCAGTGGTCCCTCTGGCGCGTGCGCTTGACCGCATTGCGCCCCCAGGGTTTGGCTTGTCCCTCATTGCTCTGGCCAAGCGCCGGAACGGCGCGTAACCGAGCTGGTCACCGTGCCTCGCACTTCAACGGATTGATCAGAGAGATTGTCAGCGCGGCACGATGATACCAGTGGAATGACTTCGGAATCGATGAAGCGTTCGGATTCTGGAACCGCAGGTGTTCCTGGTACGGAGCCCTTAAAGCGCGAACCACTCAAGCGTCTGGCCGTTGCCGTTACGATTGGCGCCTTTGCGGTCGGGGCATTCTTTCGATTTTTTAGACTCGACTGGCAAAGCCTTTGGGTGGATGAGATTCATACATTGGGACCCTCGCTGCATGCTGTATCCCTTGGTGATGCCTTTTGGAACTATATAAATCTCGCGCCCACCCCTCCGCTCTACTACCTGTTCATGATGTTTTGGACGGAGATATCCAACTTCTCAGAACTTTTGGTGCGACTACCCTCGGCGGTATTCGGTTTGGCGACCATCGTCGTGTTCTGGATTGGAGTTCGGAAAGTGTTCGGCCCGTGGATCGCTGCATCGGCCGCGATCTTGATGGCGCTCTCGTGGCCTGGCGTATTTTATTCCCAGGAAGCGCGGGGCTATTCCGCCGTTCTGTTTTGCGTTACTTGGGCCGCTGTCCTTTGGATGAAGGTCTTGCACGATTTTGACGCATCCTCACGCAATGACTGGCTGATCCTGTTGTCGGCATCAATCTTGTCCGCCGCCATTCATCCGTTCGGCTTCATCATCACGGCCTTCATGTTTGGATACTTGTTTGTCGTTGCACTGGCTCGCGGCCGCTTCGTAGTTCGTGCCTTGGTTGCGGGCAGTGTCTTGGTTGCCTGTTATCTCGTTTGGATGGCGGTCAATCTGCTCGGTATTCAGTGGGTTCTGGGGGAAGGGACCATTTACATCCGGCCGGGGCTGTGGTTCTTCGTTCACATCGGCGCATTCTTGTTCCATCACCCAATGGTTGCAGTTTTAACCTGCGGTGTGCCGCTTGCGATCGGCGCCGTCGGCTATTTCAAGCGTCTAAAGTCCGCAACTTTGGATCGTGCGTGGCATGATCCCGCCATTTACCTTCCTTACATCCTTCTCGTTCCGTTCGCGTTCGTATTCGCTGTGGCACAGGTTCAACCATTCCTCTACAGCCGCTACCTCATCGTATTCCTGCCGTTCATATACATGCTGTACGCCTTTGTACTCGCGCAAAGAGTCTGGCACCGCCCTGCGCTTCAGGTCGTGATAATGGCTGCCGTGGCAATACCAGCGAGCTATTGGATCTTTCGCGACTACTACGAGGTGGACAAACCGCAAACCCGTGAACTTGCGCGCTACGTTATTTCAAACTCGGACAACTCCACGGCAATAATTACCGGCTGTAACCCGAACCCACCGTTTGAGTGCGCGCTGGGTGAAGGACGACGGACAGATGCCGATTGGTCCAAATATCTCTACTACTTGAACTACAATGACCTGCCGAATCTCCCGATCGTACCGGACGTGTTTGAGGACCTGGAAGGATTGGACCGTTTAGTCGACGAGTATCGCGCCAACGGCAAACGACGTCTGATTTTGATGGGTAGTCGCACAGGTGTCGGCTACGTCAACAAAGCCGTGCCGCATTTGGAGCGCCTAGGGTTCGTCTGTAGTAGAACCCAATTTCATCTCGCAGAAGCAGCCGAGTGTTCGCTGGGTTAGCTAAGGCCCAGAGATGCTGGTAGCCTGCCATGTATAGGCTTGCGCCCGGAAAGGGGAACTGCGATACATTGCCTTCGTGTTGAAGAGAGACGTGGAGTTGCGATGAAGGTCGACATCAAACCCGTCACTGACGAGGAAAAAAGTCAGTGGCCAAAAGAGGTTATCGTTAGCTTGGAGGCTCCATTCTCTGATGATCGAGGTGGCATTCAGCCATTGGTCGATGCCGATATGAAGAGTGCCGTATTGATCGCCTCCAAAAAGGGTACGGTGCGTGCAAATCACTATCACCAGACCGACTGGCATTACTGTTATGTGCTGAAGGGCTCGATCGACTACTACCATCGTGCCGTTGGTAGCACGGATGAGCCCGAACACGTGAAAGTCTCAACAGGTCAGATGTTCTTCACGCCACCGATGGTGGAGCATGCCATGGTGTTCCCGGAGGATGCCGAGTTCCTGACCTTCGGTCGTAATTCGCGCCAGCAGGAAGTGTACGAGGCGGACGTCGAACGGGTTCCTCCGATTAACCCGTAGTGAAAACTGACGTTAGCCAGCTCTACCACCGTCGGCAGAATTGCCGGCTGTGTGGCGATCAAGATGTCGTGCAGGTTCTTTCATTGACGCCGACTCCTCCCGCGAATGCATTTGTTGATGCTGGCCGGCTGGACGAGGAGCAGGCGTTGTTCCCGTTAGACGTTCATCTCTGCCAGGCCTGCGGTCACGTCCAGATACTGGACGTCGTCGATCCCGGTGTTCTTTTCGAAGATTACGTATACGTATCTGGTACATCGCCAGAGTTCGTAAAGCACTTTGGGGACTATTCGAAATTCCTGATGGAAACCTACGCGCTGACGGCAGGCGGTCTCGTGGTGGATATCGGCTCGAACGACGGTACCCTCCTGCGGTTCTTCCGGGAGGCTGGCTGTTCAGTGCTCGGCGTCGATCCGGCCAGGGACATCGCCCGGCGGGCCAGCGAGCAAGGGGTTGAGACACTCCCGGAATTCTTCACTCATGATCTGGCGACGGAGATTCGAGAGAGTCGGGGTGCCGCGAGTATTGTCACAGCGAACAACGTTTTTGCTCACGCCGATGATCTCGACAACATCGTGGAAGGTGTTCGTGAGCTGCTGGCAGAAGACGGTGTATTTGCCTTTGAGGTTTCGTACCTGAGGGACGTTTACGAGAAAAACCTCTTCGACACCATTTATCACGAGCACCTGTCATACCATTCGGTCAAGCCATTGGCGGCGTTCTTCATGCGCCATGGCATGCGTCTGATTTCGGCTGAACGAGTCGACTCTCACGGTGGGAGCTTGCGAGGTGTTGCCCGACTTGAAGGGGGATCACATGCAGAAGAAGGCACCGTAAAACGGTTGATTGATGAAGAATCTGCGCTGGACCTCGACAAGGCTGAGACGTTCATGGCATTTGGAGCACGGATTGATGCGTTGCGCGACTCACTATCCGGCCTGCTGAGTGAACTGAGAAGTTCCGGTCGATCAATTGCCGGATATGGCGCACCGGCGAAGGCGACGACGTTGATGTATCATTTCGGTCTTGGGCCTGACGTCATTGACTTCATCGTCGATGATAGCCCGCTCAAACAGGGTCTTTACTCTCCAGGCCTGCATATTCCTGTGCTCCCCTCGTCCGTACTCGCTGAACGCATGCCCGACTACCTGTTAATCCTTGCTTGGAATTTCGCCGAACCGATCATGCGTAATAACGTGGACTATACCGATCGGGGTGGTCGTTTCATTGTTCCCATACCTAAAGTGAAAATTCTTCCCGGTGACCAAACCATTCATTGAGAGTGATATCGCAGAGATCTGCGAGCGTCTTGGCGATGCCGTCGACCTTCTTGAAGGCAAAACCGTCGTACTGACAGGGGGCCGTGGCTTCCTCGGACGCTATTTTTCAGAAACCGTCTCGCGATTGAACACCACGCGATTTTCCGACCCTTGCTCGCTCATCCTGATCGATAATCTGATCACGGCCGGCGAGCTTGGCCGGCAGTCATTTGAGCATGACCATGTGAGTTTTCTGGAACACGACATCATCGAGCCGCTGGTGCTCGATGAGCACGTCGACTACATCGTTCACGCGGCAGGCATTGCGAGTCCGTTTCACTACCGGGCGTTTCCGCTGCAGGCGCTCGACGTTGCGATCCAAGGCTCACGACACATGCTTGAATTGGCGCGGGCTAATGGTGCCCGATACGCCTTTTTCTCGTCGAGCGAGATTTACGGCGATCCGGATCCGCGGCACATTCCCATACAGGAGAGTTATCGGGGCAATGTCGCGAGCCAGGGTCCACGCGCCTGTTATGACGAGAGCAAGCGTCTCGGCGAAACGCTCTGCTACATCTACCACAACACATTTGGTGTCCCGACCAACGTTATTCGGCCGTTCAATGTATACGGGCCGGGCATGCAGGAGACCGACTACCGCGTGCTGCCAAATTTTGCCAAGCAGATCAAAATCAAACAGCCACTGCATGTATATGGAACCGGCAATCAGACGCGAACATTCTGTTACGTCACTGACGCTGTGGTTGGGTTTTGGCTTGCCATCCTGCGAGGAGTTCCCGGCGAAACCTACAACGTTGGGAATCCCAAGCCTGAGATCTCTGTGTTGGACCTCGTCAAGCAGATTCAGGCCATAAGCCAGGCACCGCTGGACTACAATGTCATTGAGCATCCGGACAGTTATCCGGCGGACGAGCCCAACCGCCGGTGCCCTGATATTCGCAAAGCCGAAATCCAGCTTGGCTTTCGTCCAGTTGTGGAGTTATCCGAAGGTCTGCGGCGATTCCTGCGCTGGACTGATCAGGCGTATACCGTCGACTAGGAGACCTGTTGCCTGATCTTGTTAGTCTCGGATTGGTCGGGGTCGGTCCATGGGGCCGAAATATCGTCCGGACCATCGACGCACTTCCCGATGTGCAGTTGGCAGCTGTTGCAAGCCGGAACCGAGAGACTTCGACCCTTGTCGAGGCGGAATGTCAGATCGTCGCAGACTGGCGCGAGCTGATGGCAATTGAAGATCTAGATGGAATCGTGATTGCTACGCCGCCGGCAACACATGTCGAGATCATGCATTCTGCAATTGAGGCACGTTTGCCGGTCTTCGTCGAAAAGCCGTTCACGCTCGACGTACAGGAGGCTCGTGATCTACTGGAACATGCACAGGCGAGGAAGGTCTTCGCTCTCGTAGATCACATCCATCTCTTTAACCCCGCGTTTCAGGCGGTTCGTGATCAGATTCCAGATATGGGCCGAATTACCGTCATTGATGGACTTGCAGGCAACGCGGGTCCATATCGAAATGACGTCTCGGTTCTCTGGGATTGGGGAGCGCATGATGTCGCCATGTGTCTCGATGTCCTTGACGAAATCCCCGTGAGCGTTCGCGCATGCCAGGTCATGCGAGAGAGTGTAGACAGTCATGTCGCAGAGATTGTCGAAATTGAGTTGTCGTTTTCCAGTGGTTGCGATGCCTCTCTGCGCGTTGGCAATGGTATGCGCGAAAAAGTCCGATCTTTCGTCATGCATTGTGATTCAGGCACGCTTGAGTACGACGATTGCGCTGACCTCAAGGCCGTGATTGTTGACAAGGCTGGCCAAAGGCAGCCGATAGATTATGGTGGAGAGACCCCGCTCGCTTGTGCGATAGATGCCTTCGTGACCGCCGTTCGACAACGACACAGTCAATTGACAAGTCTGGAACTCGCAGTGCACGTGACTGAAGTGCTTGCCAGAGCTGAAACGTCGCTGAAGATGTCCGGGCAAGCTGCATGAGCGAATCTCTATCAGAATTGGTTAAGAGCGCTTCGACCTCCGATTCACATGGGTCACTCGCGATCCGGCTGAGCGTTATCGTCCCTGCCTACAATGAGGAGGCGACGATAGTGGAACTGTTGGAGCGGGTCCGCCGGCAACGGATTGAAGGAACAGAACTGGAAATCATCCTCGTCGACGATTGTTCTGTAGATGGGACTCGAGCGCTGATTGAGTCCCGTCCCGATCTCTATGACCAATTTGTTGCGCTGCCGGAAAACCTTGGGAAGGGAGGTGCCGTCAAGGCGGGACTTGAAGCGGCGTCAGGAACATTTGTGATCTTTCAGGATGCTGACCTTGAATACAATCCGTCGGATTATGTCCAAATGATGATGCCGGTGCTCGAGCACGATGCCGATGTCGTGCTGGGGAGTCGACTCCTGGCGCCACCCTACACGCGCGTTCATTATTTTTGGCACAAGGTCGGAAATCGTCTGTTGACGTTGAGTTTCAACCTCGTCAACAACACGACGTTCACCGACATTTACAGTTGCTATCTGCTCTTTCGAAAGAACTTGTTGGATCCAGCAGAACTCCGGACCCGTGGTTGGGAACAACAGGCCGAAATCCTGGCGAATCTCGCGCGACGCGGTGATGTGCTTTACGAAGTCCCCATCAGTTACCATGGCCGGACATATGAAGAGGGCAAGAAGATCCGGGCGAAGCATGCAATCAAGGTGCTATGGACAATCCTCACCGGTGGGTTCCGTGGCTCCGATTAACGGGTCTTCTTGAGCGAGAAGTGTTGCACATCGCCAAAGTTCATTGCGGTTCGACATGACAAAGCTCGTCATCCAAATTCCTTGCTACAACGAAGCGGCGACACTGCGTACGACTCTTGAAGCGCTGCCCAAAGAGGTGCCCGGCGTCGATGAGATTGCTGTTCTTATCGTCGATGACGGTAGTGAAGACGAGACAGTTGCCGTGGCGAGAGAAGCAGGAGTCGACCACGTCGTTTCGCTTCCGAGAAATCGCGGCCTCGCCCGGGCCTTCATGGCTGGTCTCGAATCAAGTGTACGGCTCGGCGCGGATATTATTGTCAATACGGATGCGGACAACCAGTACAATGCCGACGACATCGGCAAACTTGTCGAGCCAATCTTGGCGGGCAAAGCGGAGATTGTTGTCGGATCCAGGCCGATTTCCGAAATTCAACATTTCTCCTCGACGAAGAAGATACTCCAGAGTCTCGGCAGTTGGGTCGTACGGCGGGCCAGCAATACAGAGGTAGTGGATGCCCCAAGTGGATTCAGAGCGATGAGTCGCGACGCTGCCCAGCGGCTCAACGTCTTTTCGGATTACACGTACACGCTGGAAACGATAATTCAGGCAGGCCAAAAGGGCATGGCTATTACGTCAGTGCCCATTCGGGTAAACGGAGAGACTCGACCCTCACGGCTGATCCGGAGTGTTGGCAACTACCTCGGGCGATCGATAATCACAATTCTCCGTATATTCATTACCTATCGACCTCTTCGGTTTTTTGCTGTTCTGGGTAGTGTGATTTTCCTGGCTGGCTTCTGCATCGGGCTCCGGTTTCTCTATTTCTTTGTAACCGAAGATGGAACTGGCCACATCCAATCGCTCATCCTTGGGTCACTCTTGATGAGCATGGGTTTCATGGTGGTCATCACCGGAATCGTAGCCGACCTCATCAGTGTCAATCGTACCTTGCTCGAACAGATCGGTTGGCGGCTGAAGAAGGTGGAGGACGAGTTGCAAAAATCCGACCCTAAATAAGGCAAGCTCTCCCTCTGGCACAGAGTCTTCCATCATCGGATTCCCGCACCCGCGTTCTGCTATTTACGCGCTCACTGGAGTTGGGGGGTGCCGAGGTTCAACTGGTGTCACTTGCCCGAAGCCTCAATCCCGCCATCTTCGATGTCAGCGTTGCCTGCTTGTATAATCGCGGAGAATTGCTGAAGGAATTGTCTGAAGCAAATGTGCAGGTTTTGGGGCTTGGGAAGCGCGGTCGCTGGGATTTGGTTGGATTTCTGCCGCGGCTCATTCGCTCACTACGGCGGCATCGCCCCGATATCGTGCATGCATATCTCGGTCCTCCCAACGTCTTGGCAGCGGTCGCGGCACCTTGGCTGCCAGGGTGTCGCGTTATCTGGGGTGTGAGGGCATCGAACATGGACCTTGACCATTACGATTGGTCATGGCGGGTAACCACTGTTCTCGAACGACTTCTTGCTAGGAATGCCGACCGGATCGTCGCAAACTCATACGCTGGACGTGAATCCGCCATGGCAAACGGTTTGCCCGGCGAGCGCATAATGGTCATTCCAAACGGCATCGACGTCGCCCAATTCGAGCCAAATACTTCCCGGCGCACTGAGCTTCGGAACCAATGGGGCATAGAGGCGGATGCATTCCTGATCGGTAAGATTGCGCGTTTCGACCCGATGAAAGACCATCGGACGTTCTTCAAGGCGGCTGCAAGAGCTGCCGCCAATGTACCTCGACTCCAGTTTGTATGCGTCGGTGATGGTCCAGCAACCTATGTTGAGTCGCTGCGAAGGGAGGCGGATGCGCTTCGCTTGAGTAACCGTCTCGTATGGGCGGGTGCGCATACCAACATGGTTGCGGTATACAGCGCGATCGACGCCGTAGCTCTGACTTCGGCATTTGGCGAGGGATTCCCCAATGTCGTGGGCGAAGCAATGGCTTGTGGAAGAGCCTGTGTTGTAACCGACGTTGGAGACGCTGCTCGCGTCGTGGGTGACACGGGCATCGTTGTCCAGCCCGGAGACGTCACGGGAATTGCCCGAGGTTGGGAAACTCTCGCTGGTGAAACGCCCGAAGACCAGGAAAACCGCCGCCACCAGTGCCGCGCGCGCATCGTCAAG
>CEUN01148037.1_pt1 | contig 17755 bp, 17 predicted proteins | sample 361501 | NCBI WGS metagenome assembly CEUN01 (sample SAMEA2622801, study PRJEB7988) | marine metagenome | biome: marine biome (ENVO:00000447); feature: marine epipelagic mixed layer (ENVO:xxxxxxxxx); material: "saline water (ENVO:00002010), including plankton (ENVO:xxxxxxxx)" | depth 120 m | reverse complement strand
ATGCCAGGATCTATCATCGGACAGTCAGAGGTGACACGAACCACCGTCGTCGCGGCCGACGCCTTCGCGGCAAGCACGTAGCGACCTAGAACATCCACTTCCGGACCGCGCACGCAACGCACATCCAATTCGCGGCAGAGTTCGACGATAGGGTCGTCGGTTGCATTGACAGTCGTCGCGACCACAACCTCGTCCAGGGTCTCAGCTCGCCGCACCCGCTCCAGATGATGCTGCAGCAGGGGCCGGCTGGCCACCTCCAGAAGCACCTTCCCGGGCAGACGCTGCGAATTCATACGCGCCTGAGTAATGGCGACGACACGTTCCTTGCTCACGGCGCTCTTCGCATGCAGTCGCTGCCAATGATGCCAGCTACGACAGCAATAATCAGTGCTCGCAGAACCCGCATATTGGCCCGCAACAAACCGCCAAATCTGGGCTGGTCCGCCCGCGGTCGGATTGCCACCTCGATGGGCTGCCAGCGCGCGCCGCTGGCAAGGCTTGCGATCATCAGTTCGGTGCCGACAGAGCGCGTCCCGTCGAAACGGCCATGGCGACGAAATAGCTCCATGCTGTAGACCTTAAGCCCGCACAACGGATCACGCACTCCCCAGCGCGCCCGGCTGTACCAGGAGAACAAACGCTCCGCAACGCGTGGCAGCACGTCACGCTGGCCGATCACCAAGTCGACTCTGCCATCGCGGATTGGTTTCAACGCCTGGAGCAGCATGTCAGGATCGTGCTGGCCGTCGGCATCCAGCGTCACCACGATTTCGGCTCCGATGGAGGACGCTGCGACGAAGCCGCTTTGCAGCGCTCCGTCATACCCAGCGTTCCGCTGGTGCGACACGACCGTAGCGCCGACGGCCGCGGCACAGGCTGCCGTATGGTCGCTCGAGCCGTCGTCCACCACAATCACTGTGCCGAACGCCTTTGCGCGCGCCACCACTGAAGCAATGGTCGCGGCTTCGTTGAGCGCCGGAATAACCACCGCCACTGTCATTCGAGATCCTCGAACCGCACGCACTCGCCTTCCGGAAGATCGCGGCACAGTACGCGACCGACAACGTCGGTCAGGCGATACGGCGGCAAAGCATCGTCCGGACAGGGCCGCAGGCTGATCAGATGTTCCTGCTTCAGGCTCGTACCAGCGCTCAGCGCTCGGCTAGTGCGTAGTGCCCGCCGCTGCAGCACGACGGTTTCCGTCTCGTTGTCCATGACCCGCTTATCCTCCGGCCCCAGAGCGGCCTCCAATTCGCGGGTCCGCTCGACCATCTCGCGCCAGGCCGTCGGATCCATAGAGAAGGGATGGTCGGGCCCGTCCCTGGTCATGTCGTCGGTAAAGTGCTTCTCAACGGCCCGGGCGCCAAGAGCAACCGCACCCAAAACCGTCGTATGCCCCGGTGTGTGATCCGAAAGACCGAGCAGCGTGTCGGGAAATTCGCGTGCATAGGTCTTCAGAACGTTCAGTGCGATGTGCCTGAAATTCTCCAGGCTGCCCGTATAGTTGGTGTTGCACTGCATGACCACAAGGTCGTCCGTGTGCCGCCTGGCGACCGCTACGGCTTTTCGCACTTCGTCGAGATTCGCCGCGCCCGTTGCGACCAGTACAGGCTTGCCGTCCTGAGCCATCGCCTCGATGTTTTCATGCCAAGTGATGTCGCCGGAGCCGACCTTCCAGGCGCAGACGTACCGCGAGAGGTAGGCCAACATGTCCAGGTCGTAGGGTGCAGTGAAGTAGTCGATCCCCGCTTCGTCGCATGCCGCCTTGAGTTCCTCGGTCCAATCCAGCGGCAGCGCCGCATCCCTATAGACCTCGAACACGCTTTTCTTCCAGCTCGCCTGATGCGACTCCTGCCGCCCCCGGGCGCGAAAGCCGAAGTCAGATGCGATCGTCTCCGCCCGGAAGTTCTGGAATTTGGCAGCCTGTGCGCCGGCTTCTGCGCACAGATGAATCAACTCCTTCGCCCGCTCCAGATCACCATCGTGATTGGCGGCGATGTCAGCAATGAAGTAGGTCGGCTGATCGGGACCTATCATATGCCTGCCAATCATGATGTCCTTCGTCATAGCTTGGCGATCTCCTCTCCCAATGTTGGCATAGGGCGGCCGAGCCGCGCCTCCAACCGGTTCACGTTCAGTCTTAGGTCGCGGGCGCGCGGGGCGCGCCCAGGCAGCGAAGTCGAGCAGCCGTCAGTCGTCGATCTAGTGTCGAGGCCCAGGTGCTGCGCGACGAACAGAGCGAAGTCGCGCTTGGAGACACCATCCCGGCAGCCGAGATTGTAGACCCCCGTTGTCCCCGATAAGGCCAGTTCGCAAACCAGTTTCGCCAGTGTCCCGACGTGCAGAGGCGAGAACTTCAGGTCGCAGAACAGCGTCATCGGCTCGCCCAAGGACAGTTTGGCAACGATCACGTCGCTGAGGCTCGCCCTGCTCGGTGTTCGCGACGGCCCGAACAGGTTGCTGCGCAGGACTAGCGTTCTGGGATGCCGGCGCGCTTCCCGTTCGCCTGCCAGCTTGGTCCGGCCATAAGCATTGACCGGCGCTTCGGCCGCCTCGGCATGCGGGCCGGGAGAATCGGCGTAGACCTGGTCCGTTGAGATGTAGACCAGCAGGCAATCGTCCGGCAAACCCGCCACCAGATTCCGGGTCGCGCAGACGTGCATTGCTTCCGCCACGTCCGGCTCCCGCTCGCAAGCATCGACATCCGTCCACGCCGCCGCATGGATCGCAACGACAGGGTGAATGCGGGATACAGCCGCCGTCGTCGCATCGCGGTCCATCAGGTCGAATTGAAGATCGGTTCCGCTGCGGCGGGCCGCGCCAAGCGCGCGGCCATGGCGTGCTGCTTCATCAAGCAGGTAGGGCCCTAGAAAGCCCGTTGCTCCGGTCACGAGAATCACCTCCGATGTCAATGCAGCTCCGGAACATCGGTGCAGAATGTGAAGCCGGACATCGTGGTTTGCAGGTAATTGAAGATCATGATGGGAGTTATATTCCAGACCATTCCGAACAGCGCCAGCTCGATCCTGTCGATGTGTGACAGCAGCTTGGCTCAGTGGTGATGATGACTTGATGCAGCTTTTCACCGGGGCGGATTCCCATCGAATTGTCCGGCATGCTCGGGGAGATTGGAAGCCACGAGCCTCTGAGCCTGATTCCGCTCACGGTACTCGTCACCGAAGCTGCCTACCCATAGCCTTTCCTGCTCTGTTCACTTCTGTTCATCTGTGTCTCATTTCCTCAGGTGTGAAAGCGCTCAGTAAAACTGTGGTCAACAACGGACCATGGTTCATCGAGTCGATCGAGCAACATCTGTTCATCGAATACGATGCGACCGGAGTCATCCTCGCACGCATCGAGTACGAAGCAACGCTTGCGCAGCAGCTCGTCATACGCCGGCTTCCACAGCGGCCGCTCGACGTCGATGAAATAGATCGGCGCGTCAGTCAAAAGTATCGGCACGAAGGTTGAGCTGGCCGAATACTTGATGATGAACGCATCTGCACGGTCGATCACCTGTTCTAACGGTTGCGGCAACACCTCACAGCCGAGTGACCGCAAGATCGTGCTGGCAGGCTCGGGTACCTCTGGGTGTACCTTGTAAAGCACCTCAAAACCACGCTGACGCAGCAAGTGCGCGAGCCGGATCTCGAGCTCGAGTTGGGGTGCCCAGAAGGTGCCGTTCATATGGCCATAACGGATGGCATTCATCGGGAAGCCCATGACCATCACCTGCCTGACCGGACGCGCTGCCCGCGCGGAGCGGGGCGCTCGGCTGCCCGGCTCCGCCGGCCCACGCGGCTGGCGGAAGGTCACCGTGTGGCGCTCGGCAAGCCCTGAGCGGGCGTACAGATCGGCGAAGCTGTCCCGTGAAGCCACGCTCGGGCAGACGAACTCGTCGTAACTGTAGAACTCCGTGTAAGGGCGGCCGGGCATATCGATCTCACCCGCACTGTGGCCGTGATGAAAGCCGACCGAAGTGCCTGCACCAGCGCGCCAGCCGGTGGCCACAGCCTTGTGCACCGGCCGTGCCGACTCCGTAACCAGCAACGGCAGTGCACGGCTGACAGCTTGTGCGGCCCCGTGGAGCGCCATGAGCGTCGCTATCCGTGCGCTGAGCGCTTGGTACAGCCCATCCAGATGCATGCGCACGCCAAATCGCGTCTCCAGGAACGACACCGCGGCTATGCAGAGTTCGCGCAGTGATTCGTGACGGTCCTCAAGCGATGTCTGGCGAGCCCAGCCACGCGACAGCAAGCCCGGATAGGTGTGATCAACCAGCAACTGTTCGCCAAGCACATACGCGCTACGAAGCACGCTCGCCGAACCCAGTGCCAGTGCATCCGGACGAAGGAACGACCGCAAGCGACCCCTCGGTGGCATGTGGGGATTTTGCACCAGATTTCGGGCCACACGCCGCGCTCGGAAGGTCCAGGCAGAAGCCTTGAGCGTAGCTACGTGCGCCCGCCCAAGTCGTCCCCAGTCCGGTGCGAAAAAAGGCCCTGAGAATTCGCCCCGAAGCAACTTCCAGCCGTACTCCTCACAACGCCTCGAAACGACCGCCGCATGTGCGAGCTGAGTTACCCAGCCGAAACCATCCGCCAACAGCGCGTCCGCCAGCGCGCCGTTGCATCGCGCATGGACGGCGCCGAGCGCCTGTAGCAGCCCATCACATAGCTCGCGGAACTCTGCGTCAGATACCGGCCAGCGAAACGCGTCGGCCCACACCTGCGGCCCTATCTGCGCCACGGACTGAATGTCGGTGGCCAGTATCACTGACCGATGCGCACTATTGTTCGGCGGCGGCGGAGCGTTGGCGGGCAATGTTGCAGGCACAGTGTTCACGGCGTGAACACTTTACACGAGCACCCAACCAACTCAAGCATTTGGAGGCCTTGACCCGAGCGTTCACTTCATGAACACTCGCCCGCGGCAACGAGAGCTTTACGCCCTAGCCGCACGCGGGTCAACCGCCTTCCCCATCAGACAGAGCCCAGGTAGACCTCATGTCGACGCAGCTATCGCTTGACGACTCATCCATCCTAATCACTGGCGGTACAGGATCCTTCGGTACCTTCCTGGTCGAACATTTGCTCGCGTCCTACCGGGTCCGACGCCTCATCGTCTTCTCGCGCGACGAGATGAAGCAATACGAAATGGCGCAGCGCTTCGGCACCGATCGTTACGGGTGCATGCGCTATTTTATCGGCGACGTTAGGGACGCCGACCGCATGACCATGGCAATGCGCGGCGTCGACTACGTAGTCCATGCCGCAGCGCTAAAGCACGTGCCGACGGCCGAGTACAACCCCTTCGAGTGCATCCACACAAACGTGTTGGGCGCGGAGAACGTGGTCAACGCGGCACTCAAGAATAACGTGAAGCGCGTCATCGCACTGTCCACCGATAAGGCGGCAAATCCCGTCAATCTCTACGGGGCCAGCAAGCTCGCTTCTGACAAAATATTTATTGCAGCGAATAATATCGCCGGCAACGACCCCACACGCTTTTCCATCGTCCGCTACGGCAACGTGTTCGGTTCCCGCGGCAGCGTCGTACCCGCGTTCCGCCGACTGATAGCCGGTGGCGCCGAAAGTCTGCCCGTGACCGATACGCGCATGACGCGCTTTTGTATCACGCTGGAACAAGGGGTGCGTTTCGTACTCTCCTGTCTGGACGAGATGCGCGGCGGCGAGATCTTCGTACCCAAGATTCCGAGCATGCGCATCACAGATCTCGCGCAGGCCATGGCTCCGCAACTGCCGATTCGTATCGTCGGTATTCGCCCGGGAGAGAAGCTGCACGAGATTATGGTCACCGGGGACGATGCCAGGACTACTTATAAGTTAGCGGACCGCTACATCATCGAGCCTGAACTGAGTTTCTGGTCCCGGCCAGAGACGCCGTCCGGGGCTGCTAACCCGGTTGAAGACGGTTTCAGCTACGCCAGCAACACCAACGCAGAATGGCTCGACGCGGCACAGCTCGCGGCGATGCTCGAACCGGGTACGGCATGACACAAGAGCGACCTTACCTTCCCTACGGGCGCCAGCGGTTGAGCCATATCGGCATCGTAGCAGTCGAATGCGTGCTGCGTGGGGACTTCCTGACCACCCGCCCCATGGTGCCCGTGCCGGTGTTCGAGTCCCCGCTGGTGAGCACCGTTACTGCCAGGCATGCGATGGTCTGCTCGAGCGGCACCTCAGCACTGTGCTTGGCGACCATGACACTCGACCTCGAGGTTGGTGACGCAGTCATCGTGCGGAACAACACGCTCCTGGCAGGGGCTGTAGCCCAGTGACCCGACTCCGGCGGCGTCCAGCGCCGTGCAGGCAACTCCGCCACGCGCTTCACCCAGCCTGAGGGTCGCACGGGCTCGTGGGCGCCGATCTGAGCGCAATCGTCATCCCGCTGCTAGTGGTGTTCGTGTTCGCCATCGTACAGTCAATCGTTGGCGTGGGCCTGCTGGTGTTTGGAACGCCTACGCTGATCTTGCTGGGCTACGGATTCGAACAGACACTGGCCATCGTGTTGCCCGCGTCACTTTGCGTGAGCGCCATCCAGGTATCGGAAGGCAGCGCTGCGGCCGCCGATTTCCGCCGAACGTTCAATATCTTCTGCGCACCGGCCGTGCTACTAGGTGCCGTCGTCGCCTATTCCTGGGGCGGACCGGATTTGAAACTGTTGATCGCGGGCATGTTGTTGTTAAGCGCATGCATACGGGTAGTCGCACCTTTGCAACGGCCGCTGGACAGATTGATCAAGCGCCGGCGCCGCGGCTGGTTGCTGGGGATGGGTGCAGTCCATGGGCTCACCAACATGGGCGGCGGACTGCTGACGCTGTACTCATCATCGGTGCATGACGGCCGGAAGGTGCCCACGCGAGCCGGCATCGCCTACGGATACGTCGTCATGGGCACTACGCAATATGTCACGCTGTTGATAGCAGCGCCCGCGCTGCTGACATGGCACACATTGGCGCATGCAGCGGCTGCGGCACTGGTCTATATGACAATTGGGCGCCGGCTATTTCGTGCTTTGCGTCAGGCACACTTTGAGCACCTGATCACCGGGATACTGACCTTCTATGGCGTCCTGATGCTGCTCTGAACCCGCTTCACAGCCGCATCGAGCGCGGGCACTTCAGGTTCTCCGCTGCCAATCCAATGTCTCTCTAAGGTCTGAAACGCTGTGAGTCTGGAGGAGGTTCATGCGATTGCCAGAGCGGGGGTAGCCGAGAGAGTTGACCAGCACCATGTCGTCGTCCTCGAGGTAACGACGCTCCCAAAGTTCGCGCATGCATTGCGCAATGTGGTCGGTCGACGTGCGGGAAAACGGGATATCGACGTGGATGCCCTGAGTGCCGGCCAATAGATTGAGGCTGCGCGCGGCCATGGCGTCGTTGCTGACTGCCAGGATCGGTTGACGAGGGCGGCGCGCTGCGATCATGCGCGCGGCGTAGCCGGAGATGGTAATGGCGACAATTTTGGTAATAGGCAGGCGTCGGCAGATCATGGCGATGGCATCCTCCATCACTTGCGGCACGTCCTCGCGCGATGCCTCAGCCGGACTGGGTTGCAGACTACCGTCGAGGCTATCCTGCAGATGGGCTTCAGCAGCCTCCGCCACACGCCGCATCACGGACACAGCCTGCACGGGATAGAGCCCCACCGCGGTCTCACCGGAGAGCATGGTCGCGGCACAACCATCCAGGACAGCATTGGTAATGTCGCTGATCTCCGCCTTGGTCGGCTGCGGATTATCGATCATCGTATGCAGCATCTCGGTAGCAACGATGACGGGCTTACCCATCGAAGCCGCCGCGCGGAGGATACGTTTTTGCGCTAGCGCCATCTGCTCGATATTGGTCTCGACAGATAGATCGCCACGGTCGATCATCACCGCGTCCGTGGCCGCAACGATTTCGTCCACGTGGTCCAGCCCGCCCTGATTTTCGACCTTGGACACGATGCGTGGCGTGTCGCTGCCGCACAGTTCGCGGATCGCTTCAACATGACTCGCCGACTCTACGAAGCTGATACCGATGAAGTCGACACCGTGCTCGCGAGCGAAAGACACCATATGCCGGTCCCGGTCAGTCACCAGGGCTGTGTTCAGGGTAACAAATGGCACGTTGATGCCCTTGCGGCTCTTCAACGTCCCTGGTCCATCCGCACGGACGTGAATGTCCGCTCCATCAACCTTGTCGACGACAAAACTGAGCGTGCCATCGTCAGCCAGCACGACATCACCCGCCGTTAGATCTTCATGGAGCCTCGCGTAATTGACCGGAACCTTCTCGTGTCCGTCATGGTTGGTGTCCGTCGTCAGTATGATGACATCACCAGCTTTGAAGGACGGCTCATGAGCGAGACCAGTTGTGCGAATCTTGCGGCCCGGAATATCGATGAGGATAGGCACGTCCGGCAATGTTTCCCGGATCAACGCAATGGCGTTCGCGTGCCAATCCAAGTCTGCGTGGGAGCCATTTAGCCTGGCCACACTCATGCCGGCATCCGCCAGCTCTCGCAGCATGGGCGCGCTGCAACTCGCGGGCCCGATGGTGCACACAATACGGGTCTGTCTCACGGATCATCCTCTGCAATAAAGAGTTCAAGCCCGCTCACGGCGTCGAGTACTTCGGGGCGCATCAGGTGTAGGTCGGGCCGGCGCCCGCCCGTCAACATAGCACGCATGTCGGTACCACTGATGTGGGTCACCTGATCCGGCACCGTCGTTTCGTGCGGACAGGTGTGCTCGGTCACGATGCCGTCGCAGAGTCGGCAGTGATACGGGCCATGCAACCGCATCACCTGAATACCCAGTTCACCATCGAATCGCCGCGTTAGCTCGTGGGCGGCGTACTTGTCGTAATAGTCGCCTACCCCCGCGTGGTCGCGACCGACTATGAAGTGTGTACAGCCATAGTTTCGCCTGATAAGGGCATGAAAGACGGCCTCGCGCGGTCCCGCGTAGCGCATCGCAGTCGTCAGTACACCTAGCATGGTCCGGTCACGCGGGTAGAAGCCTTCCATCAGCGCGCGGTAGCCGGCGAGGATAGCCTCCGGGGTGTAGTCACCGCGCTTTTTTCGACCAATCAACGGCTGCACAAAGAGCCCATCAACGTGCTCAAGCGCTACACGCTGCAGGTATTCATGCGCCCGATGGGGCACATTGCGCGTCTGGAACCCGACCACCGTTTCCCAGCCGCGGCGCGCGAAAGCCTCACGGGTTTGGGCCGGCGTCAATTCCTCAGTCGCGTCTGGCGACGCTACGCGCTGCTTGAGAGTGACCGGCCCACCAACAAAATAATCGCTCCCGCCAAGGAAAAATCTTACCCCGGGGTGCGCTTCGTCATTGGTGCCGAAGACCTTGAGTACTGTGTCCTCACGGTCGCACCTGAATAGACTCTCGATGCGGATCTCGCCGACCTCGATGCCATCATGGATGAGCGCCACACGATCCGCGCCCCGCAGGCTGTCTGCTCGCTTGGAGTCAACGTCCAGCAACACCGGCAGCGGAAAAACCTCACCCGACGGTAATCGCATATCGTCGACGACGCTGTGGAACTCGGCCTCATTCATGAAGCCCGACAGCGGCTCGAATGCACCAAGCGCCAGTTTTTCAAACTCCAGGTACTGGGTTCTGTTCAGATGCAACTCGGTCACTGGTGCTGTCCCTTAACACGCGCAGCGAGCGCCGGTACGGTCGCTACGAGCTTGCTCGCAAGGCTATCCGCGGGCTCACCCAGCGTCGCGTCGATAGTCAGATCGGGCTGCAACGGCGCATGCCATGGTATATCCAAGCCGACCATCTGCGGTGACTGACTGTCAGCGGCAATGCGATACAGGCCTTTGCTATCCCTTTGCTGCACAAGTTGCAGCGGGGCGTCGAGGTAGACTTCAAAGTAGCCCGGAAGATTCTGCCGGTTCCATGCGAGCAGATCTGGATGCGCGTACAGCGCCGCTACGGCGACGACCAACCCCTGCTCCGCGAGCATACCAGCGAGCGCCTGCAGGCGGTTGATCTGAACGACGCGCTCGGGCTCGGAATAGCCAAGCCCTTTACCAAACAGGTCACGCACGACATCGCCATCAACACGGAAGAACTCCGGTAAATGTGGCTTCACCAATTGTTCGAGCGCGACGCAGAGCGTCGTCTTGCCAGCACCGGAGAGCCCGGTTACCCAAATAACCGTTCCCTTGTCATGGCGTGAATTTGTAGTCGTCATGCTGCTGCCCCAATGCAGAGGACAAACCCCGCTTCGAACATTTCCGTCACACGCGTAAGCACCAGCGCGCGCAGCGCAACCGTGCAGCGCTCGATAGGCGCCCTCACTCGCGCGACGGCCGCGCTCCCAGGAGTAGCTGACAGAAGGCTCGAGAGATTGGTAATGGTCTGAAAGTTGGAATCGACATGCCTTCGCGCAAGTGCGTCTGGCGACATGCTACGGCTCCGGTCGCATCTTGTTCAAAACATGAACGCTCCTGTACTCTACGCGATCGCGGTTGCCCGTGGAAGGGGTTGCGCGGCCGCGCCGACGGCTGGTGCGTGCGCCTTCCGGGCAACCCGACGTGGAGTGCAAAATGGAAGCTGATCCGACGTGAACATCGCCCTGATTACAGCGCGCGCCGGGTCCAAAGGGCTGCCAGGCAAGAACATCCGTGCACTGCACGGCAAACCACTGATCAACTGGAGTATCGAGGCGGCCCTTGAGGCCACTTCAATCGACCGTGTCTACATCTCCACGGACTGCGCCACCATCGCCGATATCGCCGCCAGTGCCGGTGCACGGGTACCGTTCTTGCGGCCAGCTGAACTGGCTGGTGACGACGCGACCCACATCGACGTGGTCCGCCATTTCCTGGACTGGCTCGACAAAGCCGGGCCGCTGAACCTGGAGTATCTGGTCTTGCTGCAACCCACCAGTCCGCTGCGGACTTCTGACGACATCGACGCCGCGCTCGCGCTGGCTCAAAGCACGGGCGCAAATGCCGTCGTCGGTGTGACGCAGTGCGCCAAACATCCGAGTCTCACCTGTTGGCGCGAAGCGGACGGCAGTTTGACACCGGTACTGAGCGATCTCGCGCCCGGCGCGCGGCGCCAGTTGCTGCGTCCGGCCTACGCCATTAATGGAGCCGTGTACGTCAATAGACCCGCTTCGCTCCGCCAGACCGGTTCGTTCTATCCGCCCGGCTTTGTCGGTTACGTCATGCCGGAATGGCGCTCCCTCGACATAGATACCCACTGGGATTGGTACATGGTCGAACAGGCCATGCGCTTTAGCCCAGACCGTACAACGCTAGATTGTTCAACATTAGCTCACCCAACGTCCGAGACCTCTCCATGAGCGATGCTCCCGACCCTGCTAATAGCGGCACGCGCAACACGCCCGCGCCTATGTACGGCCTGCCTGAGACCGTGCAGTTTTGTACACGCTGCGTTATCTCAAATCAGCGCCCGAGTTCAACCGTCGAATGGCGTTCCCGCGCTGACGACGCAAAGAGCACCATCGGTCTGGACGAAGAAGGTGTCTGCAGTGCCTGCCGTTATGCAGATATGAAGGCCAATGAAATCGACTGGGAAGCGCGCGAGCTAGAGCTGCGCGACCTCTGCAGCCAAATTCGCAGTCGCGCGGGCAACTACGATTGCATCGTGCCGGGAAGTGGCGGCAAGGATTCCGCGTTCACATCCCATGTGCTCAAGTCGCGCTACGGTCTCCACCCGCTAACGGTGACGTGGGCGCCGCACGTCTATACGGAGATCGGTTTTCAGAACTTTCAAAACTGGATCAATGCAGGCTTCGACAACGTGCTGGTGACGCCCAACGGTCTAATACACCGCATGCTCACGCGGCTTGCGTTCGAGAACCTGCTGCACCCTTTTCAGCCGTTCATTGTCGGGCAGCGACAAGTCGGTCCGAAGCTGTCTGCGATGCACGGCATTCCGACGGTATTCTATGGCGAGAACCAAGCGGAATACGGCAACGCGCTAGCCGAGAACTTCAGTCCGATCATGGACAGACGCTTCTACGCTGCCGAGCCGGATCCGGACACTTTGGTGCTGGGCGGTGTTACCGGTCAGGACCTGATGGCCGAACATGGACTGAACCGCGGCGATCTACAGCCGTATCTGCCCGCCGACCCGGCGGAACTCGATCGGGTTGGTACCGAAGTGCATTACCTTGGGTACTACCTGCGTTGGGATCCGCAGGAGTGCTACTACTACGCGACGGAACATACCGGCTTCAGGGCCAACGACGAACGTACGGAAGGCTCGTATTCAAAATACAGTTCCATCGACGACCGGATCGATCCGCTGCACTACTACACGACGTATATCAAGTTCGGCATCGGCCGAGCCACCTACGACGCCGCCCAGGAGATTCGCAATGGCAAAATCGACCGCGAGGAAGGCGTAGCGCTCGTGCGGCGCTACGACCACGAAGTGCCCGAGCGATATCTCGATCAGATGCTCAACTATATGGGCATCAGCCGCGATCGCTTCTGGGAGGTCATCGATAGTGGCCGGTCGCCGCATCTGTGGCAACGGGACGGAGATGTATGGAAGCTTCGCCACGCCGTGTGGATGGACTAACTACTCTACAGTCAGAGAATCATCAGAATGACAGGTTTCAACATCCAGGGCCGGCCAATAGGCCCCGAACATCCTCCGCTGGTCATCGCCGAAATCGGAATCAATCACGAGGGAGACTTCGACAAGGCAGTGCGCATGGTCGAAGATGCCAGCGCAGCGGGCTGTGAATGCGTCAAATTCCAGGCACATGTTGTTGACGACGAGATGATTCCGAACGACGTCGTGCCCGGCAATACCGATGAAACCATCTGGGACATCATGGTCCGATGCGCGCTAAGCGAAGAGGACGATAGGGCACTCAAGGCCCTGGTTGAATCCAAGGACATGATCTACCTGTGCACTCCGTTCTCGAGGGCGGCGGCGGACCAGCTCTACCGGGCCGGCGCAAGCGCTTACAAGATTGGGTCAGGCGAGTGCAACAACTATCCGCTGATCAAACACGTCGCTGGCTTCGGCAAACCAATGATCCTCAGCACCGGTATGAACGACATCGACTCGATCAAGCCGTCGGTAGACATCATGAGTGCGGCAGGTGTACCGCATGCGCTTCTGCATTGCACATCCATGTATCCCACGCCCTACAAACAGGTCCGCCTCGGCGCCCTGGCAGAGTTGGGACACCACTTCCCCGACGCGGTAATCGGTCTGAGTGACCATTCTCTGGGAAACTACACCTGCCTGGGGGCCGTTGCACTCGGCGCCTGCATACTCGAAAAGCACTTCACGTCCGATAAGTCCTGGCCCGGACCCGATATCCCCATTTCTATCGATCCAGATGAGCTTCACGAACTCATCGAGGGCTCACGCGCGATACACGCAGCGAACGGTGGCACCAAGGCAATTCTGCCGGAGGAACAACCCACCATCGACTTCGCATACGCATCAGTAGTATCCATCCGCCCGATCTTGGCGGGAGAGCAACTGACAGCGGACAACCTATGGGTCAAGCGACCGGGCACGGGAGAGATTCTCGCGGCAGAATACGAAGACATGCTTGGCCGTACTGCGACGACCGACATCCCGGCGGATACGGCGCTGCGTCGTGCCGATGTGCGTTAGCAACCTGCAAAGCTTGCCGGTGCGGACACTGTCCAAGTTCACATGGAGCGTGGCTATCGTGGCGGCTCTGTGAGCGCCAGGCATCTTAACGATACTGCGGTCCTGGTCACCGGTGGTAGCGGCTTCCTCGGACGTCATGTCATCGCGGAGCTTGTTGGCCAAGGTGCGAAGGTCGTGACTGTCGCCCGCACGGAGCCCAACCCCACGCCAGAGGGCACATGGGTACCGGCAGACCTTCGAATCGCGAAGGAAGCGCAGCGTTGCGTAGCGGACCTTCGTGGCTTGCAATGTTCCCGCTACGCGGTTGTGCACCTGGCTGGTCTGTCCGATGCTTCAGTGTGCAAGGAAGAGCCATTGCGCGCCTTCGAGCACAATGTCGTTACTACGGCTAACCTGCTCGACGCAGCGCGCCGCCATGACATACCGCGCTTCGTACTGGCATCGACCAGCTACGTCTATGGCGACAGCAGCGATCATCCTTTCGACGAGAGCGATCCGCGCGCTCCAGCTTCAGTCTACGCCAATACCAAATATCAGGCCGAGGAACTGGTGCAAACCTATAGTGCTCACTATGGCTTGCGCTGCGACATCCTCCGGCTCAGTACGCTGTATGGCGCCGGCGCAAGCCGCGCGAGCGCGCTCGGCCTCGCACTCGCGCAGGCACGTCACGAAAAGCGCATACAGCTGCGCGATGGCAGTCCCGTACGCGACTTTCTGTACGTGCTCGACGCCGCACGAATCCTGTCCAACCTGCGGCCGCACTCTACCGACGAGACCTGCCGCACGCTCAACGTAGGCAGCGGCCAGCCCATTAGCCTCACGGAAGCCTGCCAGACCCTCGGCCGGGTCGCTGGGCTGGATGCGAGCCGCGTCAGCTTCCACCGCTCAGGCGATCCCGCTTTGCGTTTAACGCTGAATATCGGTCGTCTACGCTGCGCATACCCGGCCTTCCGCCCCACTCCCTTACAGGTGGGGCTACACGACTCATTCACAGGCACTTCCTGACCAAACATGAAAAATCGACGGATCGCGATCTTCACCGGCAACCGTGCGGAGTACGGTCTCCAGTTCCCTATCATCAAAGCGGTGGAGGCCCATCCCGGATTGGACTACGCCCTACTCGTCTCAGGGGCCCACCTGGATGAGGACTTCGGCGCTACGGCATCTGAGATCGAGCGGGACGGCCTGGCCATTCACGCGCAGGTAAAGATGAACCTACCAGGCGACGACCTGTACGCCACAACACAAGCCGTCGGCTCTGGCGTCACCAACATGAGTGACATACTACGAGCGCTAAAGCCCGACTTGCTGGTCGTCTATGGAGACCGCTTCGAAGGCTTCGCCGCACTCGTAAGCGGCACGCAGATGGGCATTCCCACTGCCCATATCGAAGGGGGAGACATCACCGAAGGCGGTGCCCTGGACGATAGCGTAAGGCACGCCATGACGAAGCTAGCCCATCTGCACTTCACGACCAATGACGAAGCATCGCGGCGCGTTATTCGGCTCGGCGAAGAACGGTGGCGGGTGCAGACGGTTGGGTTCCCGACCATCGACCTCATCAAGCAGGGCTTGTATGCATCCCCAGATGAACTTGCAGCCCGCTATGGACTGGCACTCGACAGACCGATACTACTGTTCACCCAGCACTCCATCCCTACCGAACTTGGTCAAGTAGACGCGCAGATAGAGCCGTGTCTTGCGGCGATGGAGCAACTAGCGTCGCGCAACTACCAGGCCGTGGTTACCTACCCCAATAACGATGCCGGCGGCAAGCGCATCATTGTCAAGCTTGAACAACTAAAAGCACGCGCCGTACCCGGTATCCATGTCATTCCAAGCCTCGGTCGTTACAACTATCACGGCGTGCTGAATCTCTGCGGCAATGTCTCTGGCGGCGCCTGTGTTGGCAACTCATCGAGCGGTATCAAGGAAACGGCCGCGCTAAACGCGCCCTTCGTGAACATCGGTGAGCGTCAGAGGGGGCGTCTGCAGGCCCGCAACGTACTCAATGTCGGCTACGACACCGATGCGATCGTGGCTGCCTGTGAACGGGCAACCGAGGATAAGCGTTTCCGGGCTGGCATCCGCCGCTGTAAGAATCCTTACGGCACCGGCGACGCGGGGACCAAGGTGGCGGATCGACTCGCGTCGGTGACGCTCGACCTCAACTTGCTGCAGAAGAAGATGACGTATTGAGCGCCGTATCAGACAGGCTTCGCAGCCAGAGTTCGGTATTCACCAGCATCCACGCAGAAGGCAGACCCTCAGTCTGTCCTGCCCGTAATCCGGACACCGCGCGGGCCAATGCGCCCGGCTCTGCGAACGCGGCGAGTCTGGCGTTCGGCTCGGTAAGCAGGTCCAGATATCGTCCGAGCGCGGTCGGCTGACCAAACCACCGCTGATACGGAAGCAATAGCCCGATCTTGCGTCGATCTACGAGCGCGCCTGGCAAATACTTGCGCGCGAAGCGTTTGAGCACCGGCTTGGTCTCACCGCCGGGCAAACGCACGTCGCGCGACATGCCATTCACCAGGCGCAACAACGGCATATGTACAAACGGCACTCGTGCCTCGACCGAAGCGGCCATGCTCATCTTGTCCTGTCGTACCAGCAACGACTCCAGGTACGCGCTCTGGTCGACGGCAAACAGACGGTCACGGAAATCGCTGAACTGTGCCGAAACCCGGCGGCGATCGCCGCCAGCGGTCGGTAGCAGCCCCGGAAACACGCTCCTCATGGCGCGCCAGTCGTGGTAGACCGAAGCGTAGCTTGGCATGTCCAGCCCAGCGATTCTATGCACGCCCATGAAGGGCGGCTTGTTCGGGAGTCGCCCTGCAAACGGCAGCCGCGACAACCATTCCTGCCAGCGCAATCGCCGCCAGTCACCGTAGCGTCGGTACCCGCCAAACATCTCGTCGGCACCTTCTCCAGTCAGAACGACCTTGTGCTCTGCCCTGATACGTTCGCAGAGCAACATCAGCATCACGCAGCCTCCGTGCGGCACCGGCCCTTCCATGTGGGAGATGGCTCGAGGCAAAGCGTCGGCGAATGCCTGCCCGTCCATCTCGACCTCCTCATGCTCGAGCGCGCAGCGTTCCAGCACCAGCGAACGATAAGCCTGTTCGTCTTGGTCGTAGTTCGGGATACGCACAGCGTAGGAGCGCACTGCGTGCTGCGCGGTGCCCGCGATGCGGGCCGCGATGTAACTGGAGTCGACGCCACCGGACAGCTGCAGGCTGTACCCGACGTCACTTACCGTGTGTGCTCCTATGCTCTCATTCAGTGCTTGTTCGACCTGTGCCTCCGTTACATCACGCGGTTCGAGCGTCAGCAGAGGATCACAGTAGCGGCGCTCCTTAACAGTCGCGCTGGCGAGATCGACTGTCAGTGACATTCCACCGCGCAGGCGGCGTACGCCAGCGTAGTTCGAGACTTCGCCCGCGGCCCAGCCGAACGTCAGCAGTTCTGCCAACGCAACCTCATCAACCGCTAGCGGCGCGAGATGCCTGAGCGGCCGGACTTCGCTTGCAACGGCTACCAGCCCGGCGCGGTACCGGATGTAAAGAGGCTTGATGCCAAGCGGATCGCGAGCCACCAACGCGATACCACGCCGAGTGTCGACCAGTACCAGCGCGAACATGCCCTCAAGCCGGTCCAGGACATCAGCGCCCCAGACCTGGTAACCGCGAAGCACGACCTCGGTATCACCGCCGGATCTGAACTGCACGCCGCGGGCTTCCAACTCGCTGCGTAATGCGCGGAAATTGTAGATCTCGCCGTTGAACACGAGGCTGAGTCCGGCCTCGTCGTCGCGCATCGGCTGGTCCGCTCCAGTGCCTGGCGCCAGAATTGATAGACGCCGAAACCCGAGGGCCCAGTTATCGCCGTAAGCATGTCCGCTGCTGTCGGGGCCACGATGCAGCAGGTCGGCGCTCATCGCCGTCAGCGCTGGCGCCGCGGCGCCGGCGGCGGTCCCGAGCAATGCAACCAATCCGCACATGATAATGGCGCGGCGGCGCGATCAGCCGGGCCGGCGGCCCAGTATTTTTAGCGCTGCGGCTTCAGCCTCACGCTTACACAGCAATTTCTGACCCGG
>CEUN01174794.1_pt1 | contig 17765 bp, 4 predicted proteins | sample 361501 | NCBI WGS metagenome assembly CEUN01 (sample SAMEA2622801, study PRJEB7988) | marine metagenome | biome: marine biome (ENVO:00000447); feature: marine epipelagic mixed layer (ENVO:xxxxxxxxx); material: "saline water (ENVO:00002010), including plankton (ENVO:xxxxxxxx)" | depth 120 m | reverse complement strand
TCGTTCTTGTTTCCCTTGGAAATCGCTAAAAGAGACGGTTTCGATCGTGTGCAAAAACCATTTGGTTACGTAGTGGAAATCTCAATAGGTGATACCCCCTTGGAGTTAGAGGAACCAATTGTTTGTGAAATTTCCAAGCAAGAGAATGTTCTTAAAAGCTTCAAGGATCAGGCTTTGTCTAAATCCACTAAAAACGAAGGCCTTCTATTGCCCGCCCATCTCGTGGATATCTCATATATGGGGAGATTGGAGAATGCACCTGCGGTGAAGTTCCCAGAGCCCTAAAATAAATAATGATTCACCTTGCCCTTACTTCCGTCGCAAGAGCGTCGGCTTATTAGCATTTTTGCACCTAGCATCACGGATTCCCTTAGATGAAAGCCTCTCCAACCTTGATCGTTAATTGTGGCGTTAGCCATGTTTCGGCAAGTGTATTTACATCCGGAGAGGATGGGATTCTGCGACTGGAAGAAGTCCGCTTTGCTCAACTAACCCATGATCTATCCAACGAGGATGAATGGCTCGGTGGAGTTGAGACTGGGCTCAAGGAACTAAAAAGTACCTATGGTATGGGTGGAGAAACCCATTTTATCCTCCCAGGTAGCCTCTTGCTAACTAAAACAATTAGGGTTCCCCATGTGGAGGAGGCCAAGCAAGACCAAATTGTAACCTTCGAGCTGCAGCAAAAAATGCCCTATCCCTTGACCGAATTGGTTTGGGGCTATCAGGTGGTCGAGGATGATGGTGTGGAGCAAGAGGTATTAGCTGCCGCCGTCCGCCCCGCCATTGCCGAAGCTTTTTGCGAAAGAGTCGATGCCATCGGCTTCAGGCCGGTTGAGCTCAGTGCAGCGTCCATTTTGGATTACAATGCAATGCGACATTCGCACATTGATTTGAAGGACGGAGAAATGTTGGTGATTAACGTGGGGGCGAAATCCAGCAACCTGCTTTTTATTAATCCGGGCGGCTTTCTAATTCGAAACATTGGCTTGGGTGGCAATTCATTGACACAGCACATGGCTGATAATCTGGGTGTTTCATTTGTTAAGGCCGAGGACATTAAGATCAGTTATTTCAGTGGAAAAACGACATTTGCCGCTGATGATCCTGGCGTTGCTATCATGCAAAAAAACGCCAGCCAGTTCATGACTCGCTTAAGTCAGGAGGTGACTCGGTCAGTTGTCACTTACAAACGCCTTAAAAAAGGAAAAGCACCATCGCGGGTTTTTCTCACGGGACGGGGCGCCCTGCTTCCGGGTCTACCTGAATATTTAAGTGAAACCCAAAGCCTTTCGGTTGATTATTTCGATCCTTTGCGCGCAATTCGTGTGAGCGAATCCGTGACGGAAGAAATGCTTCAAGAGGCTGTTTTCATGTTAAGTGAAGTGGTTGGTGAAGCTGGGCGCCAATTCGATAAAGATGCTACCGGCGTCCTCAAAGGCATTGATTTGTTGCCGCGTGACAAAAAGCTGCAAATGGGCTTCCGCCCCAAGAGATGGTTTCTGTTAGCCGCTGCCGCTTTTGCCTCATCGATTCCACTGACTGGCTTATTGGACAACCTGTCTAGCCTTAAAAGCGTTGAGCAAGAAACTCAGGAGTGGGAAGGCTGGGTTAGCAAAGCCAGAAAAGAGACTCAATCTCGTGATATTGACGAAGAGGAGTTGGCCTTTGCCCAAGAATTGAACAATGCCTTGGCTCAAGACACACAACCTTTTAGAGAAATGCTCGCAGCATCTCATAACTGGTTGGAGCTTTTGGCTGACCTACAGACGCGTTTGGACAAAGTTGGCCATGTTTGGATAGATGACCTTTCTGTCGAGCGAACCAATAAAACTGTTGGAAACCGACCACAAACAACAGCCGGTACGGCAACCGAAAACCTGCAATACCGGTTAAAGATATCCGGTCGTTTTCTAGTTCCTGTGCCTGGAGTTGATTTTGTTCCGCCAGATGAAGAATCGCCCAATCCGGCATCGGTTTCCATCGACAAGTTAATCGCCCTTAATCGTGACCGCCTTCAAGCACTGACCGAGGCAATTCAGGAGTGTGAATTCGTAGAGAAAATCGAAAATGAGAATTCTGAAATCCAGAGACGCGGGGACCTTCAGAATCGCCGCTTTACTTTCTTTGAATACACCATTTTAACCAATCCAAACCGCCCCCTCTAGGATGCTGACTTTTCTTAAGGAAAACATCATGTTTTTCTCCTTTTTGGGGATGTTTGTGGCTATCTATATTACTTTGTCGATTTACTCTTGTGGTTTGGAAGGGAATTTAAAGGTGGAAGAAGCAAAGCGTACAGCCTTGCGCAATGAATTGCAGGACGAACTTGATCGCCAAGCTAATTTTAATGATGTGGCTGAAAATCTCAAGGTTGCTCAACAAGACAGCAAAGACCTCGCCAATTCTCGCAAGGCGGAATTAAGTGCCCTTCGAACCATATTGAGCAAAGAAGGCATCTTGGCTGACGCTGACCGGAAAAGTTCTCAAGACGTGAACAGCGACCTGCAGCGTTTCATTCGTTTGTATCGTGAAAAACTGACCCAAAAAGGCATTAAGGTGAAGGGTTCCACCTTTGGTGATTCCTCGCTTGGTTTCCCCGCAGAAGGCGATGGAAAACAGGAAAGTTTTGGATTTGCCAAATATGATGGGCAGTGGCCCAGCTTCGAGGTTTCCGAAGCAAGGGAAATTTATAAACAAAAACAAATCATTCTCCGACTGCTGGATTTGCTTATTCAGGCCAAGGGCAGTAACGCCGCTCAACCGCTCGAATTGTTATCAGTAAAGAGAGAATTAGTTGGAGAAGAAGATTCCAAAAGAAGAGACCGTGACACTTTGGCTACCGAGTCATTGGGCGATTCGTTGGTAGAGCAACCAGGTAAAATCCAAACTTATGCCTTTCGCATTGAATTGGTGGCCCGCACAACCACTTTGCGCCAATTCATCACGTTGCTTGAACCTCCATTTATCGTAAGTGACGTAGAGGTGCACCGGGCGCAATCCGCTACCAATGAATTTGCTCCGAGTGATGGCCTTTTTCCGCCCGAAGAAGAAGTTACCACCTCGATTCCAATTATTGTCGACGTTGATTCCCGCTTCGTTGTCACAATAGAATATCTAATTGGCGTCCAAGCAGACCCGACGCAGTTCTTGAAGACCTATTATAGCCAAAAGGACGAGGAGGGCAACTTGAAGCCGCCGCCTCAAACCACAGCGGATTTTTTGTCGAAGCATGTCTTTAACATGGAAGCCGAAGCATTTGGGGAGATTCTTGATTCCATCTATAAAAAGGAAGAGTAGCGACATTGCTCACCACCGTGCCGCCAATGCAATTCTTGAAGCAATATTACGATAAAGTCGCCTTTGGGCTAGGCATAGTCTTGTGCCTTGTTTTTTGGGTGAAATTCCTACTTTCCGATGGCAATATCGAAAGTCTGGGACCGCGTCCTCAATCAACTGCGTTTGTCATTGATATGAGGGCTTCGGACAATAACGCCAGCCTCGTCCATTTTGAAACCACGAATCCTCATGGCTTGATGCCAGGAGATTTCATTGAAATCGTTGGTGCAGTGCCTGAATCCTTCAATCGGAAATATCTCGTGCAGGAAATTCTTTTCCCTGAAGAATATGAAGATGTCACGGTGACCCGGCATGATGGAACTGATTTGGCAGGTTTTTTCAAAGAAGCCCGGGGCAAATTAGCAACTAATGCCGAACTGGCCAAAGTGAAAATTACAGTTGAGGTAGATGGCAGCGCAGTAACTGTTTCCGGAGATGCAATCAAGAGCATGAATGGCTCTCGCATGGCACTTTTTGCCTTGGATGGAAATCAAACGGCAAACGATCTCGGGGGACAACTTTCTCTAGTTTGCTACCAACGCCAACATCAAGACCGTATAACCCAATCACGCCAAAGTTGGATAGCCCCAATTACTGGGGACGACAACGTTTCATACGATCTTTTTACGCCGCCGAGAATCTTTGTCGTAGGAGGCAAGCTATCACCTGAGCCACCCAAGGCTCCCGAGGTGATAAAGGAAAAGGAGGCCTTTGGGGTAAAGTTAATCGCCTTCGACAATACGCCCTATCGATTCAATATCAGGAGTTGGGGAGCAGATCCTTTGTTATACGATCAAAATATCAAGCGGAATGTCATCGTGAAGGTAGGACAAACCTACAAGCAAGGGAAAAACTGGATCATGCCGACGACAGAGGAGGATCCGGACAAAATTATTAAAATCACAGATTTTGAAGTAGAGTCCATAAGGGACCCTAAAAGTGGAGGTACGCGAAATGTTGCGACTTTGAAGGTTTTTGACTTCGGTTTGCGCAAGGAAATTAGCATGACAAACCTCGCCCCGACCATGGCCGGACAATTAATTATTAAGGTAAGTTCGACTCTTCCCGACACATTGGGCGAAACCAAAGATTTGACTGAGAGTTCCAGTGAATTTTTCCTCGGTGGAAAGGAGTATCGCATTTTGAAGATTGACCCTGCGAACCGTAACCTCTTACTGGAAAAGCTTACGGACAATCCAAATGATGTACGAGAAGTCCAGCGCTTGGAATTAACCGCCCCCACACCAAACCCATGACCGTTGCCCACCAATTGCGCATCCACCCCTATCTTGCTATTTTAGCTTTGGTAGGTCTGTTGCTAGGTTCTCTTGGCTTTGTGTTAGGTCAAGAAGAGCCTGCTTTGCCTCCCATTGGCGACTTGCCACTTCCTGACGGTGGTGCTCCGGGTTTGCCTGGTCTGCCTCCTCTTCCGAGTGATCCCGACAGCGATCCACTTATCGATCCTTTGGGAGGAGGGCTACCTCCTTTGCCTGAAGATCCAGTTATTGATCCAGTGATTCCTGAGCCTGCAGTCCCTGCGGTCGATCCCCCCTTGGACCCTGTGGTTCCTGTCGACGAACCAGTTCAACCCGCCCTCCCCCCGCTCACTCCCGTAGATGAAGTGACGGATCCGCCACCGCCAACCCCGATTCCAGTTGACCCGGTCCCCGCAGATCCAGATCCATTAGCCCCGCCACCAACCTCAGCACTACTCCCTGATTTCATTACGGATAGCACTAACCTCACAAAGTTGTTGAATCAAATAAGGGCGCTTATTCGCCGCAACGACCATACCGGAGCCCAAGCCTTGATCGAGTCTACCCTAAAGGATTTCGGTGATAAACGTGAATATGCCTTCTATGTTCGGCAAGTTCGTCGTGAGCAAAATAATTTGTGGTACGAAATGGCCCAAAAGGCCATGAAAGATAAAGAGTACGCCCTTGCCCGTAGATTGCTTGGACATTACCGCGAAGGCGTAAAACGTGAGATGGAGGACCGGCAACGAACAGGCCAGATCCAAGTAAAAGAAACAAAACAGGATGCCACCTTGGTCGGAAAACTTGTGCGTGAACTAGATGAAGCAAAGAAAAAATTAGCAGAGGCGCGCGCCAAAGCGGGAGAACCCGAAACTGATTTGGCCCCCAACTTTGATCAAATCATGGCAGCGGAGCGCCGCCAAAAGACAGAATTGACCCAAAAAGCTGAAAAACTGCTCCTAAAAGCCCAAAAGGATGCTGCTGACGGACAATATGCAATCGCCCATAAGCAAGTGGACGAAGGTTTATCGATGTTGCCTCGAGATGTTTCTACCATCGCCATGATAAGTGATCTTTACAAAGAAAAGGAGCGCATTGTGTGGTTCCAGATCGGTGAAGCTATGCAAAAAGGACAGGTAGGTAGTGTGTCTCAGTTGATTGCTGCATATGAGCGCATCGAGGCTATGCGTCGGGATGAGGAAACCATAACACCTGGCATACCGTTGGAAGAACAAATAGATTTCGATGAATTGCAACGGAAGGAGCAGGAGCGGGTAAAGCGTCAGGTGGCGCGAGCGCGTCAATTGCTTGCCGAATCTCGTGGTTTTTTGGCCAAGAAAAAATATTCCGAAGCGGAGAAACGCCTCTTCAGCATTAGCAATAATCTTGAGCCCAACTACCAGACTTGGCCAATTATCCGGGAATCGGCCATGGAATTGAACCGCATCAATTTACTCAAAGCCGAGGATGCGCGAAAGCTAAAAAATTGGGATTTGGCCCGTGAATTCACTGAAAAATATAGGCAAAACCTTTTTCAGACTCGAAACCTTGTGGTCAATCCAAAGGAACCGGAACGTCCGGGACTTACCGACAAGGAGCGCGACAAAGAAACCGAGAGAGCCAATCGTCTTGATGATAGAATAGAACGCGACATGAAAAATCCAGCCAGTCGCGACATCACGGAATTCAAGAAGGAGTGGCCCGAGGAGAAAGAAGCGGAACGCGAACTCTTGATGCAGGGACGGGTTCGTTTCCTTGCGGGAGATTTGACTGGGGCTGTTGAGGTGTACCGCATGATCGAAACTCGATTTCCGGACAACAACGAAGCCAAATCAATGCTGCGCCGCATTTCGGAGTTAAGGGAGGCAAACAGTTACTTGGGATACCAAAAAACACGTGCCGAAATGTTTGAGTGGATTCGCTATGAATGGGAATTGCCAAAAGTGTTTGATCGGCAGGTGTCTGGACCAGGGGAAGTTGCCACAAGGGAAAGTCCCATTCAGGATAAATTAAAACGAATTGAAATTCCAGGCGTTAATTTCTTCAACACCAGTCTAGAGGAAGTAATAAACACCCTTATGTCGTTTTCTCGCCAAAACGATTTTGCCGAGGCTGATCCTGCCGCGAAAGGTGTTAATATTATACCTATGCTAGGTGGGGAAGCAGCCCCGAGCGTCACCATCCAGCTCAACAAAATGACACTCGAGAAAATGCTCGATTTCATTACCGAAATGGTAGGTTGGACCTATGAGGTGCGAGACGATGCCGTTGTCGTATCCAAGGCCGGTGGGGACAATGCGAATGTGCGTGGCCTCGAAATTGAATTCTTCGAAGTATCACAAGGCACCATCCAGCGAATGACCGGTGGGGCTGCCGGAGGCGGAGGCGGAGGCGGAGCTCCCGATCCCTTTAATCCAGGCGGTGGCGGAGGCGGTGCCGGTGACGACCAAGCTGAGAAAATCAAGCAATTCTTAATCAATGCCGGAATTGAATTCGATGAGCAAAAAGGACACAAGTTCGTATTCGACGGCTTTCAGATCATTGCCACGAATACACGCCGCAACCTGGACAAACTGACTCGCTTGTTGACCAAACTCGACAAAGACTCAAGCCAGCAAGTGGAAATCGAAACCAAGTTCATCGAGGTGCAACAAGGTGCGATGGAAGAGATTAGCTTTGATTGGAACCTTAATTGGGGAAACGCAACCCCTTTGTTTGATCCAAGAACAGGACTGCCCCAGATCGACAGCAATGGTGATGTTATCATGCGGTTTGATAAAAATCTCATAGGGAACACCCGTACCTTGGCCCGCGCGCACTCAGCGGGCGAAGGGGCAACCGGCAGCGATACAACCATTACTTTCCCCAACAACCCATCCGGCAATCAAATTTTCCCGAACCCTCCTCCCAGTTTACCTCGTCAGATTAGTGTTGGCACTGGAGTGAAACCATTGGTCGACCTGACTGGTACAAGCGTACTTTCTGGCGGCCAAGCACAATTGTTAATAAGTGCATTGAATCGAAAACAGGGAACTGACTTGCTAAGTGCTCCTCGTCTTACAGTGATGGATGGTCAACCCGCTTCCATCACTGTTGCTCAAGAATTCATTTACCCTACCGATTGGCAGGCGGCTCAGTTGCCTAACGCAGGCGGAGGCGGTGGCGGTGGACTGGGAGGGCTTGGCGGCGGTTTAGGAGGGGGTATTCAATTGAATCCAGCCACTCCCCAGTTTGGGACAGTGGCACCTGACGACGAGCAACCGGGGTTTCGAGAAGTTGGGGTTGTTTTGGATGTAACCCCTCGGGTGGAACCCAAATACAATTCCATTAATCTCGAACTGGCACCCAAGGTCACTGAATTCGACGGATTCATTGAATATGGGGGTCGCTCGGCTATGATTGGAACAGGCTTGGCTACACCCACAATTATTCAACCTTCTGGCATTTTGATGCCTATTTTCTCGGTCCGAAAAGTAAACACGTCAGTCACAATTTTTGATGGGGCCACGGTAATCATTGGCGGACTTACCCGCGAGGAAATCAAAACCGTGAACGATAAGATTCCCGTGCTTGGAAACATTCCTTTTATAGGGAACCTCTTCAGGTCCAATGCAGAGAGTTATTCCAAGCGCAATTTGTTGATTTTCGTGACGGCCAACATTGTAAGTCGAGGCGGTTCTCCGACTCGCGAACGCATACAATCCATCGACGATAGTTCGATCTTCAGGCACCCTGTTTTGCTCACGCCTACGGGTCCCATTCGACGGAACTTCCGCGAAGGCGAGGAAGAATGAAAATCCATCGCCCAATAAGAAAATGGGCCAAGGGTAGGTTTGTGGCCCGCCTGCCATTTCCTCCATTTTTTTTTCGCGCGCGCGTGAACCATTTGCTTTTTCTCTTTCGCGCACCCATTGAAACCCAAGTTTTTCGTCAGTTTTTTGGCTTTGCGCGCGTATTAATGTCTACCGATGCACCACCAACTCATGGCAACTGACTGGATTTTTCCTGCACACATGCCTTTGTTCAAGGTTGTTGGGCAAGCCAACGAGGGATTTTTAAAGCAACAATAACATAACTGGATCGAACATTGGGCTGTATTAATTTTATGGAAACAGGCCGTGAGCCGGAGATGAATCGCACCATTCGTTTGCTTGTGTTGCACGCCTTGTTCACTTTCACTTTTTGCTTGGCCGTGCGCGCGCAAGGATTATCTCGACCGCCTGAGGCTCTTTGCCAATGAAACGCCTCCAACCCATCATCACTCAAGGCCTTCCTCTTATTGGAGGGATTGGCAGTGTGGTTGCATTGATGGCTTGGTGGGTTGTCCGTTTACCCGAACCAAAGGTTTTTCGACAGATCGACAACGAGGAGGTTGCCTCATTGCATTCCCCAACGACCAAACAAGAACTTAACGCCATCCCTCTCGATTCCCTGCAATGGTGCGGTGGCAGTGCGTTTCTCGCAACCCGCAAAAACGCAAACGAACGATCCTCTTTCGCTATATTGACTGAACCTTCGGCATTGTCTTCCTACAAAGGAGCCCCTTCTGAATTCCGAAGGTTTTCTTTATGGACGGATGATTTTCTTATTGGCAAGGCGAGCGCTGAACAAGGTTTGGTTTTGGCTCGAGCACGACGTGCGGCCCTCAAGGCATTAATTGAAACGAATCCGGCAAAGGCCTTGACCATGAGTGTGCCCATGAGCGTTCGTAGGCATTTGCCCGATGAGGTGAAGGAACTCTTGGAGGAGCGAATTAACGAGGCGGGCAATTTTTACCTTGGTGCCATTTGTTTCGGACCAAATACCTTGAAGGACGTTAATTTCCGACAAGTGGAGCTTTCCGATGGACGACGATTGAAGGCATATACCTACGGCCGTCGACTAGATGTCTCCAGTAAACGGGGCATGTCTCTGCATGGTGTTGTTGTGGATGATGCGATGGCTCTGCACGAAAGCCCCTTGCGCTTGCTTGATGATGTGGAAAAAGAGGAACAAGGACTTCCCGATGGTGAGATTACTGTCCAAGTGAGTGGTGAAGTCCTAGGTTTCGAGACCCCTGAAAAGGTGGTGGAATTCTTTGAGCAATGTGATGCCGCCGAACGTGATTCCCGCAACGTGTGTCGGTACCCGCGTGTTCTAGGCAGTGACCTCACGACTATCCAGTACAAGGTGGTAACTACCCCGAAAACTTGGGAACGAGCCCAGAAACACGCCTTGTCCGAAGGCGGTCGCCTCGTCGTAATAGATGACATCGTTGAAAATGACGTTGTGGCGAATCTGCTGATCGATGCCTATGCTGACACCAGAGCCCCCGATGGAGGTGGAGCGATCTACGCTTGGATCGGGGCTTCTGATTCAGAGGATGCCAATGGAACGGATGAAAACGCCACCGTATTGGACATAAACGCCACCGAAGGTTCTTGGAAATGGACTGATGGAACGGATGTTAATGCAAGCTACCAGAACTGGGGAACTGGGGCTCCGGAAAGCAATGGATCTGATTATGCCGCCATGGCCTTGGAAAACTGGGAGGAAAATTCCACCAGAAAAGGAAGCCTCGGACAATGGAATGACATTAATGGGTCCAACCAATTGGCTTATGTCATAGAGTTCGACCTAGGCGATGCTCCGGTCACCATAGGATCTTCTGTTGGAGCCAAAAAAGTTTTAGTTATTCGCGCCCGATACCAAGAAGACCAGACGGATGGGGTAGTGTTCGGGCCCGATGGTACCATTCTTGACGAGGGCGTGGACGTCCTCGAGCCACAAACTCTCGAAAGCATCCTCAGCGTGATGGATCAAGTCAGCCAATATTATCAAGACAACTCGAATGGCCAATTGATTTTGGAAACCGTGGCAACCGAGACAGTGAATCTTCCTCGAACCGCCGATGAATATGATAATTTAAGCGGTGCTTTTGGCACTTTGCTAAAAGAGGCTCGTGCCGCAGCCGCAGCTGCCAACTCGGCATGGGATTGGGATGCTCTTACAACCGATGAAAATGGCACGTTCGACCCTAACTCGGAGTACATCTCCTATATAGTCGTTACCCGAAAAGCACATGGTGATTATGGCGGACTGGCTTGGGTTGGTTCACCGGGTTGCCATGTGCCAGGCTGGTCTTGGAGTGTGGCGGCACATGAGCTTGGCCATAATTTTGGGTTGAACCATGCAAACTATTGGGATGCCAAAACGGAAAGCCCGATAGGCGATGGCTTCAATCAAGAGTACGGCAACCCCCTATCTATCATGGGAGGGAGCGGTCCCTTGACTCTAGCTGCCAAAAGAAGGTTGGATTTTTATAAAGAAGGTCGGGATATCGCTTATCTTACCGATGACACCAACGGCACCTTAGCCGTGGACGGCGCTCACAAGTTTCGTATCTACCGACACGATTACGAAAAGGTTCCCTACAGTTTGAAAACAGGATTTTACAATGCGAACCTCCCTTCATCGGTCAATGATACGACCACCTACACCTTGGCTCCCACAGTTGAATTCAATGGAGCGGGTGGGACAGAAGCCAATGCCACCGTGAATTTGACCTCGAATAAGGTTACGGGCTTTTCCGTTACCTCTGCAGGCACAGGTTTTGTGCAAGAACCCTTGGTGACTATCGTGCCACACAAGGACGATACCAATGCGTCCCGCTTAACCTTGGACGCAAGTTGGATTGTCGATTCAAATGGAACCCAACTAACCCTTCTCGACAACGAAGAGAATGCGACTCGCGGGCTTCGTGGCATCAAATTGGCGGCGGGAGACGGCAATTTTTATTGGGTTAGTTACCGTCACGACTTCGATGAAAATGGACTTACTGTGGTGTGGGGGAATGCTTCCGGCAGCAACCATTGGCTAGTCGACATGACGCGGGAGACACCGAATGTTTATGAAGATGGAGGAGCGCCGATTGGTCGTACCGTAACCGACATTGGTTCTGAAATAAATTTTACGCCCGTGGCTCGCGGAGGTGTTTATCCTAGCGAATACATAGATGTTGTCGTTAGGATAGGGACACGTGAATCGAACAATGCGCCTGTGCCTTCTTTGATCGTCAGTGATTATGCGCCAGCAGCGCAAAACCCAGTTGATTTCGCAGTCGATGCAACTGACGCCGACGGTGATACCGAGTTCGCATATTCGTGGTATGTGGACGATGCCTTGATTACGGATTTGAGCGAACCGAACAAACCGTTCTTCACTCGGATTTTCTCGAAACCTGGCATCCGCAAGGTAAGAGTTGCGGTTTCGGACATGAAGGGTGGCGTGGGTTCGGCCACGATACTTATCCGTGTATCGGAGCCTGAAAAGCATTCGCATTCTAGAATAGAGGGTAGGGTTCTCAGTGGAGGCAAACCTGTGGAAGGCGCTCGGGTGTTTGTGGAGAAAAGTGTGCCGATAATACACTCGGTCAAAGTCCATGGTTCCCAATCTGATTCTAGGATCCCGAAATACTACGTGGATGACGTTGAATCTCCGGATTTGATTTTTTACAGGGGACAAACGCATCGATTTTTGTTCGAAGGGGCAGCAAAGGATCATCCTTTGAGGTTCGGTTTGGCAGAAGAAGGAAAGGCTGCATTGGCCAAGGTAATTTTGGCAACAGCAGTTCAATTGGACTACAATGGTAGCGGTTACGTCACTGCCCCCGAGGCTAACTTTCTGGGGGATTACCAACCTTATGCCGTCAAATTGGCTACTCTTTTAAACCCGTCGACTGTATCCAACATCACGGTTACGCATGGTGGCTCCGGGTACGATCCGCTTACACCACCTGACGCCAATGTCTCTGGCGTGGACGAGAATAACTCTGCTATTTCCGCCACGACCTCGACCGTCGTGAGTGGCGTTGGCGAGATCACTATAGCTTCAGCTGGCTCTGGTTATCCTGCCGCTCCATCAGTCATTGTGGTCGGTAATGGAACTGATTTCAACGGAACTGCGGGTCTTATAGGGACCTCAGTTAACGAAGTAAATGCAACTACCACCGGTAGTGGATATGATGCCGCCAGCACTTTCGTTAAACTCGTTTACCCCACATCCCCTTCGGGCTATTGGCCTTTGGATGATGGTATCTCCGTGGGCGCGACCATCCTTTCACGAGATTTTGGAGGAAGCGACCTCAACGGGACCTTGATGGATGGTGATGGCACTAGTTTTTCGGCCGGAGCGATCGACAATGCATTGGACTTCAATGGATCGCGATACTTGGATTTGTCTGCCGGTGTGCTGGGATTCAACTCATTGCTTGAGGGATCCGTCGCCTTTTGGTTCAAGGCCTCGGCCAATGCGGTGGACCGCACTATTTTCTCGGCCAGTGATGTTGCTGACGCTGATTCTTTCTTCAAAATCGTACTCCGAGACAACGGCTTTCTGCAAGTAACCGTTTCCGAAGCGGGAGCTACCGTTCTTGATTTTAGTACCACCGCCACTTTCCATGACGACACTTGGCATCACGTGGTTTTTGCGGTGGATGCAACAGGCAGCCAGTTTTTCGTAGATGGAGCGGAGCCTACCCTCAACTTTTCCACGGGAACTGCAGCAACTCAGGCATTTGTCGCCAATGTCTCAGGTATAGATGATGTTTCATTTGGGCGCCTAGTAAATTCAAGCAATACCAGTGGAACCGATTTCTTCCAAGGTAGCTTGGATGACATTTATTTGTATTCTCGAAAATTAGATGCCACCGAGGTAGGTTTTCTCAACGATTTAGGAACGGGCGTGGCAACGATGGCCAAGGCGACGGCCAACGTAAATGCGGTGGGATCCGTCGATGCCTCAAGTGTTTCGCTTCAGTTTGCCGCTGATCCGACTGTTACGATTGCCCCGCCAACTTCAGGTGTGACAGCCTTGGCCACGTCAGAGCTCAATGCGACCTCAGTGGCTAAAGTTTACGTTGATGACGTGAATGGAACGAGCCCTGTTTTTGAGATAACTGGATCAGGTTGGAGTAAGTTCGTACTGGGATACGAGAACCTTCCACAGGTAATTATTGGGCCATCTCCCACCGGTGATGATGCCAATGGGTCCGCCTATTTTACCCCCACAGACGTTCAAATCATCGATCGCGGACATGGGTACCTGAAGGACCTCACTACAAGTGATGTGAGGATAACAGGTTTGGGCAATCAGGCGCCGGAATATGAGGTCCTTATGGGTCCTGCGGAAAACAATCCCGGCTATTTTGTAATCAAGGGTGTGCGATTGCTCCGATCAGGTGAAGGAAATTATACCGCAATACCTAGAATAGTACTCAGTGGGGGAGGGGAGATCGTGGACCTGAACGGCACTATGTCCTCGGGCATTGCCAATACCATCCATCCCCCATCCGGAACCGCATCCTTACTGGCTGACCTCAATGGCAGTAGTTATTTCACTGTCGATATCAATGCCTCTATTACCGTAAGTCCCACGATCGAGAATTTTCTTTTTTCCGAGACGCCAACCTTGACCGTTGTCGATGAACCGGATGGGGGCATTGCTGCCACAAGTGTCACCATGCAGCAGAATTTTGTGGCCGCTGTTACCGTAACCGACGGAGGAAAAGGTTATACAAATCCCGTTCAGGTAAATTTTCATGGAGGGTATGGTACCGATGGAAATGCCACAACGGTCACTGCAGCCCAAGCGCATGTAGTGGCCGACGCAAATGGAAGCATAACGGCAGTCGTTTTGGACTCGGGTGGTTCTGGTTACACTGGTAGCCCTGAAATTTCCATTACCGGTGGAGGTGGCACGGGGGCAAGTGCCCGCGCGGTAGCCATTGGCGGATCCGTGGTGTTCGTTATTGTCGTGGATGGTGGCACAGGTTATCGCAACGTCGACCAGAACAATACCATATCGGTGGCCTTTGATGGAGCCCCAACAGGTTGGGAGGCAAATGCCACTGCATCCCTCGGAGGAAAAATCGAATCCATTGATATTCTCAACGGGGGAGAGTCGTATGTTGCCCCCACCGTGACAATTACTGGGGATGGCATAAATGCTAAAGCCCACGCCAAGGTTGAGAATGGCAAAATCGTCAAAGTTGTAATTGATGACCCAGGCTCTGGCTACACCGATGCAAACGTAACTATTTCCGATGGACGTGGCATTAATCTAACCGGATCAACAGTTACCGTTACAGGAGGAGACGCAAACTGCACGGCAGTAGTCACTGATGGATTGATTGAGAAAATTCTAATCAACAATGGGGGATTTGCCTACTACGCCCCTGAAATTGTTGTGGAAGGAGATGGTGCGGGGGTCGATGCATACCCTGTTGTCGAAGCTGGTGTAATTACCCGTGTTGTGATCGATGATCCAGGAAGTGGCTTTACTGCCTCTCCCACCGTCAGGATCATGGATTTTGCTCGGGATGCCTATTCTCTTTTTGCGTTTCTTGCTCCTGACCAAGACCCTCCGGTCGATGCGAACTTAGTGGCGAACTTAACTGATAAGGAAGGAGACGCAATCGTTTGGATAAATGTTTCGGACGGAGGCTCCGGGTATGACTTTGCCTCCCCTCCAAATCTTACTGCTACCTTCGGAGACAACGATAGAAACGCTTCCTTTGAGGTGCAGCTTTCAGGCGACAGGCGACTTTGGGACATTAACGTCACTACCACAACGGATCCCATTGCTTTCCAAAGCGCCGCGAATATTTATTTCTATCACGACCCAAATGGAGCCAGCCCGTTCAAGGATGAAACTGCGCTTGCCAGCATTCACGGCCATGGTGTCCATGAAAACTACTTGGATATTGTAGTTACCGATGATCTGCCAAATGAATTTTACTACTACCGCCAAGATTGGAACGGCATCGGAATGGGGGGCCGAATCAGGGTGGTTGACTCGTCGCCTGAATTGCATTGGTGGTCCCCGCAAGATTGGAAATCCAATCGCCATTATCACGAAGGTGCATTGGTTGTCTTCGATAAAGTCAGTTACGTTTGTTTGAGCACCCACGTCTCACAGGTTTTCAAGTCAGACAATAACGTAACGTTCGAGAGAATAGACACTCAGTTCGCCTCTTGGGCTGATGCGAAAAATCATGCCGCGACACAAGGCGGTCACCTCGCCACCTTCCTCACGCAAGCAGAATGGGACCTGATGTTGGCTGAAACTGGCGATATAAATGCCACTTACTTCCTTGGTGGCATGCAACCGGCTCTTAGTGAACAGGCAGATGGCAATTGGAAATGGATTACCGGTGAAGACTGGGCTCCGGAAATGGTTTCCACCTGGAACGCCGGGATAGATCCGCCTCAACCTGAACCTTTTGATGATCCTGCCAACACCAATACTCATCCGGAGCGTTGGTTGGTGGTGGACAACACAAAGAAATGGCGGGCCGTGCATGACATGGCAAGTGCCGGGTACGTTGTGGACGTGGATGTTATCAACGGTGGAACTGGGTACACGCCCGATGACAACATCGTCTTTTCGGAAGGTGGTGGCAACGGAGCGGTGGCTGACTTGCGCCGATTGTTTCCATTGGTTGATGGAGGTGGAGTCATTCAGGACGTCGACATGGAAGAATGGGGCGTCAATTACACGGATGAACCAACGGTGACCGTCAACGGAGCAGGAACAGGAGCCCAACTTGTGGCCGTCATGTCCGGAGCTGAATTTGGTTATATATTGGAATATGAAGACAAGTCCGATCTGGCAAACGGCTATTGGATGAGGTTAGGCCAAGCGCCTTGGGTGCTGCCAGAATGGAGTGCCGGAAGTAAGTACGTGATAGGAGACGCAGTTAAGATTGGCAATTTAGGAGAAGAGGAAACCTATGTTTGCTTGGTGCGCCACGAAGAGGCCAGTGCCGATTTCAATATCGATCTTGCCAATGGGTATTGGCTGAAGACTGAGTACGATAGGGCGATCACTTATGTTCAGGATTCGGATCCGACTCAAGAGGGGTTTTGGTCTGTAATTCCCAAAGGGCTCGAAACCTACACCGACGCCGAAGGCTATTATGCCTTCTCTGACTTGGAACATGGACTTTATTCAGTGGGGGTGGATTTGGAGGACAAGGACAGGAAGCCAATTAGCTATGACAAGCAAAATACATCCGCCGTTCTTTTGGGAGGTTTTGACGAATTGACTCTAGTTGGTGATGTCGAGGGCGATAAAAACAGCAGCTTGATTTGGCCTGACGAATTGGTTGATTCTTTCTACGCAGGCAAAAGTTTTAAGGACTGGGCGAGCGGACGTGAATATTTAGCCTACCAAGGCCATGTAAAATATGGAGGCAGAAAGTATGTCAGCGTCAAGGACCACAATGCGTCCACTTCGTTCATAAACGATAGCAACGCGACAAATGCTTTCTGGAAGCGGATAGACAAACACCTTCATGGCGTTGGCTTTGGATTTGCCACTAAACCAGCCCTCACCATTTTAGCAGATCCAGCAAACACGGGCAGTGGCGAGGCGATCGTAGAGGTATCCGTGGCTTCTGATGGAACCCTTGACCTAACGATCAACGACGATGCCACTTCCTCCAAGAAACATGATCCAGGTGACAAGTTTACCATTCGCACCAACTCTTGGACACAAGGGATAGATTTTTGGGAATCAGCCTACTCCAGTAATCCGGGCGCAACACCGGCCCATGTGGTGATTTCACCCAATTCGGCGGTCAACGGTATTGAAATACCTATTTATTGGGCCACCCCCTTGGATAACAACACCACCTTCACCGCGACTACCTGGGATGCTGATGGAAAACTTGTTACTGATGGTACGGTGAGTTGGTCGCTGCAGTTTGATTTCAACGCCACGTCTGGGGATTATAATTCCTCTATAAAGATCGTTTCCTCGACCAATGTCAGCGCCATACTTGCCCTCGCCTCAACCCTTCGCAAAGGACAAGTTGTTGCGATCGAGGTCGAAAACGGTGGCAGTAATTACACCAGTGCCCCAACCGTAACCATTCACGGTGATGGAACTGGAGCCACAGCCACTGCCGAAATAAATGCAACCGGATCTGTTACTGCAATCTCTCTCGTAACGGGTGGTTCCGGATATTCCAGTGCCCCTGCGGTCAATTTGAGCGGAGGCGGCGGAACAGGAGCCACCGGAAAAGCCTTGGTAGGAGGTCAGGCGATGCTTCGGGCAGTTGCCGACGCCAATTCCAGTGCTTATGATGAAGTCACAGTTATAGTAGGCAATCTTCGCATAATGTCTGAG
>CEUN01001615.1_pt1 | contig 17810 bp, 2 predicted proteins | sample 361501 | NCBI WGS metagenome assembly CEUN01 (sample SAMEA2622801, study PRJEB7988) | marine metagenome | biome: marine biome (ENVO:00000447); feature: marine epipelagic mixed layer (ENVO:xxxxxxxxx); material: "saline water (ENVO:00002010), including plankton (ENVO:xxxxxxxx)" | depth 120 m | reverse complement strand
CCCCGCCCCCCCCACAAGTCACACGGACTGCCCCCGCAGCCCCCACCAACCTAACAAATGGAGTCATCATACAAGATCCCAAACCGGTTGCTGACAAACTGGGTATTGGCGAAACTAAGGAAGGCACGCCCTCCGAGCCAAACCCGTTTGAAACCACAGACGATTTACTCAAGGATTTGGAGTAAAGTTGCAGGATTCCAAACAAAAGAATGTCGAAGGATTAACCCGGGCAGTGCTCGAGCCAGTTTTCCCCTTGGCCAACCGCCTTGGGCTTGCTTGGTCATTCGCGTTTATTCTGGTCTGGTTGGATAATTTTAACTTCAAACTCCTCCCTGAATGGCTGTTGTTAGTACTCTTAACCGGAATAGTTGCCGCTTCAATACGATGGGCACATAAACTTCGCCCATGCGGGGTGATAGTCGTCAGGGCCTCAGCGTCTGCCGTAGTGTTGCCGGCATGGTTTTGGATAGTCTCGTCTTCAAGTTGGATGGGCTGGATATCCTTAAGCACCACCGTGGCTCAACTCGGGTTGGGCTTGGTCTTTCTATTGGGGTTAGGGTGGACAATATGGTTCGTTGAACGCGCATCGAAGCAACTCTTGGCCAAGCGCCGATTGACATCACTTCAAGGTGGGCCGACTACCGGCCCTCTCATCTCCATGAACAGTACGCTTGGCCAAACGAGCGTGCGCACCTCAAATCCCCTCGATATTGAAGCATGGTATTACGGAGCAAAGAGACGAAAACTAAACCAATCCGCAACAGCAATGGTACTGTATACAATCGTCTTTATTCTCCTCCTACTGTTGGCCACCCAGCTCACCGGTTGCAATGAGATTTACGAATTGCCCGATGGCGGAGGCAAACCAAAACTGAAGCAACAAGTGGTTAAAATTCAAAAGGTGATACGAAAAAAAATCATTATTAACCCACTCAGCGCTGTCTTGTTTAATCCGCCTCCTATCGAGGAAATCAAGTTACAACTTCAAGAGTTGACCAAACACATTTATGAAGTTGGCCAGGGGGAAGGAAAGAACGCTGGCTTCGAAGGCGGAACCAGAAGAGGTGTCGTTCGATTTATCAGATTAAGTTATTCCGGCGGAGATTGGGAACAGGATCTTGACCGAAATTCGGACCTTAACATGCTCCTCTGGTATGCCGCCAACACAGGCCATAAAACGGCAAAAAAACCTGAAACCAGAAGCATCTCACAACTAAAGCGATTCCCTGAAGGCAAGAGTCCTCCCATGGTTTACATGACCGGCCAAGGCGACATTCGCCTCAACAATAATGAGATAGAAACATTGCAGGAATACCTTACCGAGAAGCACGGCATGCTTTTCGCTGACAACGGCGGAAGTTCCGGTTGGCACAATCAGTTTTTCTCCTTAATGGAAAAAATCCTACCCAAGGTTAAGCCCAGGCCTGTCCCGCTGGATCATCCGGTTCACAATGGTGTGCCATTCCTGCCCGTGGTCGCACCACATGGCGGACGGGTGGCTTGGGGCTGGGTAGTTGACGGACGACTGGCTGTATACTATCACCCCGGAGATGTAGGTGATGCTTGGGCAGATGGCCACGCCGGTGTCCCGCGCCATGTTTGGGAATCCAGTTATCGACTTGGCGGCAACGTAATGCTTTACGCACATTCGGAGTACAGCCGATGGCTCACAGCAAAAAATCAATCAAAATAATTGCGGCACTGACTTCAGCGCTTGCCTTCACCCCCACTTTGGCTGCAGCCAAGTTATCATGGCTAGAGCAAATCGAAGTAAATACGTTCGGCAGTCTCCGTCAAATTGAGCGTTACCAGCTCAAAGCTGCTGAACGATTCTACATCAGGGGAGAGTTCGCTGCTGCAGCGGCTGAGTATGAAAAATTCATTACGCTTTACGAAACCAGTGGCGGAGCCCCTTACGCTCAATTGATGTGGAGCCATTGTCAGGTCAAGCAACGGAAGGTTTACACTGGCATTCGGGACGGTTTCCAGTCGGTAATTGATTACTGGCCCGAATCAAATGAAGCAAAACTAGCCTCATACCTCATTGGACAATCATACAAAAACATCGGAGAACTCAAAAAAGCAGAGATCGCCTACAGTAAAACAATTTCCGCCCATTCGGCCGACCACATTGCTGTTCTTTCAAAATGGGATATCGCAGAAATCGCGAAGACTCAAAAGAACGATAAGAAACTCGTCCAAATTTGGAACGACCTGGTTTTCAAAACCAAGCAGAACAAGCAAAATCTTCCATACATGACGAAGGCGGGCCAAAGTCTTGCAAAACATCAATTCTCCAAGCCGGATTTTAAAAGTGCCCACAAGGTGCTTTCCGAACTTTTTGAAAATGATGAATTATCAGATGCCATTTATCAAAACGCAAAAGATGCGGTAAGCCATCTCTGCAAACAACCCAGCACAAAATCGAGTGGTGAACAATTAGCGAATCAAGTAATCACCATCCTGATGGATGATGCCATCGACGCCGAAAAGGAAAAATTGCCCGAGCTATTTCGCCGTATGGCAAGAATACACGAGCGTGCCGGGAGAGATTTGGAAATCCTCAAAACATATGAATCATTGGCCAAGCGAGTAGGTATGAGCGATTCCATACGGGGCAGCTTGGCTAGTTGGCACCAAGCGATGAAACGCTACCCCAAGGCCCGTGAAATTTTCGGCCAATACGACAATAAAATAGAGGGACTAAAAAAAATCGCATCGGTTTGGATTACTCAAAAGAAACCAGACGAAGCCATACGAGTTTACGATCGCTTGGCCAAAACTGCGCCTGATCAACTCTCCGAATGGCGGCAATCAGTCGCCGAGATTCTTACATCAATCGGAAAATACGATGAAGCGATTGAGATTTATCGCGAATTAATCACTATCGCACCTAAAAAAACAGGTGAATGGCAGTGGACGATTGGAGAAATTTATGAAGACACCGATCGCCTCAAACTCGCAATATTAGCTTACCGACAATCGGATAATTACCCTAAGGCATATTTCCAAATGGCCAAGTGCCATCGCAGGTTGAGGGAGCACACCGAAGCATTAACGCTGTACCATCAGGCACTGGCTACTGAGAGCGCCGCTCCGGATGCCACGCTGGCAATCGGTTACACCTATGAAGAGCAGGAAGATAAAAAGAATGCGATAAAGTGGTTTCAGCGGACATGTAAACAGTATCCCAGATCAAAAAATGCCAGCCGCGCACATGCTCACTTGCAAAAAGAATACGGAATTAGTGTGACACTGGGTGGGTCAAAGGAAAAGTAGCAGCCTTGACCTCACGGGCTATTGTCCCCCAGTCTTTCGCTGTCGTTGACATCGGTTGCCCTGGTAGCTCAATTGGATAGAGCGCCTGCCTTCTAAGCAGGATGTTGTGGGTTCGAATCCCGCCCGGGGTACCATTCTCTCAAGCAGCCGGCCAAGCGCTTGGCCAAGCGGTCACTCTTCTGTTATCTCGTATCTTATAATTACATCCTCCCCATTTAAAAAGATGTCCGCTATACGAATGGCCCCGCTCTCACGGAGTTTTAGTCGATAGAATCGCCGTGGCCCTTCCCGTCGAATTGTAAGCGTATTGCTTTCCACGTCCAACTGGGCGTTAGGATCAAGCGCGTACTCAGCGTTGACATCACCCGATGAGTAAAGCATCACAAGCGGATCAGCCGGGGGGGCGTTAACCTTTAGAGTTAACTGCTGCGCGTCTTCAAAACCATATTGATCCACCACAGAGACCGTTAACTCATGAAGGCCCGTCTGGTTAGGTAACGGCACCCACCGTAGTCCATCAACTTGCGTATAGCTGGCCCCATTAGGTATTTCGGTGATATCAAATGATAGCTCGCCTTCCTCTGGATCATTTGCGCTTGGCTGAAAAATAAACACCTCACCAACCTGAAGAATTTGATCTTCAACGCTATGCAGTTTCGGAGGGCGATTTACAATTATTTCAACGATCGCCGATCCTTCGACACCATGTTCGTCCTTGGCGATTACTTTTACATTAATAGTTCCGCTATCGAAGTGCTTATCCACAGTCCATTTCAATAGTCCATTCCGAAGGATTCTCATGCCAGTTGGCGAATCTTTCAGCGAGTATTTGATTTTGGCATTATCCCCATCGAAGTCCTCAGCTTCTACTTTCACCTCCATTGAATCGCCCGGAGCCAAAACAACAGAAGGAATAGTCTTTATCCTAGGCGCCGTATTTACATTCAGAAACGCTTCATTACTGACATTAAACCCGACTGGGTTTGTGACTATGACTGTGTATGCCCCTTCATGTTCGCCGGCTGCCTGATTGACGGTCATGGATGAACGCGTCTTCCCTTCAATAGGTTCACCATTCAAGTACCACTGATAGCTAAAGGGCTCACTACCTGTTGCTGCCACCCAAAACCGAGCATACCCACCCTCTATAACGTTTTTACCTTTGGGTTGCGTCACAAGACTGACAGGTTCGTTGACAACCACTAGCGCATTCCGACTCAATACCGCCCCAAGCATATTTTTAATTTGCACACTATATAACCCTTGATCTTTTCGAGTGATATCCGGAACAGACAACTTGGCTTGGGTCGCGCCAACAATAGCGTCACCTCCCCTAAACCACTGGTATTCAAAAGGTCCCGTACCATTTGCGGTCACAGTAAGATTTAACTCAGTATCGACGGCAACGTGTTTATCCTCAGGCTGGCTTGTGATTGTAACAGGCAGTGTAACTTTCAATTGCGCAGGGTTGCTTACCTTGAACCCGTACGGGTTTCGCACGATCACCGAATATTCTGCGTCATCAATGACATCAACTTGTGCCAATACGAGGGTATCCTCAACCTTGCCCTCCAACTCGAGACCATTCCGTTGCCACTGGAATTCAAATGGTCCCGTGCCTGAATACCGAACTGCAAGCTGCACAGAATCACCCTTTACAGCAGTTTGGCCGACTGGGTGTTGAACGATTTGCGGCGGCAAATTGACAACCAGTTTGGCGAATTCACTAATTACCGTGCTAACCGGATTGCTGGCAACTACATGATATTGGCCGATGTTATCAACTTCAACATTTTCAATTCTTAGCGCTGCGTTGTTCTCCCCCTCAATCTGAGTATTCCCCACAAACCATTGGTATGTAATAGGATTGGAACCGATTACAGCAACATCGAGCAAAACTGATTCACCGCTTACAACCGACTGATCCTTCGGCTGACTGTTTATTGCCACCGGCATAAGCACCTGCACAATCGCCTCGTCACTTGTTGTCGTTCCCGCAGCGTTGGAAACGCTAACCGTATAGACTCCGGCATCTGACATTTTCAGGTCACGAAGAATGAGACTAGATTGTGTTGCTCCTTCAACATTTACACCATCGAGTCGCCATTGATAGGCAATATCCCCGGAACCTTTGGCTTCGACGTTCATCGCGAAGTCACCACCAATCGAAGCATGCCCTCCGCTTGGTTGTGCCAGTATTTGAGGTGCGGCAACCACAACCACATTGGCGATTTCGCTAACAACTGATCCAACAGTGTTGCCAACCTTGACATGGTACTCGCCGCTGTCTGACGCTTTCGCATTAGGGATCACATATGCAGGTTCAATGGCGCCACTGATTTTCTCACCACCATAATACCATTGGTAACTTAGGTCGTTGCCGGCGGCTGACACGGTAAGGATCAATTTAGCCCCCAACCCTATTTGTTTGGACTCTGGACTTGCTACGATCTCAGGAGGGGTAATGACACGTACATTTACAGGTTCGCTAACAACGACTCCGGCCGGATTTGTAATTTCTACAGTGTATTGCCCCGTATGAAGAGTATTCAAATTATTGAGCAATAGTCTGGAACCGGTCCCATCAGCCACGACAACCCCCTCTCTCTTCCACTGAAAACTCATTGGAATGGCTCCTGAAGCATCAACCCAGAGTTCTACCGATTCTCCAACACCCACCAACTGATCGTCGGCCATCTTAGAAATAATCGGGGGGGTGCTGATTGTTAATGTCGCTATTTCACTCTTTGCAGAATTTGAAACATTCGAAACAACGACTGAATACTCACCTCCATTTTCGCTAGATACTTTATCAATAATCAATTTATTCGATTGTTCGCCAATAATTTCTTTTCCGTTATGAATCCACTGATAAAGAAGGGGTGCGGACCCGGTTGCCGCCACTTCAAAAATCACTTTTGCCCCTAAAGCTACTTCATCAGAGTTAGGCTGAAGAACTATAGAAACTGGCTGCACGACATCAACAATAACAGGGTCGCTTTCAATCCGACCCACTTCGTTCGAAACAATAACCACATAGGCCCCTGAATCTACTGATTCTAAAGCTGTTAACGATAGACTAGCCCCGGTAACCCCATGAAGAATTACACCGTCCTTCTTCCACTGATACTCCAATGTTTCATTACCTGACGCCTGCACTGTTAAAGTTAAACCACCCCCAGCAGGAACTGACTGGCTGTCAGTGATGTCGACAATAATCGGAGGCGAGTTAACGGCTAATTCCGCTGTATTACTAAATTCATTTCCGGCATCATTTTTAACTTCAACATGGTAACTACCGTTCTCAACAGCGGTAACACTTGGGAGCAGCAGCTTTCCTTCAGTGGCCCCCTTAATCCTGTTCCCGTCCTTGTACCACTGGTAGGTGATCGGTTTTGTTCCGGCTGCCACTACGGAAAACAAAACAGTTTCCCCCACAACAGCACCAACATTTTCCGGTTGAGATATGACGGTAGCCGGCTGGGCCACGGTAACAGTGATGGGAGAAGATTCTATACGCCCAGCATTATTGCTGATGGCGACCTGATAATCGTCAGCATCTGACGGGGCTATGTTTGGCAAAATCAATGTTGATCCATTTTCCCCGTCAAGGGCCACGCCCCCTTTGCTCCATCGATATGTCATAGGAACAGTCCCAGATGCAGAAACGCTTAACTGAACGTTTTTACCTTCCACAACAGAAAGACTTTCACTTATTGCTGTTATTAACGGGGGTGAACTTACGATTATTTCAACAATATCACTGGATACTTTGCTGGAATGATTAGACACAACCACATGATATCCCCCCTGACTCGAAGCGATAATTTCATCGATAATCAATTCACTTTGGCTCGCCCCTTCGATTCTTTCACCGTTTTTATACCATTGAAATTTTATGGGCTCAGTTCCAGCTGCCGTTACCCTCATCGTCACCGCCTGCCCCAACACCACTACGCCTCCACTTGGTTGAGTAGTTATAACCGCCGGCTGAACAACTGTTAACGTAATATCTTCCGACTCAACGCGACCAGCATTATTACTCACAGCCACTCGATAATTGGCTGCATCTGAAGGTCGGATATTATCCAAATAAAGCGTTGAACCGTTTACTCCCTCAATCAACACCCCTCCTTTGCTCCATTGATATTTCAACGGCAACGTACCGGTTGCACTTACAACTAATTCCACCGACTCGCCTTCGATCACTGACATAGATGAGGTCTGCGTCGAAATAACTGGAGGTGAATCAATTTTTAACTCAATTGTGTCACTGGCTTGAGTGCCAGCATGATTAGAAACCATGGCATAATAACTACCGGCATCCAGTGCAGTCAGACTGTCTATCGACAAGATGCTATCTGTTGCGCCGGTTATCGGTTCTTCATCCATATACCATTGGTATGTTATCGGCTGCGTACCTGCGGCCACTACGCTCAATTCTACAGATTCTCCAAGAACAGCGGCTCCGCCAACTGGTTGAGATACAATCATTGCCGGTTGAACTACAGTTAGAGTGATCGTTTCAGATTCTATTCTCCCTGCTTCGTTCACCACGGACACCCTGTATTCATCCGCATCTGCAGACTGAACATTGGATAATACTAATTCAGAATTTTTTGCCACATCAAGGGCAACACCGCCTTTGCTCCATTGATACGACATCGGGGATGTGCCAATCGCCTTAACACTCAAGATCACATCATCGCTCTCGACCGCAGACAAGGATTTCGACGATAATGTTATAATGGGAGGAGATAGTACGTTTACTTCAATTTTTTGACTGACTACAACACCAGCATGATTTCTTACTTCGACATGGTATTGCCCCGTGTCGCTTACATTGACTTTTTCAATTCCAAACTCCCTCTCAGTTGCACCTGAAACCTTGATTCCATCAAGAAACCATTGATATGTAATCGGCTCTGTTCCTGAAGCCACCACAGATAGTTCGAATCGTTCATTTAAGATAGCATTTCCTCCTGTTGGTTGAGATACGATACTGATGGGCTGCACCACAGTTACCGAAATATGATTGGACTCCACACGCCCTGCTCCATTGGAAACCGCAACCGTATAGCTATCGGCATCAGATGGAACTACATCTTTAAGAGTCAGTACTGACTCTGTTTCACCGTCTAACAAAACACCCCCCTTACTCCACTGATATTTAATTGGAGCAACTCCCTCAACAACAACAGTTAATTCCGCGCTGCCACCTTCCAAAAGCGATATCGATTGAGATAATTGAGTGATTACAGGAGGTGACTCAACTACCAAGGTTGCTGTATCACTCTTCAATTTCCCAGCAGGATTGCTTATCACCACATGATAATCCCCCGCAACCGAACTAGTGACAGAAGTTAATGATAAAACAGCCGTGTCTGAATTTGATATTTTTCCATTATCCTTATACCACTCGTAGGTGACAGGTTCAGTTCCCGTGGCTGCAACGCGTAAAAGAGTGCTGCCGCCACTTGTTACCGTTGTACTTTCTGGCTGTGACGCTATTGCAACCGGCTGAATCACGACCACGTCCACACCCTTGCTAGTCGTAATCCCCACTGAGTTTGAGATTTCAACCGAATATACACCCGCATCAGAACTAACGATTTCCTCCATGCTTAAACTTTCTCCGTTTTGGCCATCGATCAATACGCCATCTCGTTTCCAAGCGTATTTCAAAGGAGAGCTTCCGACTGCATCTACATGCAACAACACGTTTTCTCCCTCAACAACATACTGATTTTCACTGATCGATTCAATTTCAGGTGGAGCTAAAACAGTTAAAACAGCATCCTCGCTCAGCGTACTGCCAGCAGGGTTGCTAATCACGACCTGATATTCCCCTGCTGACGATTGACTGAGATTAGTAAGTGTTAATGTTGCTTCATCACCTCCAGGAATGATTTCACCCCCATGTTTCCATTCGTAAGAAATCGGGTCAGCACCAGTTACTGAAACAGACAAAACGACACTCCCTCCGATCACGCCTGTAGCATCCGATGGTTGCTCCGTGATGCTCACCGGCTGAATAACTCTTACGGGAATTCCGTCGCTCACCACAGATCCCGCGAAACTACTCACCTCGACTGTATAATCACCTGCATCTGTATATTTTAGGTCATGCAACACCAAAGCGCTTTCTACACCTCCTTCTACAATATTCCCATCGCGCCTCCATTGATAAGTTAACTCCGTATCCGCGAGCGGACTTCTGGCCTCAACATTGAGTTTAACTGAGCCTCCCAGCAAACCGTTTGCGTTCTTAGTTAAGGAATCGATTACCGGTGTTTGAGTTAATTCGTGATTCAATTGAACGGTACCTGTTTCACCGCCCGTACCATCCACTGCCACTAGATAAGTGACTCCCTCTTCTACTTCGAAAACAACTTCACTGTCCTCTCCATCTTCTCCCCCATCATCATCGCTGGCAACTTCTTCTAGCGCATCCCAACCATCACCGTTACCGACTTTATAAATGGCTAAAACTGTATCGAAATCACTATTTTCCGTAGACAACTTGGCCGTTCCTTCCTCTGTTGGTGTAAATGTTGTCCAAGCAGACGCACCGCCTGTATTGCCCGCGTGATTTGGCTCACCTGGATCCTTAGCAGCTCCGGTAGTCGAGTAGACTGTAGAGCCACTGAAAGAAAATTCACCGGGTTTCTTTTCGATACTTCTAAGTTTTGCTATCAATCTAGGCATCAAATCTGAGCCTCCCAATATCAAGTCGCCCTCTTTCTCACCAGTATCGCTTCCTGCCTTGCCACCGCCAAAAAGATTCCCTAAATCTAATTTCGTGTTCACATTGGCGTCAGGTGCGTTTTTATCATATTGCACAAGTAATCTTTTCTCATCGCTTAAAACACTCTCGCCTCCTGAAGTAATACGAACAAAATAAACCCCAACATCCGAAAGTTTTACCGGCTCTATAACTAGACGTTTAGTTGATTCATCCGGGATAATCTCTCCATCTTTAAACCATGCGTATTCGATCTCGTCAGTCTCCACTTCCAATTCAACCCCCAATTCCGCTGCTTGCCCAATAACACCTGTTGTCGTTTCGGGCTGTGAAACAATCACTGGCAAAACAGCCTCAGTTTCATCCACCAACCAGCTTAAAACAACGTCACCTGTCGCCCCATTAAAACCATCTACGGCAATACTATATATTTCCCCTTTGACCGTATTGAATCGCACCCTACTTGTCAAAAATCCTCCAGAATCCGCATCGGAAACGCGTTCAGTCAATTCTCCTAATGCACCACCAGTATAAACCCCTAGTGTGGTGTCAAAATTGCTACCTCGAGTATCAAACGTCGCTATGCCACTTGCTGGCGCCTGCCATTTTAACCAAACAGAAGTGACCGGCTCACTTCCTGCGTGAAATGGCTCCAAATCTTCCGGTGTGGCCCCTTCGCTCCCACCTCTAATTTCGCCTGTAAAATCTTTTACTGTAACTGAACCATCATAATTATCAGCCAACAATAATTCGTCCGTTAAAACTCTGAAATTCATGGGGTTGCTGTAAAGGGCCCCGCCCTCACTCCCAACATTCAAGCTATAAATCCCCGAATCACTGACAGCTACATTTTGCAAAACTAGAGTCTTGTTTGTGGCACCGGGTATGTTGACCCCGTTTTTTAGCCACTGATAATTAAATGTACCGTAACCTGATACGGGAGCGGTGAACGAAACAGTCGTCCCCTTAAAGACTTCTTTCAACTCGTCCAACTTACCCACGCTCGGCGGCATTAATACATCAACCTCTACACGGTTACTCGTCAACTCACCAACTTCATTCGCAATAACAACATGGTATTCACCTGAGTCCAATTTGGAAGTTTCCTTCAATATCATTTTCGGCATATTTTCACCATCTATACTTATACCATTTTTGAACCATTGGTAATGTAAGGGACCTGTTCCGCTCGCCCTAACCATTAACTCGCAGGGTTGTCCTTCACGGACTTTCGCGCCATCTGGCTGAGCGATAATTTTCACCGGTTGAGCGACTCGGAGGGAAGCCCCTCGACCGAGGAGTTCACCCGCAGGGTTCGTCACAAGGACTTGATATTCTCCTGAATCATCCATACTTACATTATCTATTGAATACACATCATTTATCGCCCCGGTTATTTTTTCGCCATTTTTAAACCATTGGTAACTAATTGGGGAAGATCCGGTAACTTTGACATGAAATTGAGCAATCGTCCCGGCAGGGATAATTTTATTTTCAGGCTCACTAATGAATGAAATTGGTTCGTTCACAACAACGAGCGCTTCATCACTGTTGACAGCTCCACCCAAATTAGAAACTTCCACTGTATAAACTCCAGCATCATCAGATTGGATATTTAGCAACTCCAAATTTGAGCCAGCAAATTCATTAAGTATCACACCGTTCCGCTTCCATATGTATTTTAAAGGCTCCGTTCCGCTCGCAGCAACCGTCATTGACAAAGTTTCCCCCGTTCGGAGTTCATCTCCTTTTGGTGATTTCGTAATAATTGCGCGCTTTAGCATCAGCAATCGGATTTCTGGACTTGTGACTTTTCCGGCAGAATTACTTGCTACCACTCTATATCTTCCTGCATCGGAGTCATTAACTTTATTGATAGTTAAAGTTTTACCAACGGCTCCTTCAATCGGCTGATTTTCATACATCCATTGCAAATTAATTGGTTCAGTGCCGGAAATTAACACGTTTAAAGTAGCCTTTTCTCCGTGGAATACCTGCACCTGCTCGGGGATCTCTACAAATTTTACCGGCTCAAGAACATTAACAGCCGAGGATTCACTGACCACCTCACCCGTTTCATTAGATAATACCAATTTATATGCCCCGCTGTGCGATGGCAATGCCTCCGAAACTTCAAAACGAAATGAATTTGCTCCGTCAATTAAAGTCTCATTGCGGTACCATTGATATTTAATGGGTTGAGAGCCACTCGCAACCACTTCCAATATAATGGATTCATTCTGAAGCAGCACAAGATTCGAGGCAGGCTGTTTTGTAATTTTAATGGGTTGGACAACTGTGAGTTTGGCTTCTTGACTAACCGCCCCTCCTGCTGGATTTGTCATAATCACCTGATAAACACCCTCATTTTCCTTACTAGCCCCTTGTATCGTTAATTTTGGGCCGTGCTGACCCTTTAACACCTTACTGTTGAATAACCACTCATATTTAATCGGGGCTGTCCCGGCTGCTTCCACATTGAATACCGCCTCTTCCCCGTCAATTACACGCGCTTCTTCCGGTTCATGAATAATTGAAATTGGTTGATGAACAACAATATTTACTTCGGCACTCTCTACTTCACCGGCCTCATTACTTATGTTTACTTTGTATGCCCCCCCGTCACCCAACGTGAGAGACTCGAATGTCAAAGATGCATCAGTGTAATCAGGTAGGAGTGCATCATTTTTGTACCATTGGTAATTCAATGGTTCAGAACCACTTGCAGCGACTGATATTTTGATCGCTTGGCCAAGCAGTTTGGTCGCCCCTTCTGGCTCCTCCAATATCACCACCGGTTGAACTACCGTCAATTTCACCTCTTCACTAACAACGCTCCCTGCAGGATTGGACATAACAATCTGGTAAACACCTTCATTGTCTTTGCTTGTGTCTGTAATTCTCAATTCTGAATCATTTTCATCTTTAAGATTGTCGCCATTAAATCGCCATTCGTATTGAATTGGATTTGTGCCGTTTGCCTCGACCTTGAATACCGCTTTTTCACCTTCTATAACACGAACATCAACGGGTTGTTTTGTGATACTAATCGGTTGTTGAACCACCACCGTGGCATCTGCACTCATTACACCGCCAGCTTCATTACTTATCCGAACCCTATATATACCTGCGTTTTCTAATTCAAGCGATTCAATAATCACTGATTCCGTGTGACTCCCATCAAGCAATTTGTCATCTTTGTACCACTGATAAACCAAAGGCTCTGAGCCACTTGCCACCACGGATAATTTCAGCGCTTGGCCAAACAGCTTAGTTCCCCCCTCCGGCTCATTCAATATTACCACAGGCTCTACTACGGTTAACTTGACTTCTTCACTCACAGCACCTCCCGCTGGGTTTGTCATTACAACCTGATAAACACCCTCATTATCTTTGTTTGCATTTGAAATATTTAACTTTGCTCCTGTCTCACCCTCAATTATTTCACCATTAAATCGCCACTCGTAAAGAATTGGAGCAGTTCCAACAGTTTTAATTTGAAACGAAGCATTCTGTCCTTCAACCACACGAGCCTCACTTGGCTGTTGAGTAATAATTATGGGCTCGTGCACCACCACCTCAGCTTCGGCGCTAACCACCTCGCCTGCCTCATTGCTGATGCTCACACTGTAAATACCCGCATCAACTGGATCGAGCGCTTCGAAACTGATGGAATCACCAACACCCCAAGATAAGGCTTGACCATCCTTGAACCATTGATATTTCAGCGGTTCAGTACCACTGGCGATGATCCCTATGTTCAGCGATTGGCCAAGCAGTTTTGTTCCCCCTTTTGGTTCCTCCAGAATAACCGCCGGTTGCACCACAGTTAATTTAACTTCGTCGCTAACAGCCCCTCCCGCTGCATTTTTCATAATTACCTGATAAGTGCCTTCATTTGACTTATCAGACTCTGTTACAGTTAACTTAGATGTGGACGCCCCTTCTATTGCCTTACCATTAAAGCGCCATTCGTACTGGATCGGTTTAGTCCCGATCGATTTCACCTCAAAGACAGCACCTCCCCCTTCAATAACACGAGCATCCGTTGGCTGTTGCGTAACTGTAATCGGCTCATGTACGACGATTTGAACGGGCGAACTTCTTTTCGCTCCGGCCTCATTGGAAACTGAAACCTCATAGGCACCGTGATCACTGGGAATCAGTGCACTGAATGTCAAGTCCTTGGCATTCGCACCGGTAATTTTCTGACCATCCTTGAACCATTGATATTTAAGAGGTTCCGAGCCGCTTGCAGCAACATTGAGCACATAAGGTTCGCCGAATAATTTGGTTGTACCTTTTGGCTCATTTAAGATCACTACCGGTTTAACCACTGATAACTTCGCTTCATTGCTAACCAAACTTCCTGCAGGGTTACTAATGATTACCTGATAACTCCCTTCATGCACACTGTTCACATTATTCAAGATTAATTCAGGTGAATTTGAATTTGAAATAAGTATGTTGTTAAACAGCCATTGATACCTGATGGGCTGACTCCCTATCACTTCAACCTGAAATTGAGCCCCTTCTCCACTGATAACGCGAATGGATTGGGGTTGATGAACAATTTCAATTGGCTGATTAATCAGCACATCCACTTTTACACTGGATTCTTCCCCTGCGGTGTTTTTTACAATTACTGAGTATTTCCCCGAATCATTGGCATCAGCAGTGTCAACCTGATAAAATGTTTGATCTCCTGAGCTGACTAATTCATCCCCTTTATACCAATAGTATGAAAGCGGCCCGCTCCCCGCTGCACCGACCCTTAATATGAATTGATCACCTTCTTTACCCGTATATGGCTCAATCTGAGAAAAAATCGTCGGTGGCAGTATCACTTTCAATTCAGCCGTTGAACTGCGGACAGTTCCGGCATCGTTCGTAACATCCACAGCGTATGTTCCCCTATGGGATTCTTCGGTTACAAGTATTCTATATTGTTCACCTGTTTCTCCAGTTAAGATTCGCCCGTTATGATACCACTGGTAGGTAAAAGGCCCGGTACCCGCAGACTCAACTTCAAACACGGATACAGAACCGTTGTTCACTCTCGAATCTTTTGGTTGTGAAACAATTGTGACTGGTTCTGTTACAGATACTTCGAATACCCCTCCTCGAACACTCCCCACATCATTTGAGATCTCTACTTGGTACAACCCAGCATCAGACGCAGTGATATCCGGAATTACTAAATCTGCGCCTCCGCTATGATAAAGTTTACCTTGGCGGTACCAATTATAAATTAACGGCTCAGTACCACTGGCACTTGCTTGAAGAGTCAAGACACTACCAACGAGCACTCTTTGATCTTCAATGTCACTAATAATTTTTGGTGTGACACTTACATTCAATTTAGCCTCTCTACTACGTATACGACCGAGTTCATTTTGAACTTCAACAGAATAAAGACCCCGGTCATCATTACTCACGATTCCGATTTCGTATATCGGGTCTATCGCATCTTCAATTGGGATACCGCCGTAAAACCATTGGTAGTTAAACGGACTGGTACCAGTCACCTCAACTTCAAACCTAGCGATCGCCCCTTCTCGCACGGTCAGGTCTTTGACATCTTCAACGATGTCCACCGGCAATAACACAACCAAAGATGCAACTTTGCTTTCCACATTTCCTCCACGGTTAGAAACAACCACGGTATATCCACCCTGATCATCGCCCGAAATGTTGTCGATCATCAATTCTGAGTTGGTCTCGCCATTTAACATCACACCATTCTTGTACCATTGATACTCGAACGGTTTACTTCCTGAGGCGATTACGCTGAACGACGCCTGACTGCCTATTTCAACTCGCGCACTTTTCGGGTTTTCTGAAACCACCGGTAAAGCTACGACGTCCAACGTTTTTATTGCACTCCTAATCGTTCCCGCTGGATTTGTAATTTCCACCCAGTATTGTCCACCATCGTTCAAGTTCAAATCCGTCATTAATAAAACATTCCCATCACCACCCTCGATCAACTCACCATTATGAAACCATCTATATTTCGGATCAGTACCACTCACTTCGACGCTAAATTTCGCCCCGCTCCCAACAACGGCGACAATATCACTTAAATCTGAATCCAGATGAAGTGGGAGATTAACAGACAAACGAGCCGGATCACTCTCGGTTTCCCCTGCATCATTTTTGGCTTTTAATACATAAAGTCCTACATTTTCTGTCCCGACTTCATACAGCGCCAACTCAGGAGTCTCCATTCCCTGAATTTTTTTTCCATTGAAATACCACTGATAATACATGGGTTTCGATCCTGAAACCGCTGCGCTAAATTTAACACTGCCACCTTTATTAACAGATTGTCCCAACGGGTGACGCGTAAATTTCGGCCCTTGATTTACAATAATTTCACCCTCACTCCGCACTTTGCCCAGTTGATTACTAACCTCAACTGCATATATTCCTTTTTGAAGTTCACGAATCGAATTCAACGATAACGATTCGCCAATTACGTCAGGGATTTCTTTGTCATTAAAAAACCATTTGTAAGCAAATGGTTGCGCCCCCGCAACTTCAACCCCCAGAGTTAAATCAGTTCCCACCCTAACTGTTTGATCCGTTAACCCGTTGACCAGTTCGACAGGAAGATTCAATGACACTACAACCGGATCACTGACATATTCGCCCCCTGGATTTCGCAAACGGACATGGTATTTCCCGGCATGTTTTCTATCGATCGGCGAGAGGTCTAAAACTTTCTCATTACGACCACTCATTAATACTCCGTTCTTGAACCAGTCAACAGTGATCGGCTCAGTTCCGCTGACCATAAGGACATACTTATGAGCCCCCCCTAAATCCACTGTCACTGAATCTAAGCCACCTTCAAGAACCGGGGGTTCGATAACACTAACAGAAACATTTTTACTTCTTACCGTCCCCAGATTGTTACTAATCTCTACCTGATAAAGGCCGGAATCTGTTGATTTTATTTTGCTTAATTTGAACAATGGTTCATTAGCACCTTCAATCTCCTCCCCGTCTCTAGACCATTGGTACTTTAATGGTTTTAACCCTATTGCAGAAACGCTTAACTGCGCATCGCTCCCGATCAATGCCTGCACAGTTGATGGTTGTATCAGAATGCTTGGAGTGTCATTTTCCGGAGTTCGCGGTAGAACAGTAATATTAACCTCAGCTTGAACGGTTAAATAATTCGATTGATCTTCAGGCGTAAATTTAACTGTAAGAGGATGCACGCTAAATTGTTCACCTTCGTTTACCTCAAATGTAGTACCAATTGGCGGATCATAATCAAAAACACCACTAACACCTGCTTTCGCGTTCAATTGTATTTCGCTCAATTCGGTGCCCGCGTCAATATCACTTGGCTTAAACCAGATTAACTCTGGCTTAGCCAACTCCACATCTATCGATGTTCTGCTTTCAACCGTATTATAATCTTCTTTGTTATCAGGTATGAACGTTAGCCTTAATGACTGGCCTTTACCTGCCTTTAGCAACTCTCCCAAGCCCGGATTGTATTCGAATACTCCAGGAACATTAGCAATAGCATTTAACTGAACTTGGCCAAGCGGTGTTCCATAATTTATTGCACTGGGCGCAACCCAAGTTACCACTGGATCGTCTGGGACACTTTCTACTTTTATCTCAACAGGCACTCGCCTCTCCGTTTGGCCAAGCGCATCGGCAACAGTCATGCTAAAAGCTTTTAAATCTCCGTATTGATCAACAGGGGGCAACCAATTGACAGATTTGCCAACGCCCAATCGAACCCCATCGATTACTCTACCTT
>CEUN01142392.1_pt1 | contig 17933 bp, 13 predicted proteins | sample 361501 | NCBI WGS metagenome assembly CEUN01 (sample SAMEA2622801, study PRJEB7988) | marine metagenome | biome: marine biome (ENVO:00000447); feature: marine epipelagic mixed layer (ENVO:xxxxxxxxx); material: "saline water (ENVO:00002010), including plankton (ENVO:xxxxxxxx)" | depth 120 m | reverse complement strand
GGCATAATGGGCGTGCGCCTGATAAATGCCGGAAGATTGGCTTGGGCTGACGCAATATCAGCCAAGGTGGTGAGTTCTAAATCGGACATGGTGGATTACCTGACGTCGATCACAAGCTTGCCAAAATGCCCGGCGCCACGCATGGCGTGATAAGCATCTCGCGCCGCTTCAAAAGCGAAGGTTGAATCAATAATTGGTTTCAGGGCGTGAGCGCTGATCGCTGCGTTCATCTCGGCAAACATGGACTTGGGGCCAACATAGATGCCACGCAATGTGATGGATTTGCGCATCAGGTCCACCGGCTGCACGGAACCTCCGCCACCAGTTAGTACGCCGATCAGCCCAATAGTGCCTCCAACCCTCACCGCTTTTATGGACTTCTGCAGTGTGCCCGGGCCACCCACCTCAACGATGCGATCAACCCCTTTTCCGCCTGTCAGCTCAAGCACTGCATCGTCCCACTCCGGGGTTGTGCGGTAATTGATGGTCTCGCCCGCGCCGAGTGCGCGCATGCGTTCGAGTTTTGCGTCGTTGGATGAGGTGGCAATGGTTTTTGCACCCATCACGGCACAGAACTGTTGGGCAAATACAGAAACACCGCCAGTACCCAGAATCAGCACTGTTTCCCCAGACACCACCGGGCGCGGTTGCGTCAAAGCATGCCAGGCGGTCAAGGCGGCACAAGGGAGCGTAGCCGCTTCGCGCGCATTGAGGTGGGAAGGCGTGTGGATGACCCCGTCAGCGGGTAATACAACCTGTTCGGCCAGCAAACCCTGGCGGGCGCCGCCCAACGCGGATGCCATCGCTCCGGGGGAAATTTCGCCGCTGACCCAGTCCGCGAAAAAGCAGCTGGTGACCGCGTCGCCTGGCGCAAACTCCGTGACTCCGGCGCCTACGGCCGCTACCACACCTGCGCCGTCGGAGTTTGGCACGGTTGGAAACACGAGCTTGCGGGTGATCGGATCCTCAATTGTGGTCAGGTCGCGATAATTGATCGAGGACGCCTGCACGTCGATTAGCACTTCGCCCGGACCTGGCTCTGGTGCTACCACGTCTGCCAGTTCCAGGGCTGCTACCCCGTCTCCCGAGTTGATCTGCCACGCACGCATGGTTGTTGCTTCCTTCTGTGGTCACGTTCATGTTGTGGCGCCAGTCTACAGATCTGAGCAAAGCTTGCGCTCTCTCTACGAGACGCATCCTGCGGAAGTGTGCACAATTGCGGCGGCAGCAATAAAGGAAATTGACGGCAGTGGAATTACAGAACCGGGTAGTGGTGATCACCGGCGGTAGCGGCGGTATTGGCCAGGCGATGGCGCGCCGTTTCCTCGCTGACGGCGCGGCGTCAGTTACGCTGGCTGACTTGGACGAGGAGACAGCGGGGCACGCCGCAAGTGCGATCGGTTGTGAGGCCGAGGCTTGTGACGTTACCAACGAAGACCAGATTGTCGATCTGGTCGACAAGGTTCTGGCGCGCCACGGCCGCATTGATCTGTTCTGTTCAAACGCGGGTGCAACGGCAGGCGGTGGTGTACTGACTGATGCACCCAACAATGCCTGGCAGCGGCAGTGGGACCTGCATGTGATGGCCCACATTTACGCGGCGCGTGCCGTGTTGCCTTCCATGATCGAGCGGGGCGAAGGTTATCTCCTGAATACCGCGTCCGCCGCGGGCCTGTTGGCCGCAATAGGCTCGGGTCCTTACAGTGTGACCAAGGCGGCCGCGATCAAATTTGCCGAATTCGTATCCATCGTGCACGGCGATGAAGGCATAAGGGTCTCGGTCCTGTGCCCGCAAGGTGTCAACACCGCCATGGCGCCACGCCGCCTGGGCGACGGCCAGACCGACGGCATCATCGAACCGGAAGAGTTGGCGACAACCGTTGTCGAGACCTTGCGAGAAGAGCGCTTCTACGTGTTACCGCATCCAGAGGTGGAAGACTACGTTCGCCGCAAAGGTGACAACATCGATCGTTGGCTAAACGGCATGCGCAGGCTTCGGCGTAAATCCCTGGACGCTGAAGGCTGAGGACGCGTGCACGGCAAGCCATCGAGGGGTGGTCCGCAGATAATCCAAAGCGGACGACTAATTACCCGGCTACTGGTGAAGGAAACCAAATGACTCAATTGTTGGACGATGTTCAAGCCAATGTTGCCGAACTCAGCACGAAGTACGCTGATGACGGACAGGCGAGGCGCGAGCGTCGGCAACTGCACTCGGAGGATTTTGCGGAACTCGTTACTGCTGGACTACACCTGACTGGCTTACCGCGTGCGCACGGTGGACTGTGGGATTCCCCTGCCAACTCGGTCCGGCAGTATTGCAAGTTGTTTCGCACGCTGGCGCATGGCGACCCATCCGTTGCACTGGTCACGACGATGCATCCTGGCGTACTGGCATTCTGGCACCACGGCCAGGCGGCGCCGTCTGACGTTGCGCCGGGGTGGCAATGCCAGCTTGAGCACGTTGTCGCGGCAGTCGATGGGGGACACTGGTTTGGCACGATCGCTTCAGAGCCAGGCGCCAACGGTGATTTGATGGCCAGCCGCGCGACGGCTCGCCATGTTGGGCCAAAAAACCACTGGCTATTGTCCGGCGACAAGTACATGGGCAGTGGTTCGGGAATCACGTCATTCATGTTGACGGTCGCCAAGCCTGAAGGTACCGACATTCCAGATGTTTTCCTGATTGAAACGAAAGACCACCCCTGGGACGGGTCGACGGGCGTCAAGCTGACTCGTGAATGGGACGGCGTTGGTATGGCGGCAACACAAAGCCACGCATTCCGTTTTGATGACATGGCGGTTGCGCGCTATGGCTGGCCGGATTACGCGCTAGGGTTGGCGCCGCACATCCTGCCTTTCATCAGCGCACTCTTTGCCGCTGTCGCCATGGGTGTTCTGGATAGCGCTACTACCGCTGCCCGGGAAGTCATGTTGCGTCGTGGTGGTCGGGCCAAGGCGCTTGAACGTACCTTGTGGGTGCAAGCGGAAAACAGATACTGGGTCGCGGAACAAGCTTTTAGCGGCATGGTGAGCGCTATCGAACGCAACGAAGAATCGCTCTGGTTCGCAAGCCACGGCAAACTCGCCATTGCGGATCTGGGTGAGAGCATCATGTCGGACATCGGTCGTGCCGTCGGCGGCCAATCGTTTTCCCGAAGTGCGCCGTTTGCTCAGTGGGCCGCGGACATACGGGCACTCGGTTATCTGCGCCCTCCATGGCCATTGGCGCACGAACAGATCTTCAATCAGTTACTCGACCGCGCGGATACCTGACCGCATGCGATGAGCACTGCCGCTATTTCGAGCCGGAGATGATGGAAGGTCGGTCAAATCGCCCGTGCAGCGGAGATCCGCACCGGGTCGAAAAATAGCGGCGAACGCCTGGCGGCGATTCGAAGAAACCGAGAGACGCCTCACCATACTGCCAGGGTTGCGACACGCAATCTTGTCTACACCGACATTTATGTTTCATTCTCCATGGCTGCCGTAAACAGAAGAATCGCATACGAGGGGCAGTATGAATATTGGGTACGTAGGGTTGGGAGCCATGGGCGGCGCGTTGGCGCGACGCCTGATGTTGTCGCACAAGCTTCGTGTATACGATCTGGTGCCCGAACGCGTGGCTGAATTTGCCGAGAACGGTGCGATACCCGCACAGGACTGCGCGTCACTCGCGCGAGAATCTGATGTGGTAATGCTATGTCTGCCGCGCTCAGCAGATGTGCGGCAGGCAATATTTGGCAGTGGAGGACTACTGGAAGGGATAACGCCCGGCATGATCCTCATTGATCAGACGACAGGTGATCCGGACGAGACGCGGAGGATGGCGGCGGAACTGTCGGAGCACGGGGTTACATTGCTCGATGCGCCCGTCTCCGGTGGCCCCGCCGGTGCGGACGCCGGCACCATTGCCATTATGGTTGGAGGGGACAGCCGTGCATTCGAGCGTATTCGACCCAGCCTGGAGTCGATCAGTCCCAACGTCATGCATTGCGGAGAGATTGGCAATGGTCATGTCGTCAAGCTGGTAAATAACACGATCGCGGCCGCCAACCGGATCGCAATGTTGGAAGCTGTGGCTATGGGGCGCAAGTACGGCTTGTCGCTTGAAACCATGAACGACGTTATCAACAAGTCGTCTGGTCGTAGTGGTGCAACTGAACGTGGGTTGCCGGCGATGATCGAGGGGCACGCCAGTTCGAACTTTGCGTTAGCGCTGATGCTTAAAGACGTTAGCCTGGCCACTCAACTAGGTGCCAATTGCGGCGCGCCCATGTTGCTGCACGGGATTGTGCGCGGCATGTTGCAAGCAGGCCTTTACGAGCAGGGCGCGGACGCCAACTTCGACGACATGACGATGGTCGTCGAAAAGATGAGCGACATGAAATTCAGGGAAGAATAGCTGCGCCCGTCAGCTTGCAAAAGGGTCAGTATCAACAAGGCCCTCTTCGAGGGCTTTGATTTGCAGGGCCATGTACTTGGAGTACGTACGGACCTGCGTCAGGCTACCGGCAATGAACCAGGCGCCCTGTTGGGGGGTACGCTTGAACATGTTGGCGAGTTCGCCCTCGCTGTCCTCACCCCACACCTGGCCGATACGTTCTACAACGTCCGCATCCAGGGTGCGATTGAGAATTTCCGCCTGCGGGTAATATCCGGTGCATAGCACCACCACGTCCGCGGGAATCACGGAGCCATCTTTCAGCAATGCGCCCTCCGCGCAGTAACGTTCAATGTCATCGTTCTGTAGCAGCTTGATCTCGCCTTTGATCATCAGCTCCGAGCTGCCGGCGTCCAGGTTATAACCGCCACCGCGGCGTCGGTACTTCATCTGGTGACCAGTGCCGTCGTCACCTACATCAAACTTGAAGCCGATGGACTTCAAGCCCTCAACCATATCGTGATCGAGTTCCAGCATCTTGCGGACCGCAGCTTTGTAAGCGTCAATCAGGAGTGCAGGAGTATTGGCTGAAGAGAGCAGATCACACTCCTCGATTGGCATCCCCTCGTCGTACATTGCGTAGTTCAACTTGGCGGATGGATCGATGGATACGACGGTGCTGGAGCCACGTTGTACGATGGTGGTGTCGCAACCAAAGCTGTGAAAGTCGAGCGCGATATCGTTACCACTTGAGCCGGTTCCAATCACGATCGCGCGTTGGCCCGCGTATGGGGCGCCGCTGTTGAAACCTTCCGAATGGACAACATCTCCCTTGAACTTGTTCAGCCCCGGAATCTCGGGGGACAGCGGATAACTACTGACGCCGTTCGCAAATACGATGTGCCGCGGCCGTAACGTACGCTCGCCGGTGTCCGCATGGGTCACGGTTGCCAGCCAGCATTTTGCTTCGTCGTCCCAGGCCGCACGGGTAAATTCCGTATTGGTCCAGTGGTTGATTTCCAAAGCCTGGGCATACAATTCGAACCACATGCCCAACATGTCTTTGGGGATGTACTCGGGCCAGGTTGGCGGGAAAGGCATGTACGGCAGATGGTTGACCGTCGTGGAATTATGTAACGCAAGCGAGTGATACCTTTCGCGCCAGCTGTCGCCGATACGTGGCCACTTTTCCACGACCAGTGTGTCGACGCCAACCTGGTTGAGGCGCGCTGCCATCGCGAGCCCTGCTTGTGCGCCACCCACGACCAGCACAGTTGGGTCGCGGTCGGTATACGCCTGCGCTTTGCGACGCACATCCTCCCAGTTATCGCCACCAAAGTTGCGTGAAAAGGCCGCACCCGTGGGTCTGTTTACCCCAGTCTTTTCTTCAAAGCCACGCAGGGATTCGAGGCTGGTCGAGAAAACCCACGCCTGGTAGGGCGCGTCCTCGTCCGTATTGCTGCGTACCAGGCGCAATGCACCTTCACCGCCGCCTACGTGGGTCGTAAAGCGATAAATGGCCTCGATGCATTCACGTCCAAGTCGCATCACCATGTGTGGCGGCGTCCGTTCTTCACTGACGGCGAAATCGTGGGCTTTCACGACGGGTTGGCGCGCCAGCAGACCGTCGGCGATCGCTCGATTGCCGAGACGAGGTGTCAGATGCCATGTGTAAGCCAGGACGTCACGCCAGTGACTATCTTCTACGAACAACTTTGCAAGCGCGTCTTCGTCAGCCGCGTCGAGCGCGCGCTCAAACGCAAGCAGCCATTGATTGACAAGCGCTGTCAGGTCGGTGTTTTCAGCCGTAACAACCGGCGGGCGAGCCGAGACGTTCATATGGAATTAGCTTCGATCCTTTAACAGATTGCGTGCGATGATCAGCTGCTGAATCTGATTGGTGCCGTCGTAGATGCGATAGATGCGCACGTCGCGATAGAACCGCTCAACAGCTGTGCCTCGCATATAACCGGAGCCACCATGGATCTGAACGGCCCGGTCGGCAACCCGGCTTACCATCTCGGTGGCAAACAATTTGCAACTGGCGGCCTCGGTTGCGCAGTGTTCGCCCGCATCCATGCGTCTTGCTGCATCCATGACCATACATCGCGCCGCGTACATTTCTGCCTGTGAATCCGCCAGCATGGCTTGTACCAGCTGGTAGTCGGCAATCGGCTGTCCGAACTGCCTACGGTGCCGGGCGTATTCGATGGATTCGTGGATAAGACGTTCTGCGTTGCCGACGGCAACCGCCGCGGCTTCGACACGCACGATATCGAGGCGACGCATGAAGATCTTGAAACCTTCGCCCTCCTTACCCACCAGTGCGTCGGCTGGTACCCGACAATTGTCGAACACGACATCCGCCGTGTCGTTGCCGTTCAATCCCATCTTCGCGTCGGCTGGGCCACACGAGAGCCCCGGCGTGTTGGCGGGTACGAGAAAGGACGATACGCCGCGCGCTCCGGCTTCCTCGCTACCGGTTCTGGCCGTCACGACAAAAACGTCGGCGTGTGGTGCGTTGGTGATGAAGCGTTTGGTGCCATTGATGACATATTCGTCACCGTGTCGCTCCGCGCGGGTGCGAATCGCCCCAGCGTCCGAACCAGCTTCTGGCTCTGTCATTGCAAAAGAACCGGTCATTTCACCGGAGGCGAGCTTAGGCAACCAGCGTTCGCGCTGTGCTTCCGTTCCGGCATGTACCAAGGCAAAACCCGGACCATCGTTACTGGTAAAACGTCTGCAAAACGCTGGCGAAGTCCATCCGAGCGTCATCGAGATAAGGACCTTCTCCTCGATGGTAAATGCCGAACCACCATAGCGCGCCGGCATCGTCAGTCCCGCCAGTCCCAGCGCCCGTAACTCATCTTCGACCGCGGCAGGAATGGCGCACTCGCGGTCGACCTGCTCCTCAATTGGCAGCAAGCGTTCACGTACAAAGCGACGCAGCGTATCCAGCGTTTGTTCTAGCGCGATGCTGTCTCGAATCATCAGTACTTACAGTCCTTGGTTGGCCCCCGGATGTTAGCCCTCGAATATTAGCTCCAGGGATTCCCGGACTACCGAATTGCGTCTCGCTTGATGATGATGCCCGCCGCTTCGCGATCCCAGGTGTCGTCGGTGAGACCAACCTGCTTCAGCAAGTGCTTCTGGATTTTCTGCGTCGGTGTTTTGGGTAACTCTGGAACAACGCGTACATAACGCGGCACCATAAAGTGTGGCATGCGATGGCGGAGTGATTCGACCAGTTCCGCCGGATCGAATGCGGATTCATCCGTGATGGCGACCACGATCATGACCTCGTCTTCGCCCGCGTCACTCGGTACACCGATCGCCGCGACTTCGCGAATCGCGGGGTGCAGTTGTACCTCCGCTTCAACTTCGAACGAAGAGATGTTCTCACCGCGCCGCCGTATCGCGTCTTTGATGCGATCGACAAAGTAGTAGTAGCCTTCTTCGTCGCAACGGAATGCATCACCGGTATGGAACCAGCCATTGCGCCAGGCTTCCGCGGTCGCGTCGGGATTCCGGTTGTAGCCGGCATTCATGGCCCACGGTGTGTCGGTACGAACGATCAGTTCTCCTACGGTGCCAACCGGCAATTCGCAGTCGTTTTCGTCAACGATACGAAGTTCAACACCGGCGCGGGCCTTGCCGGCAACACCTACCCGGTCGGGGTTTTTGCCGGACATGATTGGACTGGAGATTTCGGTCATATTGAATGTGGTGTAGATGTCTACGCCAAAACGCTCAGCTATGGTCTGTGAGTCTTCACCCAGTGGCACGATCAGCGCCATGCGTAACGGGTGGTCCAGATCAGCCGGTGAGGGTGGTGCCTTCAGAAGGAACGGTGTCATGGCTCCCAGCAAAATGACGCTGGTGACATCCATCTTCCGTATCTCTTCCCAGAACGCGTCTGTTCGGAAGTATTCAACGACCGCGATCGAACCGCCGTAAGCGAGCATGCACGAGGATAAACCGGTGCCGCCAACATGGAACAACGGCAAATTCACAAGAAATCGATCGGTGCTGTCCAAGATACCTTCGTATGCGATCGCTCCGGTGTAGTAGTTCTGCAGATAAGGAATCAGTACACCTTTGGATGGGCCCGTAGTGCCCGATGTAAAGATGATGTACTGCGTGTCCCAGGGCTCAACCGGGCGAGTTAACGTCGGCTCTACGGCCTGAGCCAAGAACTCGCGCAGGCTCATATGCCCTGGAGTTGGCTCGTCGCCCACGACCACCAGAATCTCAACTGTGCCGAGATCGATGTCATCCAGGCGGTCAACTAACGCCCGATGCACGATCATGACGCGTGCATGGGCGTTTGTGACCACGTGTTGCAATAAGCTGCCTCGATACGCCGTGTTGAGCGGTACGTATATCGCACCCATCCAGTTGCATCCGAACCAGACTTGTAATGCTTCCGCGCCGTTTGGCAACCAGCTGATAACGGTATCGCCTTGTTGCACCCCAACCGCTTGCAGTGCGCCTGCAAACTGTTCAGCTGCCGAACGCGTCTGCGCATACGTCCAGCTTTCTTCAGAGTCGAACACGGCAAAGATCTTGTCGGGCTGTTTTTCGCTCCAATGGGCAAGTTGATAACGCAGTACACAGTCTTCGCGTGGCGGTACGGTTGAGTCGCGCATGGGTAGTTCTCCCTCGGTTCCGAGTCCCTGTACCCATACAGCTGCGTTCGTGACATGCCCCGCAGCTTACAGGCCTCGAGACACGAACCTACAGCATGCAAGGCCAACTTGGCAGCTTTCGAAGCCTGGCTCGCCCAACGTCTGTGCCTCGAAGTCGAATTCTTCCGAGTATCGATGTCTTATGCCCAAGTACTGAGTCGTGCAGCCGTGGGCCTGGACGCACCCTTGGTCCGTGTGGAAGTACACCTGAGTGGCGGTTTGCCGTCGTACCTGCTGGTTGGGTTACCCGCAACGGCAGTGCGAGAGAGCAAGCAGCGCGTAAAGGGCGCGTTGCAATCCAGCGGATTCGACATGCCGCGGAGTCAGATTGTCGTCAACCTCGCGCCCGCGGACCTGCCCAAAGAAGGCGGCCGGTTTGACTTGGCGATCGCCCTTGGGCTGCTGCTTGCGTCCAATCAACTCAAGGTCGATACAGGCATCCGGCCTGAGGACGCAGAGTTCGTCGGTGAACTGGGCTTGAACGGCGCGATACGCGGTGTGCGTGGTGTGTTACAGGCAATCAAAGCAGCAGCCGACACGGGTCGGCGGGTGTTTATGACGGCTGAGAATGCATGTGAGGCGAGTTGTCTGCGCAGCGCTGAAATCGTCAGCGTGGTATCTCTGGCCGCGTTAGCCGCGCATCTGCAAGGCGAGACTGTGTTGCAAGAGGTTGTTTATCGTCAGCCGCCACGTCGGCCAGCGGAATGTGACCTGAGTGATGTCAAACAACAACCGCTTGCGAGACGTGCGATCGAGGTTGCCGCGGCAGGCGCGCATAACATGTTGATAAAGTAGTCGCTGTAACCCTTTCTTTGAAAACGCAGAGCGATACAAGAATGAGCGATCCTCCCAGGGCATATTCCTACTTGCGGTTCTCGACTCTAGAACAGATGTCAGGTGACTCCATGAGGCGTCAAGCGAGTGCTGCGCACCGTTACGCTCTAGACCACGGTCTGGAATTGGACGATGCGGTCTCCTTTAGGGATCTTGGCGTTTCGGCGTATCGAGGGAAGAACGCCACAGAGGGCGCTCTAAGGGATTTCATTCTCGCCGTAGATGAGGGACACATCCCGCGTGGCTCATACCTGCTGGTTGAAAACCTGGACCGGCTCTCTCGGCCCCCCCCCGCTCGTAGCACTTAATCAACTACAGGAGATTGTCTCCCGCGGGGTCGTGGTGGTCACCCTGACCGACCAGCGCGTCTACCGCGAAGATACTCTTGCCGAGGACTTTTCAAGTTTGTTGATCTCGATGGTGAGCATGCATCGGGCTAATGAGGAATCGAAACTAAAGTCGGAACGCCTTTCAGCTGCGTGGCAAGCGAAGCGAGAGAATGCTGCGAATCATCCGTTGACCTCTCGTTGTCCTGCTTGGTTGGAGCTTGACCCGGAAAAGCTAACCTTTCGTGTAATCGAGGCGAAGGCGAAGGTTGTTCGTAGAATCTTTGATATGACGTGCGATGGTATGGGGAAGGCTTCGATAGCCAAGAGCTTGAACATGGAAGGCGAGAAACCGATCGGTCGCTCGAAAAGAGGTTGGTACGCCTCTTATGTCGACAAGCTTCTCTAGAATCGAGCAGTGATTGGAGAGTTTCAACCCAAAAGGCGCATGACTCCCGGTGAGCCGCAGGATGCCAGAGCTAGTGGCGCGGGAACTTCGAAGAACATTCCCGTTGGGGAGTCTATCCCCAACTACTTTCGAGCAATCTTGAGCGAGGAGCAGTTCCATCAAGTTCAAGCAATACGCTCCCGCAATCGAAACACGCAACCGGGCGCAACTGGCAGCAAGATGCCTACAGGACGGACTGGAGCCCGATTCTCAAACCTGCTGCAAGGTCTAGCCACCTGTGGGACATGTGGTGGGACTATGGTTTTCGTCAACAAAGGCTTAGGTAAAACAGGCCGAATGGAAACCTACTTAGTTTGTGACGATGCGCGCCGTGGAGTAGGGAAGTGCCAGTACCGGGCATGGCGCTACGACTTCGTTGAACGGACGTTGCTTACATTGCTGAAGGATCTGACGTTCGTTGACCTTTTTCCTCAAATGGCGGATTCAGTTCAGTCAGCCGGGGGTAGCGTTCAGGCGCAGCTTGATGCGGCCCGTGGACCGTTAACAGAGATCGCTACCAAGAAGGAGAATGTCGTCGAGCACCTAATGGCTACTAGTAGCCCGACTCTGCGCAGCAAACTGGTCGAACTTGAGAAGCAAGAGGCGGCTGTCGCAGAGCAGATTGAGACCAAGACCCATGCTTTAGCCGAGCTTACAGCTCAGTCCCAAGCTCTAGAACGTGATACTCAGGAGCTGATCGAGGCTGCTAGGGTCGAGTACGTGCGCTTAGTCCGCGACGGAGAACAAGAAGACGTGTATGCGGTTCGAGCTAGATTGCGCCAGAGGCTGAAACAGGCGATCGAGTTTGTGTCGTTCGATACGAATGACCAAACATTCGATCCAATGTGGGAGGCGCCGCATTTGGTCGAGTTAACCGACAAGTTTGGCACCGTTCGACTTGGACTGCGGCATTTTCCTGCTCAGCATTTCGTCTTGTTGGTCAGTCGACTGTCGAGAAGTCATTGGCGCACTTTGGTCCGTGAGGTGTCGAGTCAGTCTGAATCCCTCTCACAGGTCAAACGCAAGAGCGTGATTGATGTGGTATGGGAAAGTCCGTCTGCATCGCCCGCGTAGGCCCCGCACACTGTCAGTGCATGAGTTCCATCTCTCGACGCAGGCCATAGAGTCTCTCCTCTAAGTCTTCCAGTGCCTCCACTTTTGCAACCTCTGCCGCAATCCCCAGGCTCTTCCTCAGTTAGCTCCATGACCGACCTGCCACGTCGCTTGTTGTGAAGGATCAATACCTGTAGCTCGAGGTCCTCTAGTGCGTAGCGCCCTCCCATTAGTTAACTCCCGTGTTTAACAACTGGAGATATGAGTGTGACGCAGGAGGTGGAGGCTTGGCGTAGGACCGGAGCGCTTCGTATGTAGGCCTTAACCGAAAATGGACCTAGTCGGTGGCAAAACATCGACCTACAGTGGTGAAGATGCCGTGTCTTAATCGTGCGCCGTTCCCTTGTTGTCCACGCAGGATTGAGTGCGACCAAGAGGTAATGGTTCACCGTCGGGCATGGCCGCCATAGGCAGCAACGCCGCCACGGATGCCGTTTGCTCTATAGAATCACCAAACCGTCGGGACCACCAGGAGCAGCACGCTTATGAAAACAGTGGAGGCAATTGTTGAGGTACTCAAGCGCGAAGGCGTTGAATACCTGTTTGCGTATCCGGTGAATCACATCATCGAATACGCGGCGCGCGCGGATATTCGCCCAATTATTGTGCGACAGGAACGCGTGGGGCTACACATGGCTGACGCTTATTCGCGGCTGACATCCGGCGAAAAGCCTGGCGTGTTTGCGATGCAACATGGACCGGGGTCCGAGAACGCTTACGGTGGTGTGGCGCAGGCGTTTGGCGAGTCGGTACCCATTCTTGTACTGCCAATGGGTTATCCCCGCCACCTCGCAAACATACCGCCCAACTTCAATTCGGCTCAGTCGATGGCGTCAGTCGCCAAATCGTCGGAGCCGCTGGTTAACGAAGCGGAAGTTCCACACGTTCTACGGCGCGCTTTCAGCAACTTGCGCAGCGGCCGCGGCGGCCCTGCCGTTGTCGAGGTGCCCACCGACCTGATGATGGCTGAAGCCGGTGACAGCGTGGATTATCGTCCAACCAAGGCGATGCGTTACGGTCCGCCTGCTGAAGAGATTCAGACGGCCGCCAGATTGTTGGCAGCGGCCAAACGCCCGGTCCTGTACGTTGGCCAGGGCGTGCATTATGCAAAAGCATGGCCGCAGCTGCGCAAGCTCGCGGAGTTATTGGCGGTGCCCGTGACGACCAGTCTAGGTGGCAAGAGCGCGTTCCCGGAAGACCATCCGTTAGCGTTGGGGTCCTGCGGACTCGCTATCCCTGGCACCGTAAGGAAGTTCCTGGATGAAGCCGATCTCATCTTTGGCATCGGATGCAGCTTCACGCGCACCAGTTTTGGCACCGACATGCCACCCGGCAAAACGATGCTACATGCGACCATCGACCCGATGCACATCAACAAAGACGTGGCCGTTGATGTGGGCCTGGTGGGCGATGTGGGACTGACATTGGACGGGATACTGGACGCGCTTGCCGCAGAAGGTGTGACCGCGCGGGATCACGCGCCCGTCGCCGCGGAGATTGCCACTACTCACGCCGAGTGGCTGGCGGAATGGCAGCCTTTGATTGATTCGGACGACGCCCCGCTATCGCCATACCGCGTGTTGCGCGATCTGCAAAACACCGTCGACAAAGACAACACCATCATTACGCATGACGCTGGTTCGCCGCGCGATCAGCTGTCACCATTCTGGCGCTCGACCACGCCGCTCAGCTACATCGGCTGGGGCAAAACAACGCAGTTGGGGTACGGGCTTGGGCTCGCGATGGGCGCAAAACTCGCGTGCCCGGACAAGCTTTGCATTAACGTTTGGGGTGACGCGGCCATTGGTTTTACCGGCATGGATTTTGAGACGGCTGTTCGTGAGCGCATACCCATTCTGTCGATCCTGCTGACCAACTTCTCGATGGCCATCGAACTCAAGATCATGGCGGAGTCCACCAAAAAGTATCGTTCAACGGATATTTCCGGCGATTACGCCGCGATGGCGCGGGCGTTTGGCGGCTACGGCGAACGCGTCACTCAGCCAGAGGATATCGTACCGGCGATCAAGCGTGGGATTGAGCAGACGCAAAATGGCGTGCCCGCACTACTTGAGTTCATCACCGCGCAGGAGACACGAGTATCCAGACTCTGATTTTTGATAGACGCTTATCTTACTAAATCATTAGCTGGGAGATTCAGTTGGCACGCAAAAAAGTATTACTGACCTTGCCTGTGCAAGCTCTGGACAACCGGGCGACACAGAATTCCTTGCCCGAGATGGAGGCACTTAGACCGCTGGCTGACATTGTGGAGTTCTCCGGTTCGGACCCGGACGAATTTCTGGAGCTCGCGCGAGATGCAGACGCGATTATCATCGCCTGGGGCGTGAAAGTGACCCGCGAAGTCTGCGAGCAACTGGAGCGCTGCCAGGTCATCAGTTGCGCGAGCGTTGGTGTTGACTCCGTGGACGTTGCGGCGGCGACGGATCACGGCATCGTTGTCACCAATGTGCCGGACATCTTTATCGAGGAAGTTGCTGACCACACCATCATGCTGTGGTTGGCAACTTTGCGATTACTGAACGAGATGCAGGATTTTGCCCGGGGCGAATGGCGCAAGGCACGACCCCGACTCAGCACCATACCGCGCATCTGGGGGCAGACGTTTGGCTTGTTGTCGTTTGGCAATGTCGCCCGCGCCGTTGCGCGTCGCGCGAAACCGTTTGGTGTGCAACTCATATCCTGCGACCCGTTTGTCAGCGAATTGAAGATGACGGGCGAAGGCGTTGAACCCGTCTCCTTGGACGAACTGCTCGAACGTTCGGATTACCTGTCGATGCACCCGCCGCATAATGCGGAGACCGATAAGTTGATGAGTACGGACGCATTCCGGCGAATGAAAAACTCGAGTCTGCTTATCAACTGCGGGCGCGGAAAAACGGTTGACGAGACAGCATTGATTGCTGCGCTGGAACAAGGAGAGATCGCGGGGGCGGGGCTGGACGTTTTAGAGCAGGAGCCTCCTGATCCAGACAATCCGCTGCTGACGATGCCAAATGTGATTGTGACGCCACATGTCGCCTCCGCAACATCCCGGATGCGTCCCGCTACCCGGCGGCGCGCCGGTCACGAGGTCGCGCAGGTGCTGCGCGGCATGTGGCCCATGAGTTGTGTCAATCCGGCGGTGTTACCCAAAGTGGAACTCGAGCGTTGGCAGCCTTATCCGATGGAGCGTGGGCCCAACCGATAGATGCTCTACACACTCAGTCGGACGCGATCAGTCTGGCGATATCTTCGTCAGATAAGCCGAGTTCCTGGCCGAGTATTGCATCGTTATGCTCGCCTACCAATGGCGCGCGACGAGAAATACGCCAGGGCGTCGCTGAATAGATGGCGGCCTCACCCGGGTAGACAATGCTGCGGTCGTGCTCCGGGTGGTGCACAGTCTTCCAGAAACCGCGGTCGGCCATGTGAGGGTCGTCCAACAACGCTTCCGCCGGGCGCACGGCGCCCCACGTAAATCCATGTGACTGCGCCAGGTGGTATGACTCTTCAGCTGGGCGGCTCGCGATAAACGCGCCCACCACCTCTTCGATAATGTGTTCTGAAGCGGCCTTTACCGTTGCGGCATCCTGATAGCGCGGATCGCGTAAGTCCGCGGCCATGCCGTACGGCTCCATCATGTCCGCCAGCCGCTCAACCAGGCGGGGCGACAGCTGATTGGCGATCAACGCAGTCAAGTAACGCCCGTCCTCGGCCAAAAACTGCGTACGCGGGCTTTTGTTCGCGCCGTGGTGGCGGCCGGTCTGCCGTCGCAATACTTCGCCGCGGTACACGTAAGCTGGCACGGCCGCTTCCGTCGTAAGCGCGCACGCCTGGTGGATGGAGACGTCGATGTACTGGCCGCATCCGTTCATTGTCCGGGCAACCAGCGCGGCCATGATGCCCATATAGGCGTAGTGCCCGCCCATATGCCAGGCATTGCCACCGCCCGGCGCAATTGGCATCGACCCGGGCGCGTCTTCTTCGTCATAACCACACGAGGCCATCTGTCCGCCGGCCGCCATATGCAACAGGTCTGCGCTCAGGTAGTCGCGCCACGGGCCAGTCTGGCCAAACGGCGTAATTGAACACATGACAAGCCCAGGGTTTGCCTCGCAAAGCGTCTCGTAGCCGAGCCCAAGGCCTGGTAGAAAACCGGGCGGTAACGATTCAACGATCAGGTCTGCGTTGGCGGCGAGTGTTACGAACACATCGCGCCCTGGCGCCGCGGTTACATCTAACGTGATGGCCCGTTTGGAAGTGTTGTAGTACCAGAATGACAAGCTGGCATTCGGGTCCTCAACGTCGTCCAGGAACGGCCCAATAGCACGGCTGGCGTTGCCTCCTGGTGGTTCAATTTTGATGACGTCGGCGCCCAGGTCTGCCAACAGCTTCGCGCAGAACTGGCCTTGCTCGTCACCAATTTCCAATACGCGCAGATTGGAAAGCGGTCCCGCGCCCATGTCAGGTTCGGTTGTATCCGGTTCGGTTGTGTCCGGTTCGGTCACGCTCATCGCAGCATCTCGTCGAGATAAGGGAAGCGTTCCAGCTCTCCTGGCCAGAGCGTTCCGTCTTCGAAGCCGGCGCGCACATCTTCCACGGTAAAGTTAAGTAATCGCTCCAACACCTCCCGCGTGTGTTCGCCAATGCGCGGTGACGGCCGGAAGTTGGCGGCCGGTGTCTCAGACATCGCAAATGGCGCGGTCTGCATCAGTCGCTCCCCGAGGTCGGGATGTGTGAGCGGCAGGTACGCCTTGCGCTCGCGTAACTGCGGGTCGTGTTCGACCCGGTCCTGTGCACTTTGCACCGGCATCGCGCGCACGCCCGCGCGTTGGCACAAGTCGGTCAGCACGTACTTATCGAGTGTGACTGTCCACCTCTCGATTTGCTGGTCCAACGCTTCCTGATGCTCAAGCCGACCCGCATTGGTGGCGAAGCGCGCGTCGTTGGCCCAAGCAGGATTATCCATCACGGTCACAAGATTTTGCCACTCGTCGTCATCGTGACAAACGATCACACACCAGTCGTTGTAGCCGCCTGGCGATGTGCGAAAAGCATTGTGAGGTGCGACCGTTGGCCCACGATAATTGTCAAGCAATGGTGTGCCGGGCCAATGTGCGCGATTGCCGGGCGGGAACCCGGGCCGCTCCGTGGTCCGCCCGTTTGCAGTGAAGTCCAGCAGTGCCGGCCCATTCAACGGCACGCCGGACACCATCTGCGACTGGTCAATGTGCTGGCCTTCACCCGTCATGTTGCGGTGATACAAACCCGTCAGCGCACACATGGCCCCGTACATGCCGCCGGTGTCATCCATGTATGACCAACCCCAACCCGCCGGTGGGTGCTCTGGCAAGCCCGAGAGATGGGTCAGCCCCGATACCGCCTGCGCCACCGGACCGAAGGTTGTGTAATTGTGATTGCGACCCATGTGGCCGTACCCCGACATCGATACGTAGACGATATCGGGTTTGATCTTTTTAAGCTCGTCAAAGCCGAGCCCCCATTTGCTCAATACACGCGAGCTGAAGTTCTCGATCACGACATCGGACATGGCGATCAGTCGGCGCACGATGTCCATACCAGCGGCGCTTCGCGTATTGAGCGTAATGCTGAATTTGTTGGCGTTGGTGTCGTTGAAATTACCGTTGGTGTTCAGGTTCTCCGGCAGGTCCTGTGGCGTGGTCAGGTTGCCGCCGCGTCCGCGTTCGTTTAACGGCCATTCAATCTTGAGGACCTCGGCACCCATTGCGCCAAGCCAGCGCGTCGCCCAGGGTCCGGCCCGCACCCAACTGAAGTCGACGATACGTACACCTTCCAAGGCTGCCCTTAGTGGTGCTCCTGGCGTGCTTGGGCTGGTCATGACCGGGTCCTTGTTCGAATCATCGAGTGCTATAACCTGTGCAGTCGCTAATCGACGCACATAATAGCGTCCCGCGGGCCGGGGCCAAGTGGAACAAATCCGATGTCACCGTCTCGCAACCCCAAGGAGTACCAGTTCGTGCCAGCATAACTAGACGGAATTGGCCACTGCGCGATCGCAGAACTGGAGCAAGCGGCCGGTGAAGACTGGCCAGAGGTGCGCGACGACCCGACCCTGGTCGAAGCCCTGGCGCACGCCGTCATCACGCGCCTCCAGC
>CEUN01081937.1_pt1 | contig 17983 bp, 20 predicted proteins | sample 361501 | NCBI WGS metagenome assembly CEUN01 (sample SAMEA2622801, study PRJEB7988) | marine metagenome | biome: marine biome (ENVO:00000447); feature: marine epipelagic mixed layer (ENVO:xxxxxxxxx); material: "saline water (ENVO:00002010), including plankton (ENVO:xxxxxxxx)" | depth 120 m | reverse complement strand
GGTAGCATTGGAATTACTCGTCTAGGAAAATATACAGAATTCCCACGCTTAAGCGCCTCCTGATCAAGTGGATCTCTTGGTTTTACATAATGACTAACGTCAGCAATTGCAACATATAATTTATAACCCTTACCTTCGCGTTCACAATATACTGCATCATCAAAATCTCTTGCTGTCTCACCATCTATAGTTACCAATGGCAGATGACAAATATCTGTGCGCCCTAACAGATCTTTTTTGAGCACTTTCTTAGGAAATTGAGCAGAGTGTTCCTCTATTTCTCGAGTAAATTTATATGGTAAATCATACTTTCGAAGGGCAATTTCAATCTCCATTCCAGGCGCAGTATAATCACCTAAAATTTCAACAATACGCCCAATAGGCTGAACATTTTTATAGGGCTGTTGAATAATTTCTACCATTACAATTTGCCCTGCTCTCGCATTCATGGATGATTCTTTTGGCACCAGAACATCCTGACTAATTCGTTTGTTCTCAGCTGTCACAGAAAGGATGCCATACTCAATATGCAACCGCCCTACCAAGTGTTTTACAACTCGTTCCAGCACCTCAACAATAGCTCCTTCTCTACGCCCACGCCGGTCTGCCCCAACATCACGTACCATGACTATATCTCCATGCAAAACCTTACGCATTTCTTTTGGACTAAGAAATAAATCAGCAGCACCATCATCAGGAACAAGAAACCCGAAACCATCTGCATGCCCTTGCACCTTACCTTTAATAAGGTGCAATTTTTCTACCACATAGATATAGCCTTTACGATTAGATATAATCTGCCCTGCACGTATCATCGCAGAAAGACGTCTGTTAAAGTTTTCTTCTTCTTCTTGTGTAATACTAAATAAACTATATAAGGCTAGTTTTGTTACTGGAACACCCTGCTCATTTAACACCTCCAGGATGAATTCTCTACTTGGTAACGGATACTCATACAATTTTTTTTCCCTTCCAATATAAGGGTCTAGATTACGAATTCTCCTTCCTTTATTGTTTGACAAAACAATGGTTTCCTATAAAATTAAACTTACTTTCTTCCTGGCTATGAATATAGAATATTGTCCAGATGGCGGAATTGGTAGACGCACTAGGTTCAGGTCCTAGCGGTGGCAACACTGTGGAGGTTCGAGTCCTCTTCTGGACACCACAGTCATTTTTATCTATGCCGCTATACAGTATTCTACAAAGTAACTCTATTAGGTTATAGACTATTTCATAACCTTGCATTATGTTGCATAATATTTCAATTATGGGCACAGAGAAAACTATAATAAAAAGATTAATTGCAGCTTTATCTTGCTTAATTATATTATCTTGTGGATTCCACCTAAGAGGCCTGTCAACACTTCCATTTGAAACAGTCTATATCAAGGCTCCAAATACTTCGACTTCTCTAGATATCAAAAGAAGAATTCAAGCATCAAGTAATGCAACTGTCGTTAGTAGCCCAGATAATGCTCAAGTAATATTACAAATCATAAAAGAAAACTATAGAAAAATTATTCTCTCCGTTTCCAGTAAAGGAAGAGTCCGAGAATTTCAATTACGTTATACTCTTTCATTTCGTCTAATCAATCAGGAGGGACAAGAAATTTCACCTGCTACTGAAATCATTATTAAACAGGTACTACCATTCTCAGATTCAGCATTTTTATCATCCCAAAGAGAAGAAACAATGCTTCATGTGCAAATGAAAAAAGATGCCATTCTAAGACTAATATATAGACTGGGAAAATTGAAATCATTAAGCTAGATAAGATGGATTATTAATACATCATCTTCTAGTCTTACAGCAACATATTTCTTCGCTAGTATTCACAAACAATCACTAATGATAATACAAAACAAACTATTTACCGGTCTATTTTCACGCCTAGGCCCTGGCTTACTCTATGCTGGTGCTGCCGTGGGTGTGTCCCATCTGGTGCAATCCACCCGTGCTGGCGGAATGTTTGGGTTTGAATTAATACTTGCAATTATTATTATTCATCTGATCAAATATCCATTTTTTGAGTTCGGCCCACGTTACACAGCAGCAACAGGTAAAAACTTATTATACGGCTACAAAAAACTTGGCAAATGGGCAGTCTGGGTCTATTTAACTATGACCCTATCTACAATGTTCATAATTCAGGCAGCCGTTACTGTTGTAACATCTGGATTGATAACCTATATTTTTGGACTTGAGGGACTTGGTGGCCATAACCCACAAATAGTTGCCGCCATTATCAGCAGTCTATTACTACTATTTTGCTTTACTTTATTAGTTAATGGCCACTATGCGTTACTAGATAAATTTATAAAAGCCATTATTCTCGTGCTAGCTATAACATCTATTGCTGCTGTCATTACACTAATCTTTGACAACCCAGGCCATTATAAATCTGCCTCGCTTTTCTTTGATTTCTCCAATACAGCTCATTTACTCTTTCTCGTAGCATTTCTAGGCTGGATGCCTGCACCAATGGATATTTCAGTGTGGCATTCTATTTGGTCTGAAAGCAAGAATGAAAACGATGGTAAAGTTGCTAGTATGAAAGCGGCTATATTCGATTTCAGAATAGGTTTTATAGGAACCGCGTTTTTAGCCATATGTTTCTTACTATTAGGTGCATTGGTAATGTATGGTAGCGGCAATACATTTGAAACTGGCGGTGCAGCATTTGCAGGCCAACTACTAGGTATGTATGAACAAATCCTTGGGGAATGGGCTTACCCAATTGTCGCTGTTGCGGCATTGACCACCATGTTCAGTACTACCTTGACTTTATTAGATGCTTTCCCACGCACCATTAGTACATCGCTTGAGCTACTATTTCCTGAGAAAATAAAACATCATAATAAACATAAGACTTATCTAGTCTGGCTGTTAATTACCATCGTAGGCACATTAACAATACTTTTCTTTTTCCTCACTTCAATGAGAGGCATGGTAACAGTTGGTACAATTATCGCCTTTGTTGCTGCTCCGATCCTAGCCTCGCTGAATACACTAGCAATGTTTGATAAAGATATTTCTAAACAACACCGTCCTGGTAAACTCATGTTAATATGGTGTCTGTTAGGCCTAACTTCAATGACTGTCTGTTCAATTAGTTATTTATTTTTACTCTAATGTCAAGTGGTCACGATTCTAATTTCCCAATATTAATTCACCACTCTTTAAGCGATACAGGTGTACACAAATTGATTTTGTCCGGAAATTTTACACTTAGTGAACTGGAAAAACGATCACAATCATTATCTACTGAGCTGAGCCCCTTTGTATCCAACTCTAATCTACACTGGGACTTAACTGGTATTAAAAAAATGGACAATACTGTTGCACTGCTACTATGGAAAGTCTGGGGAAGAGTCCGTCCTAAATACTTAAAATTGACTATAGAGCAAGAAAACTTATTTAATCGTATAGAAAATACTATGGCCATATCAAAACCACCAAAAACATTTGGTTTTAACCCTATCAGGACACTAGGAGAGACATCAATTTTAGCTTGGGAAAACCTTATAGGCATAATTACACTAACTGGCCAACTAATCCTAGACACAAGGTATTTAATTACCTATCCAGCTCGAATTCCTTGGCGTGAAATTTCTGCAACACTCTTTCGAACCGGTGCACAAGCATTAGGTATTACTGCTTTAGTAGGATTTCTTATCGGTATTGTATTAAGTTATCTTTCATCCCAACAATTACAAACATATGGTGCTGACATTTTCATCATCAATATTCTTGGAATCAGCATCATTCGTGAACTTGGACCAATGCTTGCAGCGATTCTAGTGGCAGGACGCTCTGGTTCTTCTATGACAGCACAATTAGGAGTAATGCGAGTAACAGAGGAATTAGATGCTCTGGCTGTCATGGGTATACCATACAGTTTACGCCTTATTTTACCAAAGGTAATTGGTTTAAGTATTGCCATGCCGTTACTAGTCATATGGACAAGCTCCATTGCATTAATGGGTGGCATGGTTTCTGCTGAAATTCAATTAGGATTAGGATATCAATTCTTCCTCGATAAGCTATCAGATGTTGTGCCTATTGAAAATTTATGGATAGGATTAGGAAAAGGTGTAGTATGCGGCATAATTGTTGCCCTCATCAGCTGTCATTTTGGTTTAAGAATAAAATCTAATACTGAGAGCCTTGGTGAGGGAACTACCACTGCAGTAGTTACTGCAATCACTACAGTTATTATTATTGATGCAATTTTTGCCATAATTTTTGCAAATGTAGGTCTCCTATAGGACCTATAAAGATATATGTCTAATCTAAAGAATATCATTAAAATAGATGGATTACATGCTAGTTTTGGCGAACATATTGTGCTTAAGAATATTAATCTAAGTGTCTTTCAAGGTGAAGTATTAACACTAGTTGGAAGCTCAGGCAGTGGAAAAACAGTATTACTGAGACATATGCTAGGATTAGAAACGCCAGCTCAAGGAACAATTAGTGTCTTTAATCAATCTATTCATAATATTGGCCATATAAAATTACAAACCATGCGAAACCGAAGCGGTGTTTTATTTCAAAATGGCGCATTGTTCAGTGCATTATCAGTATATGACAATATTGCCTTACCACTTAGAGAACTGCGCACTCTAGATGAGAGTATTATAAATAATCTTGTTATGTTAAAGCTTAAAATGGTAGAAATAGGAACAGAACATGCAAATAAGATGCCAGCTGAACTCTCTGGAGGAATGGTGAAGCGTATTGCATTAGCTCGTGCTATGGCATTAGATCCTGAATTATTGTTTCTAGATGAACCAACTGCTGGACTTGACCCTGTACTCAGTGATAGTTTTGTAAAGTTAATTCAAACACTTCGAACTGAACTTGCATTAACAATAGTAATGACTACACATGATTTAGATACATTAGTTGCTCTATCTGACCGTATAGCAGTGCTTGCTGATCAACAAATTGTAGCCCTAGGTAATTTAACTGAAGTGACTAACAGTAGTCACCCATTTATTAAAAATTACTTTGGGGGGGATCGTAGCTTGCGAGCATTAGCTGGTATGGAGAAAAAACCTTATTGAGGAAATAATGGAAAACCGGTCTCATGCTCTAATAGCAGGTTTATTTGTGATTTTTTTAGTTACTGCACTAGCTATTACTACAAAATGGCTTAGTGGAGAAACTGATGATCATATCAATTATATCTTAATATCTGATGGATCTGTATCTGGACTTAATCCTCAAGCAGCGGTTCGTTTCCGTGGGGTAAAAGTTGGTAAAGTTAAAAGTATTGATTTTGATCCAGAAAATTCAAGATTTATTAGAATTCGTATTGGAGTTGATAAGAATCTACCGCTTACTAAGGGTGTATTTGCACAACTTGGCTACCAGGGAGTTACGGGACTTGCCTATATTCAGCTTGATGATAATGGCGATCAACCTGAATTACTACAACCCAATGAAAGTGTCCTACCTCGAATACCAATGCGTGCATCAACACTAGATAACATTGTTATTACAGGCCAAGATCTACTAAATAGTGTAAATGAAACAGTTAAAAAAATGAATGACTTATTAAATGATAAAAACCGTGAAAATTTTTCATATCTTCTAAAAAATATGGAGAATGCAACAAATGATTTTAGTAATTTCACTCGACAACTACAGCCAAACCTTAAAGCATTACCAGAATTAACTAATAAAACAAACACATTATTAAGTAATGCTGACCAACTAGTAAAAAATATAAATCAAGTCATATACAACATTAGCCAACAAGGGGGAGTTATTGATAATTTGTCAAAAAGTGCTGCGGAAATTTCTGATACTATCCCTAGAATACAAAATGCTATTGAAGGTGTTTCTGATACTATTCCTAGAATACAAGATGCTATTGATGGAGTTAAACATGGTACTCGTAGTGTTGATCGTATTCTCATGCAACTAGAGGAGCAGCCAAGAAGTTTAATATTTGGGAAAACCCCACTCCCTCCAGGTCCTGGGGAGGCAGGATTTACATCTCCACAAGGAACTTCTAATGAATAAAAATTATTTATTTTTTATATTATTACTTACAGGTTGTTCCTTAACTCCTCAAAAAGGAAAATTAATATCAGTATATGATTTCGGCTTTGCAGAAGCTACTAATACAAGTAGTAAACTTCCCGAACAGAAACAGGAATTACCACTAAGCTTACTAATAACAGAAGTTAGATCTCCTGTATGGCTTAATAATAATACTATTCAATATCGCTTAGCATACCAAAATCCAAACCAATCTTACAAATATGCTAATAGCCGTTGGACATCCTCTCCAGCCATGTTACTAACCCACTATATTAGAAATAATATTGTCATTAATACTAATAATAAATTAATAAGTACTAATACTGGAGCTCGTGCAGATTTTATATTAGACCTTGAGCTAGAAGAATTTTCTCAAATATTTAACACAGCTGATACTAGCTATGCATTAATCAAATTACGAGCTCATATTATTAACCGGGAGACCCGTTTATTAAAAGCACAACATACCTTTAATATTAAGCTCAAAGCTCCAACAGCAAATGCTGCAGGGGCTGTACACGCTCTTTCTAAATCAAGCAAGAAATTAACTATAGATCTGAATAATTGGCTTAACAAAGAATTAATAAAGATAATAGAAAAAAAATGACCAAGATATAATAACTACCTTAATACTAAAATCAATTTATTAATTAACCTATTAAGCCACACCTGCTTCATATGCTTGCTGATCAGCATGATAACTAGAACGAACCATTGGTCCACATGCAGCATTACGAAAGCCCATTTCAATTGCCACTCGCTCTAATTTTTTAAAATCCCCAGGGGAAACATAACGCATAACAGGTAAATGACCCGCACTAGGCTGTAAGTACTGTCCTATAGTTAGTAACTCAACACCATTTTTCCGCAAGTCTGCCAGCACCTCATAAATTTCACTATCTCTTTCACCTAATCCTAACATCAGCCCAGATTTTGTTGATACTATTGGCAAGGAAGCTTTAAAATCACTTAACAATTTTAATGAGTGATTATAATCAGCCCCCGGACGGCATTTTTTATATAATCTTGGAATAGTCTCAAGATTATGATTCAATACATCAGGTGGGCAAGTTGCCAATTTTTCTAAGGCTATTTCCAACCTACCTCTAAAATCAGGCACTAATATCTCAATTATAGTACTCGGAGAATGCAGCCTTATCTGCTTTATACAATCCACAAAATGCTGGGATCCGCCATCACGCAAATCATCTCTATCAACACTTGTAATAACTACATATTTCAGACCCATAGTAGCAATTGATTGAGCTAGATGTAATGGCTCTGTATCATCTGGCGGTAAAGGTCTGCCATGGGCAACATCACAGAATGGACAACGACGAGTGCAAAGATCACCCAATATCATAAATGTAGCAGTCCCCTTACCAAAGCACTCCCCGATATTTGGGCATGATGCTTCTTCACAAACAGTATGTAACTTTTGTTCTCGTAAAATACGCTTTACATCATAAAATTCTTTACTATTAGATGAACGAACCCTTATCCAAGATGGCTTGCGAAGTGCAGGCGTATTTGGGTCAACTACTATCTTTATAGGATTACGTGCTGTTTTGTCAGCACCTTTCTGACGAATCTTTTCTATCATTTTTCAAAGTTATCCTTTTCTTAGAAAATCCGTTCCCTCAGTTTCCTTGAAAGCTTTTTAGCTAAAATATCCACACTATCATTTATACCTAAATCCCTAACCTGAGTCACTTCTAACCCAGAATAACCACATGGATTAATTGCAGAGAATGGCTCCAAGTCCATATCAACATTAAGTGCTACCCCATGATAGCAGCAACCATTTTTAATTTTTAGACCTAATGATGCTATTTTTTTATTACCCACATATACTCCAGGAGCACCTTTACGAATCTTTGTATTAACAGCATATTCCTCTAATAAGTCTATTACTGCATCTTCGATAAGTTTAATTAATTCTCTTATACCTAATTTAAGCCGTCGCACATCAAGCAACAAATATGCAATAATCTGACCTGGTCCATGATAAGTTATCTGCCCACCTCGATCACTTCTAATAATAGAAATCCCATTATTCCTTAACAAGTGTTCCATTTTCCCGGCAACCCCTAAAGTATAAACTGGTGGATGTTGTAGAAACCATATTTCATCAGGCGTATTTCTAGTACGAGCCAATGTAAAATCCTTCATTTCTTTCCAAGTAGAAATATAGTCAACTATACCAGAATACTTAATATTAACTGTCTCATTATCTACTCCCGACCCTAAATTTAAAGTCCCCATATTTCTTCAAATATAGCTCAAATAATAATGTATAAATATTTATTCAAATTACCATTAATACCGTTGGAGAATTACTTAATTCTTGATATAACAAATCCAATTGATACTGAGATCCAACATGAACAGTACATGTAAGGCTCAAATATTTACTATTTGTACTTACTCTTTTTTCTATACTACTATCATCAAAATCAAAAATATGTCTATTTATAATCTTTAAAATAGACTCAGTAAAATCTTCTGTATTCCTTCCCATAACTTTAATAGGAAACTCACATGGATAAGAAATAAGGGAAGGAGTAGATAAAGGATTTGTCATATTAAGTACATTAAAAACTCTTTACAACAAATTTCCTTGCATTATACCAACCTTAAAACTTTGGTAGTAATTATACAGCCGCTTAAATACCTCACCGGGTTTTCCATCACCAACTTTCACCCCATCAAGAAGTATTATTGGCATAATTTCTTTAGTTGAAGATGTTAAAAGAACCTCATCAGATGAGCGTAGATCCTTTTCAGAAATATTTCTTATCTGATGCGGTATATTATATTTCTCTGCAAGTTCTAGAACAACATCATATGTAATCCCTGGCAGTGTTAAATTACTCTTTAGAGGTGCCATAAGTAATTTATTTTTTACAATAAAGATATTACTTGTCGAACCTTCAGTAAGAAATCCATCTCTTAATAACACAGTCTCTATCGCATTAGATTCTACTGCCTTCTGACGTAATAATACATTTGCTATTAAAGAAGTTACCTTAATATCACAACGTAACCATCTATTATCATTAGCAGTTACTGCAGAAACGCCAGTAGCTGCTAATTCTTGTGATGGAGACACTAAAGGCGAGCTCATAATAAAAATCGTAGGCTTTATTTTCTTTGGAAAAATGTGATTACGCTCAGATACACCACGAGTAATATGTAAATAAAGATATTGGTCACTACCCTCATTGTTTGCAATGATTTTTTTGATCAAGATTTCCCATTCAGAATCAGTATGAGGATTTTCTAACTTAATTTCATCAAGACTTTTTTGTAGACGACATAAATGTTGGGATAAACGGAAAGGTACATGTGAATAAACCGGAATAACCTCATATACTCCATCACCAAAAATAAACCCTCTATCAAGAACTGAAATATAAGCATCCTCAATAGGAATAAAAGAACCATTTAAATAAATCATATCATTGTGATTTACAGTAACTATAGAACAAAATTAATTAATTAGTAATAAAATCTCATCCCATGTTCGGCTGAAGAAATTTGAACTATCAATAGACTCTAATGCTACTAACGGGTATTGCCCTATTCTCTTTCCATCAAACATAAGATGAACCACACCAACTTTTTGCCCTACCTTAATCGGCGCAATCACTGGCTTTTTATACTCCATAGTGGCTTTCAATTTAGAGGCATGACCTTTAGGAAAAGATAAATAAAGATCATGCTTAAACCCTGTCTGGAGTGTTTCTTTCTGACCCTTCCATAATTCTATACCAGTTACTTTCTGCCCTTTCTGAAATACACGAACAGTATCATAGGATAAAAAACCATAGTTTAATAGGCGTTGACTTTCTTCAGTCCTGACGCGATCAGATTTGGCTCCTAATACAATTGAAATTAACCTTCTATTATTTCTTTTTGCTGAAGCCGCAAGACAATACCCTGCTGATTTAGTATAACCAGTTTTAAGTCCATCTACATTAGGATCTAACCATAAAAGTCTATTACGGTTTAATTGTGAAATTTTATTATATGTATACTCTCTTAAAGAATAAAGTGGATAATATTCTGGGAAACGCCTTATCATATCCGACACAAGTAATGTCAGATCATAAGCAGTAGTAAAATGTTCTGGATTGGGAAGGCCACTTGAATTTGTAAAATGTGTATTCTTCATTCCAAGCCTTTTAGCCTCTTTATTCATCATTTTTACAAAAATTTCTTCTGACCCAGCAATAGCCTCAGCAAGAGCAATACTTGCGTCATTACCTGACTGTACAATCAACCCATTAATCAACTCTTCTATTGTTACTTTCTCACCTGCTTCTATAAACATTCGTGATCCCTGTGCACGCCAAGCCTCCTCTGAAACAGATACGCTTTGCTTTAAAGTAACTCTTTTCTGTTTAAGAGCTGAGAAAACAATTTGTGCCGTCATCATTTTAGTTAAAGATGCAGGTTCAATACGCTTAAAGGAATTTTTACTCACTAAAATCTGCCCACTTTGAAAATCAGTGAGTATATAGGTATCCGTAGTGATTGATAATTCTGATAGAGAACGCGTCTTAAACTGAGATTGAGTCTTCAACTGTTGAGAGAATAAAGGCAATGAGAAAAAGAAAAGAAAGAATAAAATTAGATATTTCATTGTAATTAAATTATTATTTATATGTATAAAAATTGATATATAAAAAGTATTTTAGAAATGTTCCTTTAAAACCAGAAAATATAGAGTTTTTACCTATATTATAGGGTATTTATATTCCAATGAAATATTGAACTAAAACAGGAGAAAATATAGAATATTGAATCTATTACTATTTTCCAAGGCACAAATTGTACCCATCCTTCCATCCGTTCCTATATTGATTTTCTTTGGCAAAACGTTTTTTATTCTTTGTGCCATGTACCGATCTTTTAGCAGTTTCACAACCATCAATATAGCCATCTTTAAAAGCAGGTAGATACCCAGCAAGATTATACGTAGGGAGCATACTGGTTACTAAAAAATTAGAAGATTCTTTCTTATTATTTAGTGATGTACAGCCCACCATCACTAAAATATTCACTAGCATGATTAATCGCCTCATCTATCTTCTCTCCTAGTATATTCCATAGTAGCCGCCTAAATGATACAGAACTAAGCTATTAATCAATAAAAAATTAACCATTACCCCCTATAAAATTACTGCCCTTAATAATTTACTCATCTCTGCCGGATTTCAGGCCACCTTTATCCCACATTCTTCCATCGTTTCAATTTTCTCTTGAGCAGTGCCTTTACTGCCCATATATTTCCACCTAATTTAATAGCAGCTTCAACTGCTTCTTTAGCACTTATGCATACAATACCTTCTAGTACAGGAATACTATATATCTTAAACAAATTTTTAGCTTGATATTCATGAATTTTCATACATCAATTCTTACGACATTTTTTAAATAACAAGATTCTGCGGACTCCCTGCAACCCATGACTCAATATTATCAATTAATTGACCTGCAAGAGCCTTCATAGCTCTATCTGAAGTCCATGCAACATGTGGAGTCAAGATAAAGTTAGAACGTTGGGCATTTAATAAGGGGTGAGAATTTTCAGGCGGCTCAGTAGTCAATACATCAAAACCAGCACCAGCAATTAAACCTTCATCTAATGCTTGAAGCAAATCTGCTTCATTAACTAAGCCTCCTCGTGCAGTATTAATTAATAATGCGCTACGTTTCATTTTCTTGAACTCATTTATACCGATCATATCACGAGTTTTTAAAGTCATAGGACAATGAAGAGAAAGTATATCTGACTCAGATAATACTGTTTCAAAAGAAACAGACCCTAAACTATTTCTCTTTATCGGATATTTATAATTTGAAAACATAACGCGCATACCAAATCCTTGTGCAATTTCTGCTGTAGCCTTTCCAATCGCACCCTTTCCTATAATACCCATAGTTGAACCATACAAATCAGATATGCTATGACTAGAGAGAAAAAATTTGTCTGATTTCTGCCACATGCCTTGCTCTATATCAGTACGATATGCTAATAAATTTCTGCGCAAAGAAAGTATCATCATAAATACATGCTCTGGAACTGAATGAATTGCATAGTTCCTAATATTAGTTACAGCTACACCATAAGATTTACATGCATCAATATCAGCACAGTCATAACCCGTTGCAGCAACTGCAACCATTTTTAATTTTGGAAGCTTAGCAAGCATCCCCTCATTTAGCTGAATTTTATTAATAATGGCTATAGATGCGTGCTGAAGTCGCGGTACAATCTGGTGAAATGAAGTTTTATAGTATTCTTTATAAGTATGCTCGAAATTTAGTTGCCTTATTTCTGTGTTTAAAGAACCACGATCAAGAAAAACAACATGATGTTTCATATCTACCCTTTTCTAATTTAAATGAATAACATACATAAGAACAATGATCACTAATAATAGAAAGACAGGATGGAGTAGTTAAATATAAAGATAAATTTGGCAATATAATACCACTCATATCTCTATACACATATGCCTTCCTCTCAATTTTATTAATAATTTACTGTGTAAAACAGACCATTAAAAAATATATTTTCAGTTTATTTCTATAATGAAAAATATTCTCTCTCCTACAATTTACCGTGGTCGCTTCGCACCTTCCCCTACCGGACCACTACATTTCGGGTCATTAATAACTGCTATCTGCAGTTATTTAGAAGCAAAGACTAGAGGCGGTGAGTGGCTAGTGAGAATAGAAAATCTAGATAAGTCACGTGAGGTTCCTGGAGCATCATATGAAATTCTAAAATCTTTAGAAATATTTGGGATGGAGTGGGATAATGAGGTGATCTATCAGGACCAGAGGAAACATATTTACAAGAATGCACTTGCTAACCTTGAAGAAAAAGGACTAACTTACCAATGCACCTGTACTCGCAGGGAAATATCTAATTCAGGCTTTGCTGGGATCAATGGCATAGTATATGCAGGTACATGTAGAAATAAAACATGGAATGGAAATACTCCTTATTCTATTCGAATTAAAACAAATAACTCTACTATAAAATTTAATGATGTTTTATATGGAACAGTTAATCAGAGAATAGAAAGTGAGGCTGGTGATTTTATAATCCTCCGATCAGACAAAGTTTACGCTTATCATTTAGCTGCTGTAGTAGACGATGCTGCACAAAAAATTACCAATATTGTCCGTGGAACAGATCTACTTAATTCAACGCCAAGCCAAATATATTTACAAAAATTGCTGGGGTATTCAACACCTATATATATGCATTTACCAATTGTATTAAATAATAAAGGAGAGAAACTGAGTAAACAAACTAATGCAGCTGGCCTAAATTTATCAAATCCTTCCAAGCAATTATTTGAAGCAGCTAGCTTTCTTGGTCAAGAGCCACCAGTTGAATTATTAAAAGATAATGTTTTATCTTTTTGGAGTTGGGCCCTTCTAAATTGGTCTTCAGATAAGATACATAAAAACCGACCTTTTGTCCGCTAAATAAAATCAAAAAATATATTTATAACAAATAGTTATAGCACAAATGTTTAATGTAATTTCCTGAAAAATTTTATAAATTTCCTCCTCAATTACACTAGAAAATTATCAATAAACAATTACACCATAGTAAATGTTAGAATATTTAATAAAGTTGCCAGGGAGAAGATGTGTCTTTTTTACCATTTTATATACCACAACGTAAAAATCTAAACATTATAATTGTGGGAGGTGGGTATGCAGGTGTCTCGGCGCTCACTACTTTCTCACGTTATATGCCAGATGCTAATGTAACCATTGTTGACCCTCGTACTCACCACATAAAAATTACACATCTTCATGAAACTTTTAGATACCCATTACAAGATTTTATGGTGCCATTCTCCTACTTAGAGAAGAAATTTGGTTGCCGCCATATATGTACAGAATTGTTTGCAACTGAAAATAATATCAAAAAATGGAATAGTGATAAATTTATTACTATTGATGAAGAAAAAATAAATTTTGATTACATTTTAATAGCATCTGGAGCTTCAAAAGAAAAAATTAAAAAAAGGAATAACTCCTTAGATTTGAATTCTTTTTTAACCACACCAGGATCAGAATTATTAAATAATATTCTTAAAGAAAATAATAAAATAGAACCAACTATTTCAGTGGTAGGAGGAGGAGCAACAGGCATTCAATTCCTCTTTGAAATAGCTCATTTTGTTAAACGTAAAAATATAAACTGTAATCTTCAATTAATAAATAATAATGAACGAGTACTTGGAAGGTTTCCTGCTAGCCTCTCAGAATATACTGAGAATAAGATGTCTGATCTTAATATCAAATCCTACTCAAACACATATTGTCAAAAACAAGAAAAAAACATTATTTTACTTACTTCAAAAGAAAAAAACCATGAATTTGAGCTCCCCTCATTATTAACATTATTTTTTACAGGGAATAATTCAGAAAACAGACTATCAGCAAATAGTTTTGGGCAGGCTGTAATTAATAACAAAACGTTAAGAGATATTTATATAGCAGGAGACTGCTCTAATTATAATTCACTTGGATCTAATACTATGACAGCTCAATCTGCAGTCCGTAAAGGTAGATTAGCTGCATGTAATATATTACGTGACTCAAGTGTCCTGAAAATATTTGAACCTTATCTGCACCCTGACCTTGGCTATGTAATTAGTCTAGGGCCAGAAGATGCAGTAGGGTGGATAGCAAAAGAAAATAATGTGGTAGATGGAACCTCTGCACTGCTATTAAAAGAGATAGTTGAATCTCAATATGATCTATTATTAGCAACAGGGATGGATACATATATCATGTAACATGCCAAAAGGACAAATTTTATGTTTAGTTTAAATAAAGATAGCCCAGTACAAGGTAAAGCTAATATTAAAATTCAGTCACACTCCAAGGAAGTTTTTAATTTCGTTGGTACTGATTTTATTAAGAATTACCCAAAATGGTCCCCAGAAGTAGTCGAACTCGAGCTGCTAACTACTGGCCCTGTAAAAGTTGGCACTATGTGCCGCCAAGTCCGTATTGATCAAGGAAGACGCTCAGAATCAACTTTCAAAGTGACTATATTTCAACCTGGTAAACGTATTTGCTTTGAAGGAGTATCAAACCCTTACAGGTGTGATTATGCGATAGAATCAGATCATCCCTTATCAGAAAGTAATTTATCTTTTACTTTTGAATTGCTTAGCCTTGAACTATTTATGAGACCATTTGAGAAATTAATTCGAGCCGCAGTCCAAGATGGCACTGAAAAAACAGTAAGGAATATAAAAAAACTAATAGAATTAAAAAATAATTAACAAGAAACCAATAGTCATAGTAACTGGTTTAAGTAATTCTAGAACTATATCTTACAATAACTTTGGAGAGAAACATGACATTTACAGTTGAGAAAGACCCCGGATTAATCCCTATAATTTTATCTAAGATTCTAGACTCTAGTGTAAATGGAATCACCTTAGCTGATCCTGATCTAGAAGATATGCCACTTGTATATGTTAATAAAGCTTTTGAAAAAATGACAGGATATACAATGAAAGAAGTAGTAGGAAAAAATTGTCGTTTTATGCAAGGTAAGAATCGAGAGCATGCTTTAAAAGAACGCCGTCTAATGCAAGAGGCATTTAAAAATAAACAATCAATAAGCCTTACCTTCAAGAATTATAGAAAAAACGGAGAGTTATTTTTTAATCATCTAGAGATGTCTCCTTTATTTGATTCCAAAGGAGATTTACTATATTACCTAGGCGTACAACTTGATGTTACTGAAAAAATCAAAGCAGAAGAAGAAATTAAAAGACTAAAAAAACTTATTGAATCAGAAAAAAAATAAACTATTTAGCCAAATAAATCAACCAGTAGGCCCCTATATAGGTGGAATTTTATAGACCCAATACCCACCATGCTGGTAAATCAGCTGTATTGATGTTAACTCTAACGGCCTAGTCTCTGTAAAAGGCAACATCTGTGCAAGTAAAATATCATGTCCATCACGTAAAAAATAACCACGTACTGAGCGGTCAGAGAGGGATTGTAGCGTATAAGTATCATAGTTATTCTCTGCTTGCCATCTCTTAACACTATTGACTAACCCATGCATGTTAGCACTATTCATTGGGAAATTCTTATACGCGAGATCAAGTAATTCTGGACGCATCAGACCTAGTTTATAGAGATCCGAAACATGTACTACTACATAAGCTTCTCTCGAACTAGCCAATTCACGTAATATTTGAGAACCTTCATCTACATCTGCTACCAGTGCATCAACAAAACGCTGGAATTTCCGACGTTCCTCTGCTGGGGCTGGGTCCCCCCAAAACTCCTCTTCATAATTCTTAATAGCATCACTACGCTCACGCCAGTGAGAAGGAATAATCATTGGTTCACCATGATGAGATGGAAATAATATATTCCGCTTGGTTAATAATTCTATTTGACGTGAAGTATCCCACCAGGAAAGTATAACCGCATCCTTTGGCGCATATTTTTTAATTGCTGTTACTAATGTAACCAACTCAGATGATTTACTATCTACAGACGTGAGTAACTCACTAGTCAAACTTTCCCAGTCTAATAATACTGGAGGCTCCTCACCATTCTTTACAAGATGTGCTATAGCAACTGGTTTTCCCACATTCTCTACATATACCTCATACTTACTTATGGCAAGATCAGGCCAAGGATCCAATTTAAGTTGACCAAATTTATCAACCCCACCCTCTTGAATTAATTTATAGTGATAAGGTGCTGGCCCAGGACTCAATGACACATAAGCAAGCCAACCAAGCAAAATAAAACCTCCCGTTACCAAGAAGAAACCTAGTAAGGGGAGGAATTTAGATCCTAGGCTCGCCGATCCGGCGCTCCGAGGTGAAGTGGAAATCAATTTTCTCTTTTTGAGCGCCTACGCCAGCCAGCCAGTGCGATGGTACCAGCTAACAGCATACCGCCACCTAAACCACCTAACGAGACCTTTTCTTCCGTAGTTTCACCATTAAATAAACTGAATTTTCTCTGCTCAAGCTTAGCTATTCGCTGTTGTAGAGACAACTCATGGCGCAACTTGGTATTTTCATCCATAATTTCAACATATGCTCGATTCAATGGTCCCCAACCATCCGTATAAGTCCATCCACCCGGATTTACGTGAGCCAATCCTACATGCCCTTTTGGTAGATCATTTTCTCCCATTTCTAGAACCTTAAGCTCAAGTGATGATGGATTATTATTCTTAGACCAATACAATTGGAAGAACTGAGAATATCCCGCCTTCATCGGTGGAGGAGGGTTTGGACGATTAGTTTTTTGTCCAGTAAGTAATTCATCGTCATAAAGACCCTTAACGATCCTATTTACTTCCTGATACTTTGCAAGCAAATGAAGCGTACCTTTATCCATAAATTCTAAATAAGAACGAGCAAAACGCTCACTATGACAGTTAGTACAGGTGGTCACCCATGAATCTTTACGATCCTCAGCCCAGTCACTAGTAATATTTGATGCAATACCAGGGACTACCGGATAATTAGCCCAACGTATTTTACGTGTTACGTTATGACTATATTTACCATCATATTCAAAATGACAGCCTGCACAAGCAGGTGCAGTCTGCCCACCTTTACTGTACATATCTTTAAGCTGCGCTTCCCAATTCCAACTATTACCCATCATCGCAACTATCTTTCCATGTTTAGACATGGAATAGGCTTCCCAGTTATTATGATCAACACCACTATGACAGGTAGCACAAGCTTCTGGCTTACGAGATTCTGCTGCTGAGAATTCATGTCGAGTGTGACAATGGTCACAAGTATTTTGATTAACATGGCACATGGTACAGCCTTCAGCAATTTCACGTTGAGGCATACCAGCATAAACTGATACTTC
>CEUN01044751.1_pt1 | contig 17994 bp, 16 predicted proteins | sample 361501 | NCBI WGS metagenome assembly CEUN01 (sample SAMEA2622801, study PRJEB7988) | marine metagenome | biome: marine biome (ENVO:00000447); feature: marine epipelagic mixed layer (ENVO:xxxxxxxxx); material: "saline water (ENVO:00002010), including plankton (ENVO:xxxxxxxx)" | depth 120 m | reverse complement strand
GTTGCACCTACAACATCAAATTGAAATCCACCTACATCAAAAGGTGTGTCTATTAAAATTTCTGCAGATGAATCAGATATATCTCCAAGACTAATTTCGACCTCTTGTGAGTATATAAAAGAACACATTAATATTGTAAAACTTAAGATAATAGATTGTAGCAATCTCATTATTTTCCTCCTTAAAATTGAAATTTTTTATTCATTAAATTTTAAAAAAAAGCTTCATATTGAAATAGTAACAATATGTAATAAATATATAGGAATATAATATCACCAACACAAAATATTTATGAACTACGTCACAAAAATTAAATAATATTTACAAACCTAGAAAATTAGAAGACCATTAGGATATAATAGTAAACTTTTTATAGATATGATTTTAAATATTTTTTTAATAACCGCACCAAAAAAGCTTAGACTCCCCCAATAATACCTCTAAGACTCTACTAAATATGCAATACTTTGTATGGCTTTTTCAAGATTTTTTCCAGATAATGCAGAAATTTTTAATATTTTTATATCATTTGGAAGCTTTTGATCAGATAAATTAGTATCATGAATATCAATTTTTGATAAAATAAGTATTTTAGGAAGACTATCTAATTCAGGTTTGTGATTTAATAATTCTTTTTTTAAAATTAAGTAATCTTCCTCAATAGTATCTGAATTAATATCAACTATAAAAACAAGAGCTTTTGTCCTTTCTATATGCCTAAGAAATTGATTACCTAACCCCTTACCCTTAGATGCCCCTTCAACTAAACCTGGAATATCAGCCATAACAAAAGATTTGTAATCTCCATACTTAACTATACCAAGATTTGGAACAAGGGTAGTAAAAGGATAGTCTGATATTTTTGGTTTTGAATTTGAAATTTTTGAAATTAATGTTGATTTCCCAGCATTAGGAAAACCAACTAGCCCAACATCAGCTAAGACTTTTAATTCAAGAGAAAGTGATAATTCTTCACCTAATGCCCCATCATTTGCAATATTGGGAGCTACATTATTTTTTGTTTTAAATCTAGCATTACCAAACCCTCCATTACCCCCATTAGCAATAATAAATTTTTCATTATTTTTTTTAAAATCATGAATTATATATTCAGTTCCTGAATTTTTAACTATAGTTCCAACTGGGATTTTTATAATTAAATCATCACCATTTTTTCCATGACAATTTTTACCCTTGCCATGCTCTCCTCTTTTAGCTTTATAATGATGATTTTTAGGTAAATCTTGAAGTGTAGAAAGTTGACTGTCAGAAATGAAAATTATATCACCTCCATTTCCACCATCCCCTCCACAAGGACCTCCATGAGGACGAAATTTTTCTCTTAAAAAAGCAATACAGCCATGACCACCATCTCCAGCCTTAACATGAATTATTGTTTCATCTATAAAACGCATAATTACATATTTTCTATTAAGGCATCACCAAATTCTGAACATTTTAATTCCTTTGCACCATCCATTTGTCTTGCAAAATCATATGTTACCGTTGCATTAGAAAATGTTTTATCCATTGCATTTAAAATTAAATCTGCTGCTTCATTCCACCCCATATATCTAAGCATCATTTCTCCAGATAGAATAACTGAACTTGGATTAACTTTATCTAAATTTGCATATTTTGGAGCAGTACCATGAGTTGCTTCAAAAATTGCCTTACCTGTTTTATAATTAATATTTGCTCCTGGAGCAATACCAATACCACCAACTTGAGCAGCTAATGCATCAGAAATATAATCTCCATTCAGGTTCATAGTAGCTATAACATCATATTCGTTTGGTCTTGTTAGAATTTGCTGTAAAAAAGCATCAGCTATTACATCTTTAATAATAATTTTACCTTCTTTCATAGCTTTGTCTTGCAATCTATTTGCTTCATCATTTCCAGATTCAGCTTTAATTTTATCATATTGACTCCATGTAAAAACAAAATCTGAAAATCTACTTTCTGCAATTTCATATCCCCAATCTTTAAAACCGCCTTCTGTAAATTTCATAATATTACCTTTATGAACCAAAGTAACACTCTTTCTATTGTTATCAATTGCATATTGTATAGCAGACTCAACTAACCTAAAAGTACCTTCTTTTGATATTGGTTTTATACCTAAACCGCATGATTCTGGGAAACGGATTTTCTTATACTGTTCAGGAAATGTTGTCTTTATAAAATTTAATATTTTATCAAGATCTTCACTTTTTGATAAAAATTCTATACCCGCATAAATATCCTCTGTATTTTCTCTAAAAATAACCATATCAATTAATTCAGGATTTTTAACTGGTGATGGAACATTATTAAACCATGTTACTGGCCTTAAACAAACATACAAATCAAGCTTTTGCCTCAATGCAACATTAATTGATCTAATTCCACCACCAACCGGCGTAGTTAAAGGGCCTTTTATAGCTATTAAGTATTCGTCTACAGCATCTAAGGTCTCTTGAGGAAGCCATATATTTTCATTATAAACAACATTAGCTTTTTCTCCTGCAAAAATTTCCATCCATTCTATTTTTTTAGTTCCATTATAAGCTTTGCTAATGGCCTGATCAAATACTCGAACTGATGCTGACCATATATCAGCCCCAATACCATCACCCTCTATAAAAGGAATAATTGGATTATCTGGAACATTAAGCTTTCCATTTGAAATTGTAATTTTTTGACCTTTTTGTGGGATGTTAATTTTTTGCATAATTTTATCTATTCCTTCTTTTCTTTAATTTTAGTTTTATTATCCTTTTTATTACCATTTTTATAATCCGTTAAATAAAAACCTGAGCCCTTAAAAATTAATCCAGAACCAGCACTAATAAGCTTTTCAATATCCTCTGATTTACATAATTTGCAATTTGATACAGCTTTCTCATTCATTGATTGAAAAACAATAAATTTTTTACTACAGCTCAAACATCTATAATTATAAGTTGGCATATAGTTAAATATATGAAAAATTTAAGAATTTAACTTGATTTTTGAATCGCTGTAATTGCTGCAATATTAATAATATCATTAACATCACAACCTCTTGATAAATCATTAACAGGTCTGTTTAAACCTTGAAGCAGTGGCCCCCATGCACTATAGTTAGCAAGTTGACGAGTAATTTTATATGAAATATTACCTGCATCTAGATTAGGAAAAATAAATACATTAGCATTACCATTAATATTAGAACTAACATTTTTATTTTGTGATATTTCTTCTGATACTGCTGCATCAAACTGTATTTCACCAGCATGTTTTATATCTGAAAATTTTTTAGAAAATATATCAACCGCTTCCTTAACTTTATCTACCCTATAATGTTTTGCACTTCCATATGTTGAAAAGGATAGAAATGCAACCTTAGGTTCTTCAAGAGTAATTAAATTATGAAGGTCAGCTGCTGTTTTTGCTATATAAGCTAACTGATCTGAAGTTGGCTCTGGAATTACTGCACAATCAGAGTAAGTAAATGCTTCTTTCTCATCAGGAGAGATAAGCACAAAAGCACTGGTAATCCACTTGACTTTTTCTTTCATTCCAACAATTCTCAAAGAAGAACGAATTATATCAGCTGTTGATTTAGAAGCTCCCGCCACAACTCCATCTATTTCATTGCATGCTAAAATGGTCAAAGCTTTATTAATGGGGTCAGCTAAATAATTAAAAATTTCTTCATCTGGCCAATTATTAGTAAACTTTTTATCTAAAAGAAAATGATAATATTTATCATTATTATTAAAATCATTAATATCTAAAATATTAAAACCTATATCTTTTAATTTTTTTACTGCTTTTTGAATCCTAATATCATCTGATTCAGGAATTAAAAGAGAAGATTTATTTGAAAGAGCTAAGTCAAATAAATTATTAAGATATTTATTTTTAACCATGCTTATTATTAAGTGCTAAGAAAACTGAATTTGGAACATAATCTTTGACATTACCTCCAAGTGATGCCACTTCTTTTACTATTGAAGAACTAACATGTGTATATTTTTCATGAGGCATCAAAAATACAGTATTAATATTATTGTTTAATTTCCTATTCATTAAAGACATTTGAAATTCTAATTCAAAATCAGAAAAAGCTCTTAACCCTCTGATAATTATATTAATATTCATTTTTTGTGCATATTCAACTAGCAAACCATCAAAAATCACAACTTCAACATTTACTAAATTTTTAATATTATCTGCTATTAGATTTAATCTTTCCTCATCAGAAAAAAGATATTTTTTAGATTTAGAAGTCTTTGAAACACCAATGATAACTTTATCAAATAATTTAGAAGATCTATCAATGATATCTAAATGACCATTTGTTATAGGATCAAAAGATCCAGGATAAATTGCAATATTTAGTTTAGAGTCCAAAACACCACCTGTGTATTACCATATTTTTTTATTCTAACATTATCACCAAATTCTGATACTTTTGTTTTTTTCATTTCCATACAAAAAGTACCATCTTCATTCAAGAAGTTAGAAATAGATTTTTTAATATCAAAAAAATTTAATTCATTATATGGAGGATCTGCAAAAATAATATCAAATTTATGATTGTTTATATTTAAAAACTTACTTACATCCATTCTATGCAATTTGGTATCATCCTCTGAACATACTGCATTGATATTATTTAATAAAATTTTAAATACTTTAGGATTATTTTCAACTGCAGTTAAATGACAAGCTCCTCTGCTTAATGATTCTATACCCAAACTTCCAACGCCTGAATACAAATCTAAGACCCTCATTCCATTCAAAGGACCTAAAATATCAAATATAGATTTTCTAACCTTTGCTTGAGTTGGACGAACAAAATTATTATTAAAATAAGAAAGTTTTCTTCCCTTATACTTCCCTGCAATAATATTAATCATTATAAAAGTGTTTAATAAAAATTTATTTGAGAGGAAAATCCCATTTTGGCTTAGCATCCCAACTTATTTCATCGTTCTCAATATAGCCAGGACTTCCAGGATGGAAGCTAAAAATAAAAAATCTATTTTCTTTATAATCATCATCTATAGGGGAAATGACTTTATAATTGGCTGGCATATCCAAATAATATTCTCCTATATCCCACATGCCATTTTCATTATCATCAATATATTCTTCCCCAGTATCATACTCATTATTTCCTGATAAAATAATCTGATACTCTTGCCCATTAATAGGAGATAATGTTAAAGAATTAGTTAAATCATACCTTTTTCTATCATAATCTTCAATATTAATCGTTCTATTTATAATCTCATAAGCAGATATAAAACGACTTCTAAAATTATACTTAACTTTTAATGTATCTCCAAATTCAATTTCATTTTTTAATTCATCCTCATAATCTGCAAACAAATCATCCCATTCATCATCAGATATAAAATCATCATCTTCATTTTCTACTATATTTTCATCATCTTCTTCAATTATATTATCAATACAACCTAATTTCAAATCCCACAAACAATTATTATCTGCTGAACAAGATGTTTGATTACTGTAATCACTACATTGAATCATATTATTTTCTATAGCATACCAAATATCCATACCTAATATTTTTCTAACTAAATGATTTGATGTTTCCTCTTCTGTTTCATCAAATTCTTCATCATCAATATATGTAATTGTATATGTTGTATCACTTATTAATTTATTCAAATATGTAGAATCTAATGTTACTAATTGGCCCTCACTTAAAGGAATACCAAAATTCCATAAACTATCATATTCATTTTTTGGAATATATCTAAATAAATATTGATTCTTTACATAACTAGTCTGTACTTCATTATTATCAATAGGCTCCTTAAGTGTATATATGGTATCAACTACACTCTCAGTAACTATAGAAGATCTACTAAATAAAGTATCTAACATATATCCAAAATTTCTGGGAATATCAACTTTGACAGTATCTTCGCAATCTTTCCTAACAAAACGTATTAAATTTTGAGAAGAATAAAGTGAATCAATTGTTGCTAAAGAAGGTTTTTTAAAAATCTTATTAGTTGTGTTATAATCAATTTGAATAAGAGGGACTTGATTTGGAATGTTTTTTACATCATTTATTTCAGGTATTTCATAAATTCTTGTTCCATTATAATCAGTATTTTTCATGTCATATATAGTTTTATCAATATAATTAAGTCTATCTTTTTTATCAACTGAACTTAAATTAATTACCCTATCAATTCTTGAACCTTCAATGGAATCCATTAAAAAAGTTGCCTCATATGAACATGATAAATAAATATTTTTCTTTCCATTAAGTGATTCATTTGCAATAAGAGAATCTCTAAGATGCATTATTGTTTCAAAAATCAAATCTTTATTATCAGTGTATTCATCAGTTAAAGTGTGATAAGATTTAAGAGCATATGCTAAATCAAGCATCCTTTTGCGACTCTCTGAAATTTTATAATTTTCTTCATTCCATATTAATGGAGGAATAGAAATAATAAATATTAATAGCATAGCTAAAAATATTAGCCCCCAATCATATACAAATGATCTAAACTCAATCTGAGCATTAGTAAAAGATTTATATTTTTCACTTATTTTCATAAACTAAATTTCGATAAAATTATTCAAATTTAGAACAACTAATATCATTTCCTAAAATTTCTTTCATTTTTTCTACTAATAATATAAAGTCTTTACTTCTATTATCAGAAGTGATAATATTAATTTTAACAAATTGGTCACCGTTTAATCGTCTTCTTGCATCAGGCATCCCTTTACCTTTTATCCTTACAATTTGCCCTGACTTAATTCCTTTAGGGATAGTTAAATTAACATTACCATTAATCGTAGGAACCGTAACTTTATCACCCATCACAGCTTGATGATAACCAATAGATATTGACAAATAAATATCACTCCCATTACGAATAAATAGAGAGTGCTCTTTTTCTTCAAAATAAACTATTAAATCCCCATCATCAGAACTATCAAATCCCTGATTTCCCATTGATTCTACAACTTGATAATGTTCTGAAGATACTCCCTGGGGGATATCAAAAGTAACCTCAGTAGTTTTTTTATCTCTACCCCCTATCATACCTTGGCCATGACAATTATTACATTCAACTATATTAACTACTTGACCTAAAAAAGATTGACTTACCCTTTTTAATTGACCAGAGCCTCCACATGCAGAACATTTCTGTGGACTTTGGCCATCAATTCTTTCTAACCTTTTTATTTTTACAGTTTTAGAACCACCTGAGTACATTTCTTCCAGAGTTAAAGGAATAGAAATTTTAAGATTACTCCCTCCCTTTCTTCTAGTTTGTCTTTGATTTCCAAACATACTTCCAAAAATATTGTCAGAATCACCAAAGATATCTCCAAATGCTGAAAAAATATCGTTTACATCCATATTTGAAAAACCGCCAGCTCCAGGACCATTATTTAATCCAGCATGACCAAACTGATCGTACCTTTGTTTTTTATCAGCATCACTTAATACTGAATAAGCTTCAGCAGCTTCTTTAAACTTTTCTTCAGCAGCTTTATCATCAGGATTTTTATCAGGATGGTACTTAATAGCTATTTTACGATATGCTTTTTTAATTTCATCATTAGATGAATTTTTAGACACCCCTAAAATGTCATAATAATCTCTCATTTTTTACCTTTACTAACTATTACTTTAGAATGTCTAATTATTTTATCTTCAATTTTATATCCTTTTTCAAACTCTTCTATAATAACATTTTCTTTTTCTTTAGAAATTTGACTCATAATAGCCTCATGATAATGAGGATTAAAAATTTCACCTTTAGATTCAAAAGGCTCAACCTCATAAGATGATAATATTTTGTTTAATTTTGTCTCAATCATAGATATTCCATCTATAATTATTTGACTATCATTATTACTTTTATCTTTTAATATTCTTTGCATATCATCAATAACAGGCAAAAAAGAACAAATAATTTTTTCAGTAGAATTTTGATGAGAATCCATCAAAGTACGATTAGTTCTTTTTTTAAAATTGTCAAATTCTGCCATTAACCTAATATATTTTTCATCTGATTGATTAATCTTATCTTTTAATGTTTTAATTTCATTATTCAATTTTTTTAATTTTGCAACATTAGAAGTAGTTGTTTTTTTTGCTTTCTTTTTATCTGAATTTATTTTTTTTGACATTCAAAACCCCTTATTCTAAATAATTAGATAACCCTAAATTACTACCAACCAACCCAAGAAGAGTACCAAATATTAAATTTAAAAATATATAAATTTTTAGAGGAATAGTAGTAATAATTGATTGTACTAAAAAATGATTATAATTATCTAGTGAAATTATATTAAAAATTATTGCTATAATAATGCTTGAAAAAATAAATCCAATAAGACCATGAATCATACCTTCGATTATAAATGGAGATTTAATAAAATATTTTTGTGCTCCATGTAATTTTAAAATTTCTATTACATCCTTCCTTGACTCAATACTAAGCTTAATAACATTTGAAACATTGAAAATACTAATAACCAAAATGATAACACCAATTATAAAAATAATAAATTGCAGCATTGATAAAATCTTTTCAAATTTTATTAAATAAGATTGAGGATAAACTACTCTATCTATTTTATCGCCATAACTTATTTGAAGCAATGCAATAATAGAATCCATCTCATCAATGACATCTAAGCTCATATTTGCAGAACACAAACAAGGTATGAAATTAATATCATCTTGAAGCCATTTTTTTAAATCATTGTCAACTCTTTGAAATAATTGTTGTCTCCCTTCAAAAACAACCTCATCAAAATCAAAATCATTTTTAATGCTTTGGCATATATCCTTAGATTCAGATTCATCAATTTTATTATTAATAAATATTTTTATAATAGCTTCATTATTTTTAAAATTCTGTGAAAGATTATTGGTTATATTAGAAATGTAAATAATAAATGAAATTATTATAAGACAAATCATTATAGTTAAAGATGATATAACAGAATATACAGGATATCTTTTTAGTGATTGAATACTCTCAAATAAAATAAATTTAAATTGCTCAATCATGATATAATAGATCCATTATTTAATTCAATAAAATGCTTAATTCTATTTTCAATTAAAGGATAATTGTGTGTTGCCATAACTATTGTCGTACCAAGCTTTGCTTCTTCTTCTAATAAATCTATTATATCATCAGAAGAACTAGGATCTAAATTTCCTGTAGGTTCATCAGCAACAATAATTTTTGGATTTTTAATTAAAGCTCTAGCAACACATACTTTTTGTTGTTCCCCACCACTTAATTCTTCCGGGTATGCACCACTTTTATGACTCAAGCCTATTTTGGCTAATAATGTTTTGACTTTTTCCATAATAACCCTTTTGTCACATCCAATAATTTGAAGAGGTAAAGCAATATTTTCAAATATTGTCCTATCCTTAATTAATTTAAAATCTTGAAATACCATACCAATATTCCTTCTGTAATAAGCTAAATCTGAATCGTTGAATAAAGAAATATCCATGTTGTCGACAATTATTTGACCTGAATTTGGAAATATTGAGCATAGGATGGATTTAATAATTGTAGATTTTCCTGCACCAGTAGGACCCATTAAATATACAAATTGCCCTTTTTCTATAATAAAGGATATATTATTTATTCCCCTAGAATCAGAATGCTTAACAGTAACATTAATAAAATTAATCATACAAAATCCCTAAATAAATTTAGAATAAGTTAAATATGAAATATGCATATATAAATAATAATAATAAACTTGAAAATTTTGAGATAGATTTATTGATTATATAATTTAACAATAAAATTAAATGTGAAAGAGTAAAAACAATAGCTATTAAATTAATGTCATAAATTAATTTATTATCTATACTAATTTTTGTAAATAAAGAAGCTATTCCTAAAACAAATATAACATTTAAAATATTTGACCCTATAACATTACCAATTAATAAATCATATTGCTTTCTTTTTATGGCAGCTAGAGAAGTAAATAATTCTGGTAACGATGTACCTAAAGCGACTATTGAAAATCCAATATTTAATTCGCTTATACCAATTAAATATGCTATTTCCAAAGCATTATCAACGACTAAATTAGTACCTAGAGATAATCCAATTATAGAAATTAGCAATATGAAGAAAGTTTTAATAAAACTGAAAGATTCTATTTCTAATGAATTATGACTAGATTGATTATTTGAAATTAAATAGTAAAAATAATATATAAATACTCCTATTAATAATATACCATGTATATAATTAATAGTAACATTATAATAAATGCAAAAAATAACATAACTACCTAACAAAAATATAAAAACTAAATCTTTTAATAAATCAGATTTAAATGTCATTTTATATAAAAAAGAACAAAAACCTAATACAAGGGCTACATTTGCAATGTTTGAACCCATTATATTTCCTATAATTATACTTGATGATACTAAACTGCCTGAATCAGTTGGAGTGTTATGCATAAAAATAGAATATAGAGAAACCAAAAGCTCAGGCAAACTAGTTCCTAATGCTATGACTGAAGCCCCAATAATCACAGATGATATATTTAATTTTTGAGAAATAAGAATTGATTTATCAATAAAAGATTCAGATGAATAGTAAAGAAAAATACATCCTAATAAAAAAAGAACAAAAGGCATTAAATTTTTAATAAATAACAAAACTCCAAGCCATGTACCATCATCTTGAATATTAATATGAAAATCTCCTAAAATAGAACTCATCTAATTCATATACAAATCATTATTAATAATTAAATGATTTACCTCTTTAGTTAAACAATCCTTAATTTCATTTATCTTTCCACAAGACACTTTATTTCTAATTTCTGTAGATGAAATATTATAATCAAAATCTATAAAATCTATATTATTAATGCTTTTATTTTTAAAACTTGATATTTGCCTATTAAAACACACAATATGAACTTCACTTATAATTTTATTATAATCTTTCCAATTATTTAGATTATTGTATTGATCTCCTCCTATAACCATATAAATATCAGAACTTTTAAATTTATTTTTTAAATACATGATAGTATCAATTGTATAATTTGGTTTAAAATCTGATTCCATCTCAAATGTATCTATAACGACCTTATCTAAATCTTCATTATCAATTAATGATTTTAACATTTCAATTCTATCACTGTCTTTAGAATAAAATTGTGATTTCTGCGGTGATTGTCCTGTTGGAAAAAAAATAAACTTATCACACAAATTTAAGCAATATTTATAAATTAATTTGTGGGCCTTATGTGGAGGATCAAAAGAACCACCAAAAAAATAAATTTTCATTTGTAAAGCCTATATAAACCAGAAAAACCTAAACGATTTTTATAATCAATTAATATTTGTTCTGCTTCATCTCGATTCTTAATATCGATAAATTTTTTGTTATTTAATTCGAAATAATCTAATGCTTTATCATAATCACCCATTACAATATATGTGAAGATATAAGAAATTAAAGCTTGATCAAAATGATAGGTATCATAATATTCTAATATTATTATATCAAAATAATAAAATGCTGATTCAAATTCTCCCATCTTCAAATATAATCTAGCAGACTCATAATATTTTTTTGATAATCTATTTCTTAATTTTGAAAGCATATCATATGCATCTTCTTTATAAATAGTAGAGGGAAAATTATCTAAAAACTCTTGAATAACAGATATTGCAAAAAAAGAATTTGATTGATCTTTACTGTAAGGAAGGGTTAACTCAAATGCACACCTACATTTCATAAACTGAGAATATTCAACATTTTTAATATTTTTTGAAAACATCGAATAATAATTAAAATTATAAGATGCTTCATCATATTCTTCTAATTCAAATAAAGATTTTGCTAAATAAAGTGTAGATTCTAAACCTATGTTAGTACCTTGCTCATTCTGAACTAAAAATTCAAATTTATCTTTTGCTTTCTGAAATTTTTTCTTCGAGAAATATTCAACTCCTAAATCAAATTTATCTGCACTAGACAAATCATCTTTTTTAAATAATGAACAGCTCTGAGCAAAAAATAAAGTTATAACTAATATAATACGAATTAACATTAGTCTAATTTAAGAATTAATTGAGCTTCATGAAAATTGATTATTGGATTATAGTCATATGATAAAGATAAATTCTGAGAAGAAATACTACTTACAAGCAAAGCATCAAGCATACTTACAGCATGATTTACATATATAGCAGAGATAACCCAATCTTGAATTTTATAATTCTCAACTGATTTATCATATAATCTCTTAGCATATGTTTTATTAGGACTTGTTGCATTATCTTGCCCCCAGTCATTTGTAATCCTTTGAATTTGATCTTGATCATCCCATCCAGTAAAAAATTGATCATACTTAACAATCTCTTCATAAAAATCATGATTTGTAACCATTATTAAATTATTATCTTCAACAAATATTTCTGCTACACCATCACTATCTAAATTATATTCATTATAAAAAAGAAAAAATGATTCGGTATTTGTCTGCATATATCTTCTAATACCATCTTCATCATCATAATAAAAAGATAATCCGTGTCCAGTATTTATTTCACTATAAATACCAGATTCTTCATTTGAAAATAAATCTCTATATTGATACTTATCAGGATTGTTTGGATCATCAAAATCATAATAATGGTCACACCAACTTGCAAAACTCCAATGATTTATAGAAAACTGCTGATATTGATTTTGATATTTTTCAGCTTCACTAATATAATGACTATAGGCTGCCCAACTAATTAATTCAATACCAAGAAAAATTATTCCTTTAGTTTTTTGATTATTAACAAAATATTGTCCTGCTCCAGGAATTAATCCTGAATAAACAATAGATTTCAGTTTATTAACTGTATTATACTTTGTATATCCTGTATTAGATAAATCGAATAAATTTTGATAATAGTTACTATTACAAAACACAAATGAACATAATACAAAAAAAATTAACTTCTTCATAAATAATATTATTATTAAAAATTAAACAAAAGTCTTAAATAGGTTTTAGATTCATATATATCAATATCAAAAAATCGTAAACCATCTAATACAACTGGATAATGCTGCTCCAATGTAACTGCTGCAGGATAACCATAAAACAAAAATCCTTTTGCTCTTAATTCAAAACCTGATGATAGCTTTGGTACCCCATTAGAAATCGCATCACCATATTGTGCAACAAAACCTAGTGATAATTTATTAAAACCAATAAAATCTTTAAAACCTAAATATTGTTTATCCATAATAAGAGTTCTAAAATAAATAGATTGAGCAATTAATCCCCAGCCAGTAAGTTCTTTATCATAAAATGTATATCCCTTTAATCCTGTCATTCCCCCACCATTAAAATGGAAAAAATCATCTATATTCCTATTTCCAATAAAAGCTAACCTAAAATTATTTTCTACAGAAATTTTATGTTTTTCTAAATATCCAAACCACTGAAATTTTAAATCAAATCTAGAGGTATTATTTGGTTGCAAAACAGATACATAGGTTCCATAATCACTAAAATCTAAGCCATCCATAAAATTATTCCATTCATAACCTAATGTTATATCAAATATATAACCATTTCTAGGAATCATATTACCTAAGAATTGAGGTTTAATTTTTCTTGATAATGCTCTAATTGACAGAATGTGCCCTTTATAATAGTCAAAACCTAATTTACCATATCCAACTAATGTTTGATTACCATTACTAAGATATTCTTGTTTTATTGTTTGAAAAATCTTTTGATTATAATTAACATAATTATAATTCAACCAAAATTTGAAATCAAACTTAGAAAATCGTGTACCTAAATCAGCTGAGAAAAGATGATAATCCACATCATTATCAATACTAATATTTTCAACTAATAAGCTATCTACAGTATAATATTCAAAAACTTGATTCGTATTTCTACTTGCCCAAAATAGATTAGTATAAAAAGTTGGGTAAAACTTTTTATACTCAAACATTAACATTGCATCAATATCTTGAATTTGATTAATTGAAAAACCTCCAAATAAGGATAATTGACCTATAAAATCATCTGCAAAAGCATAAAAACCATATTTTGTATTATTACTTAAATCTTTCAATTTTGTATCATTATCTAAATAATCAAACATAATTCGTGGAACAATATGTAATTGGGTCATATTATTAGAATATGGAAGACTATTTTTATGTAAATCTAAATTTTGTGGCACATCTAAATTGGAGGTGTTGTACTGTATTGGACTAATATACCCTATCACATCTTTTGAAATCTCATTTAAATTATTAATTACAGCTATTTTGTAAGCCCCATCATGATACAGACTATAAACAAGCTTATTTTTTTTAATATCTGGCATAAATGCACCACCAAATACATTTGTTAAAAATTTAATTTCATCATTTTCTTGATAGCTAATATTAAAAATTCCATTATGATCTTGAGAAAAATAAAGCTTATCATCTTCAATTATAGGATTTCGGATATCATTAGTTTGATCAATAATTTTTAATGTTTTTTTACTATTAATATCCACTTCATAAATATCTCTACCGTGATTAATAATAACATCCATAACTATTTTGTCTTGATTAAAATCCCAATTTATAGATGATATATATTCTTGGTTATTAAAATCAGTAATTTTAATAAAATTAATACTATCAATATCTGATATATATATATTACTTAGACCATCAACTGTAGATATTGCAGCTATCAAATTATTTCTAGCATTAAATATAGGAGAACGTAAACGTTGGTTTTCAGTTAATTGGTCAGGCTCCTCTTGATTTAAACTCATTTTATACAAATCAAAATATTTAGATCCATGTTTATTTGGCTTACTTCTCAATGTAAAAATTAATGTAGAATCATTTATCCAACATGGAGCATATTTTGATCCAGATATTAATTTATTTTTTGTTGAATCTAATAAATTATAAATAAATAAGTCTGTCTGACCAAAATAATCATTATCCTGATTTGATATATAAGCAATCTTTGTACCATCAGGAGACCATTTTGGAAATAAATTTGTTGTTCCTTTTGATTCAATAACAGTACCTTCAACTAAGTTGTTAGATACATTCTGCAATTGAACTTCATAATCTTGGCCAATTGTTTTTACCCAGTCTAAATATAACTCATATCCATTATATTTTGAATTTGTACTTTCAAAAATAGCTTTATTAACGGAAAAGGTTTTAGTAGCTAAAATTTTAGATATTTTAGGTAAAATATCACTACCAAATCGATTAGTTAAATAATTTGAAAATGCCCAGCCTTGATTGTAAACAGCTTCAGATCCAATTCCTTTTTTACCAAAACTATTCATTTGATTAAAGGATAATAACTTATTATTGATTGTCATATCTCTAAGTAACATATCTCTATGAGAATCCCAAAAATCATAATGCAATTCAGGAGACATGTATTGAGCTGTTCCTTCTGCAAGCCATGGAGGAACTGCTACACCTGGAATAGGCATAGAAAACATTAAATTTGGATATCCATATAATACATCTTTCCTTTTTTCTTGTTCATAACCAAAACCTTGAAAATAAATAGCTGGAAACCTAGTAGAAGCTTTCATTGAACTCCCAATCTGAATGATATGAGTAAATTCATGAGTAATAACATTTTGCAACCATCGATGAGAACCTCTTAAATCAAAATCAAGAGGATGTGCCCAAATTTCAAGCTTATTATCATAATAAAATGCAGTCCCATTAGAAATATCATCTGTATCTTTAATAATTATAACAGTTTTAGTCTTTGGTCTAAAGTCATAATAATCAGTGATTGGCTTATATATTTTTTCTGCTACAAATGCAGCTTCTGAAACTGTATTTTCGGTTCCTTCGTGATAATGGAATATAAAATGATCTGTTTCAAAAGTTCTCCAATTTAACTCTGTATGATTATACCAAGATTGAGAAAAAATAAAACTAAATAATATGAAGATTACATATCTCACTAGTAACCTACAACTACCTTAATAATTTTTTGCTTATTACCCGACGATATTATTTCTGCAAAATATAACCCTGGAAGTAATTCTTTAGTATTCCATTCAATCTCATTGTATTCATATAAAGTAACATTATTACATGAGAGTTGATCTATTTTGTTACCAGAAATATTATAAATATTTATATCTACATCATTAGTTGGGCTGTTAATAAAAAAACGAAATTTTGTTTTTCCATCTTTAATTGGATTTGGATAATTATAAAAATTAGTAATATCTTGATTTGAACTGCTATAATTAGGTTGTACATGTATACCAGAAGATAAAGGGTAATTTGAATGATTGTTATATCTCTTAAGCCAATAATTATTATCACCTATTTGAAAAGATGAAGTTTCACTATTAATATTATAATATCTACTTCCATCAGTAAGATAATTTGCAATAACCATTATATCAGAGTTCTGATTCAAAGAGGGAAGTGAAATTATACTTCCATCAAGCCAAATAAGTTCAATATGAGATAAATTTCTACATACCATCACTAATTCATCAGTTTCTTTTTCACTTAAAATCAATAAAATCCCATGATAATTTTCCCCTATTGGAAAGCCATTTACAAGAGTTCCATTTGAATTATATGCAACTATTTGACCATCTTCAGTAACAAAAATAATTTCATCTAAGCCGTCACCATCAATATCAGCAATTGAAATACCATCATAAGGATAATAATCAGGTGTTATTATTAAGCCATCAACAATAAAACTATTATTTTGATATGTTAATTCATTAATTGAATCTGTATTTAAAAAATGGCCAAGCCAAAATTCATTATCTGATGGAACTATATTATTATTTAAAGGGTCTAAATAAGCAAATTCATAATTAATATTAAATAATTGTGGAATATTATCATTTCCTGTTAAAATAATACTATTTTGGTTATATATATCACTTTCTCCGCCCCATTGTGTATTATTTAATAAAAATGAATCCATATTAAGTTCTAAAATAGAATTATTTATATTTTCACCATAATAAACAAATGAATCTGATGTACCTAAAACTTTATCATAATCATAATTAAAATCTAAATAAGGAATTGAGCTTACATAACGTGCTTTTATTCGTGCTGTATTAGAAATTGAATCTAATATTTCGAATGAAAAGAAAGATTTTGAATTATCATTTAAATGTGAATTTGGACGAGAATATGTATCAAAAACTTCTGTTTTTAGCCATATACCTCCATTATTAATACATTCTGATACATAAAATATATCCATAAGTGCATATGTTTCAGGATTAAAACATTTATAAGGAACATTATTAGCATAATGGTATGCCTCATTACCTCTATACCAAAAATCCCATTTAGTTCCTGATGTAGGATCATCATTTGAAAATAATGCATAACTTTCAAAACCAATATCTAATGCACCATCACCTTCTTCAACAGCTACAGCTCTATTACTAACATTATTATTAATGCCATTATTTAAATTTAAATATGACTCATCAATATGCCATACAAGCAAACCTGAATTTGGTAAACCTAAATCGTAATCAATAACTTTTGTAATAACTGAATCCTCTGAAAATTCAAATATATTGAGTGTGTCACCACAAATATCATTAGCTGAAATAATAGCATCAAACCAATTACTGTATCCATTTGGGAATTCTTGATCATTATAAGGACCATTGTAATCCGATACAATATCAGTTAATGACTCTCCATTACTTAAAATATTTGATTTATTTTCAATTAAAAAATATTCATAATCTGAAACATCAAATCTGTATATATTATCAGGCTCAGTATTAAATACCAAATAATCCTGTGTTGATACATCATTAGTCATATTAATAGATGTAGACCAATTTTTTAAAATTCTAGTCCAAGGCGATGGTAAAGAAGGAATTATACCCCTACCATTATTAGAGCCATAATCCATCAAACCAAAAATACC